>Ga0209976_10000913_pt1 | contig 17925 bp, 16 predicted proteins | sample SumtaG_FD_182806 | JGI IMG/M metagenome (GOLD analysis project Ga0209976, IMG submission 182806) | Deep subsurface microbial communities from Indian Ocean to uncover new lineages of life (NeLLi) - Sumatra_00157 metaG (SPAdes) (version 2) | ecosystem: Environmental > Aquatic > Marine > Oceanic >...
AGGTCTCAGGTTTTCCCCGTGTCCCCGAGTCACCGCGTCTTCGCGTCATGCGGCTTTCTTTTCTTCCCCGACCCCGAACTTATTTTACTTTTCGCCAGAGACCGGCAATGGGTCTTTTGATTCGGCCATAACTTCAACGGGCATGACTATCAGCGAAGTTAGAGCTAAAATGATAGTAACGAATGCAGGTATTATAAATGTTTTTATGTTAAGGAACCGTTTTTTCTACTGACTATTGGCTCCTGGGTACTGGGTACTGCTTTCTTGACCCACACCGTAACCTGTTCTAATATGTGCAAATCGAAAGTGTTGAGTTGCACTTTACCCTTTTTCAGCAGCGGCCGGGTCCTCCGGTCCCGTGGAGGCATGCTCGGGGGAGGAAAACCTTTGAATGCCGTGGTCATGGCGGGTGGATACGGGACGAGGCTCAGACCGCTGACTATCAAGCGGCCCAAGCCCATGATACCGGTGGCGGGTCGCCCCATGCTTGAGCACATCGTCAGGCTGCTCGTCAGACATGGTTTTAAGCGGATTCTGATGCTGACCTACTTTTTCCCCGAGGCCATTGAAGATCACTTCGGGGATGGCAGGGATTTCGGCGCGCAGGTAACCTACCATCAGGACCCTCCAGGTGGCCTCGGGACAGCAGGGGCCGTACGCGGCGTGGCGGATATTATCGACGGGCCTTTCCTCGTAATTAGCGGTGATGTCATAACCGATTTCGATTTGACCCACGCCTGGGAATTCCACCGGGAACGTGGGGACCTGGTAACTATGGTCATCACCAGGGTTCATAACCCTCTCCCCTTTGGTATGGTGATCACGGATGAGGACGGCAAGGTCACCAGGTTCCTGGAGAAACCGTCCTGGGGCGAGATTTTCAGCGATACGATCAATACGGGTATATATATTATGGAACCTGAGGTCCTGGACCGGATCCCCGAGGGCATCAGCAGGGATTTTTCCAGGGATGTCTTTCCCGGGCTCCTGGCAGAAGGGCATCCGCCAAGCGCTTACGATGCCCAGGGCTACTGGAAGGATATCGGGACCGCCGTCGAATATCTCCAGCTGCACCGCGAGATATCCGCAGGTACCATCTCACTGGATATCCCGGGGGAGATGAAAGTATTGGAGGAAGCTGTCCTGTACCTGGGAGTGGGCGCCCAGGCATCAGAGGGGGCTTGGTTCACCGGAACGGTCGTTCTGGGAGACGGAGCACAGGTAGATGAGGGATGCAGGGTCAGGGATTCCTTTATCGGACCCGGGTCCACCGTCGACACGAACGTTCGCATGAGATCCTCGGTCGTCTGGGATGGGGCTCAACTGGGGTGGGGTTGCTTTGTCGCAGGGAGCGTCATCGGGTCGAGGACGCAGGTCCGGATCCGGGCCAACATAGAGGAAGGATCCATCATCAGCGAGGATTGTCTCATCGGCCGCGGCAGTACCATCCGGGCCGGTGTGCGTATCTGGCCCGAGAAGGTTGTGGAGGACGGAGCGGTCCTGTCCAGCGATTTCATCTGGGGTTCGCGCTGGCGGGGGACACTTTTCACAGGGGGTAAAGTCAGCGGACTCGCCAACAGGGAGATTACACCGGAGTTCGCGGCCAGGCTCGGTGCTGCCTTCGGTGCGACCTTTCCGGAGCACTCGACACTTTCCCTCTCTCGGGGGATCCACAGATCGGCGCGAATGATCGGCGAGGCCATCATCTCAGGTATCCTCTCTGTGGGCGTAGGTGTCCACGACGCGCGGGTGATCCCCATTCCCGTTGCCAGACACCAGATAAAAGCGGAAGGCGACGTGGGAGGCGTGCACGTGAGGAGATCTCCATCTGACCCCGAGATCCTCGAAATAAGACTTTTCGGTGAGGACGGAAGGGAACTGAGTATTTCCCAGCGTGACGAGATAGACAGGTTGTTCTTCAGAATGGACTTTCGAAGGGCTTCCATGGATAAATCTGGGTCCATCATTTCACCTGATTACGGCTCCGAATCCTACGAAAAGGCTTTCCTGGAAAAACTGGATCTCGATGCCGTATCGAGATCGAGGATGAGAGTGGTCGTGGATTATTCCCTGGGTACAACCCTGAAGGTCCTGCCTGCCCTCCTGGGCCGAACCGGAGCGGAGGTCGTCTCACTGAACTCGCATATGGACGAGGAAAAGGTGATCCGCACAACCAGACAGTTTGACAGGGCTGTACGTCAAATCTCGGAATATGTCCAGGGGCTGGAAGCCAACATCGGGTCGATCATGAGTACCTGTGGTGAGACCCTTACTCTCATTGATGAGAGAGGAAGGTGGATCGACGGCGGAAAAATGCTGCAGATACTTGCCCTTCTCATCTTTAAAACGAGTCCGGGGTGCACTATCGCTGCTCCGGCTAACGCCAGCTGGAACCTGGAAAGACTGGCGGACGAGCACGGTGCCAGAGTATTCAGGACGCCCATAGACAACAGTGCTATTTTGAGCGCGGCCTCCTCAGTTTCAGCCTCCATGGCAGGTAACGTGGAGGGAGGGGTGGCGTTCCCCGATTTTCACCCATCCTTTGACGCCATGTTCTGTCTGGTCAAGACTATGGAGATGATGGCTCTTTCCGGGGCTCGATTGGGTGATCTCGTGGACTCATTGCCTGAGGCGTACCTGCAGCACAGTATAATACCCTGCGCATGGGAGGCCAAAGGGGGGGTGATGCGCAGTCTGATAAAGGAGTTGGGTGAGGAGGCAAAGGGGATAGAGGGAGTCCGTCTGGAGGATGAGGACGGCTGGGTACTCATTTATCCCAGCTCCAACCATGCCTGTTTTCACATCTATGGAGAGAGCAGGGAACTGGCACATGTCAACGACCGGTTGGAGACATGGTCCCGAAAGATTGAAAAGATACAGGGGGACGCGTATTGAACCAGATAAAGTTCGGTACATCGGGATGGCGCGGTATCATCGCGGATGATTTCACCTTCGAGAGGTCTCGTCTGGTGGTGGCTGCCGTGGCTCGTTATCTGTCTGAATCCGGTGATGGAAGCCGAGGTATTCTGGTGGGCCACGATACGCGGTTCCTCGCGGAGGAGTTCGCAGCAGACGCTGCCGGCCTCCTCAGCGACCTCGGAATAGATGTCCTGCTGTGCTCCGGCCCGGTCCCCACTCCGGCAGTTTCCTCTATCATCCTCAAGAAGGGTCTCGGAGGGGCGATCAACTTTACAGCCAGCCACAACCCCGGTAGCTATCAGGGGATCAAGTTCAGCCCGTCCTGGGGCGGCCCCGCCCTGCCGGAGTCAACTCGAATTATCGAGGACAAAGTAAAGGAATATCAGCTTAAAGGTCTGCCGCCGTCCGCTCCCCGAAGGGGAAGCATCGAGACCATCGATCCTGCTCCCGAGTACCTTGAGCAGCTAAGGTCGAAGGTGGACATGAACGTCATAGCGCGGTCCGGGCTTACGATCGTTTATGATGCCCTGCACGGCGTTGGCGGGAACTACCTTGACAGGGCACTCAATGAGGCGGGCTGCAAGGTAACGACCATCCATGGGGACAGGGATCCTCTTTTCGGGGGTTTTTCTCCCGAACCATCCGAAGAAAGGTTATCTGAACTCGCGCGGATCGTGTCCGCTGACGCAGATCTGGGGCTCTCCACCGACGGTGATGCCGATCGTTTCGGAATCCTCGGCGGCAGCGGCGAGTTCTACACGCCAAACAGCATTCTTGCCATGCTGGCCGACTATCTCCTAAGGGTGAAAGGGACCCAGGGAGATCTTGCCCGGAGCGTGGCGACAACAGGCCAACTCGACGATATCGCCGCCGCTTTTGGCCGGAAGTGTCACGAGACTCCTGTGGGTTTCAAGTATATCGGTCAGCTGATATCGGAGGGCAGGCTGGCCATGGGGGGCGAAGAGAGCGCTGGGATGTCTATCCGTGGTCATGTGCCCGAGAAGGATGGAATACTCGCCTGTCTGCTTGTTGCCGAACTCGTGGCATCGACGGGTAAACCCCTTTCCGAGATCAACGAGGAATTACAGGATACCTACGGGCGGCGAATCTCAGTAAGGGTCAACATCCAACTGACCGGGGAATTGATATCCTGGCTGCGTGAGATCCTCGCGTCTCCACCACTTGAGGTTGGAGGTTTTACCGCCATGGATCTTATCACGGTAGATGGAACCAAATGGATATACAAGGACGGCGACTGGGCTCTTCTGCGTCTGTCAGGTACAGAGCCAGTTGTCAGGCTTTACGTAGAATCCAGAGACCAGGACAGACTGACGGACCTTGTAAAAGCTTTTTCGAGTTGGATCACCGGGGATGATGGAACCGTGAACAATAATAAGACAGGACATTCGCGGTGATGGTATTTCCTGTAAAGCGCAGACTCTGGTTTGTCCTAGCTCTGGCAGTTTGCCTGTTCCTGGTTTACAGCGCTGTTGGTGAACGGGGCATTGTCAGGCTGAACCGGATGGTGGATCAAAGGGATGAACTTAGATCCACGGTTCGTGCTCTGGCAGAGAACAACGCCAAACTGGGTGAGCAGGTCAGCCTGCTCAGGGATGATCCGGCCACCATCGAATATCTCGCCAGGACCGAACTGGGCATGGTCCGGGATGGTGAAACTGTGTACATTCTTTCCGACCGACCGGAGGGCCAGCCGAGGTGAAGATCGGAGTCGGCGACCGGAGTATAAAACGCGTCTTCCTGGTCACTGTCGGCCTGTTGATCGTATCCCTCATCCTTCCCGTTGCCGTCTCTGGACGGGCGCCTCAATTCTACCTTATCGCTCAGGCATGCCTTTCCGGCGGTGCACTTACTCTTGCTGTATTCATGGTTCTGAAGCGCAAGCAGGGGATCAGACACATTATCATCGACCTGGCCGCCAACGTCACGATGTGCGCCGCTGCAGGAGTTGTGGTACAGGCTCTTTATGCCGGACTGTTCCTGGTACCGCTGGTGTTCTTCGTGGGATATCCTTACACAGTGTTTGCCCGCCGTTTCGGCCTTTTCTGGATCCCCGCGGCTATCCTTTCAATTGCTGCTAGCGGCAGGTACCTGTTCCTCAATGACCCGGGGTTGGTCTACTGGGCAGCTGTTTTTCTCTTTTACAGCGCCGTACTTGGCGTCAGGATGGCAAGGGACTGGAAAAAGATCATGGACACAGAATCTGTGATCAGCCGTATCAAGAGTGATGCCAAGGAGATGATGGACCGCATACGGGAGGACCGTCCGTCTGATCTATCGGATCGGATCAAGAGCGAAGAGGCCGCCATTGCTGTTGCCTTGGACGAGGATGACCTTCTCCAGAATCTGCTGAAAGTGGGATGCCGCGTTTTTAACGCACGTTCAGGTGTTCTGCTTGTTCCCGATCAGCCTGGTTTATTCAGAATGAGGGCCGCTGTTCTCAGGGGAGTCAGAGTCGTCGAGGACCTCGTACCCTCTGACAAGGGGTTTATCCATATCACTAAAGAACGGGAAGGGACCCTCTGTGTTTCCGATGCCACCTCTGCCAGACAATCCCTTGGTTTTTATTCCAATGACACTGAGGTAGGATCGTTCCTAGTCAAAATAGTTTACGATTCAAGATGGGCAAGGGATACCGCTGACGGGACCGCATCGGAAAAGATCATGTGTGTTCTTTACTTCGACAGCGAGGTGATCGATTCCATGTCCCTCGACCCTTTGACGGTTAAACGTCTCGAGGAGTTCAGCAGTCTCGTGCTGGATTCCATGATCATTTCCGGTAGCCTTCAAAGGATGACTGCCGAGATGTCGGCTAAGGATGCCATATCACGTTATGCCCAAAACTTGACCCGCTCCCTGGAACCTGATGCCATTGCTGAAATGGCCCTTGAGGCTGTAGTAGAGGCGGTCCCCAAGTGTGACGGTACTGTCGTCATGCTTTACGACAAAGGGTTGTCGGTGGTGGCTTCTAAAGGTAATCTTGAGGCAAAATTGGAGAGCAAGAAGATCCTCAGGGATGAACCCAGCCAGGTGGGATGGTTGCTCAGGCGCTTTTCCGAACTGGAGTCCGGCAAGGGCATTGGAGACGCTCAAGGCGCGGAGATCGTCATTAACAATCAACAGGCCAAGAGATCTCCTTTTTTTTGCAAGGGGGAGAAACTGAGCAGCATCATTTCCTTCGCCGCCATCCCGTGTTACATGAGCGGGAGTGCTAAACCGCTTAAGGCCGCCATCGCTGTCGTTTCCAGCCAGTCGAATGCCTTCGGGAAGGATGAACTTGAGGAACTCCGCACGATCGCCGGTATGATGGCACCGGCTTTGGACAATGCTATTCAACACAAAGAGGTTGACAAACTCTCGAGAACTGATGGACTGACGGGCCTTCTGAACCACAGGACTTTCCAGATCGTGCTGGACGGTAAGCTGAGTCACCTGAGCAGGGGGAACTTCAAGAGCATGGCCGTCATCATGGTGGATGCAGACCGGTTCAAGAACGTGAACGATACCTTCGGGCATCCGGTTGGCGACGAAGTCCTGGTGGAGTTGGCCCAGCGGCTTAAATCAGGGACCAGAAAAAACGACGCGGTGGCGCGCTATGGCGGTGAGGAGTTCGCTGTCATCCTCGACAACGCTGGCGAAAAGGAAGCGCGAGAAGTGGCCGAGAAGATGCGCCACTCGATCCGGTCCAAACCGTTCGCGACCTCAGCGGGCAAGATCCAGATCACCTCCAGCTTCGGGTTCAGCGTCCTGACCGGGGCCGATGGGATCGCCAAGAAAGAACTTCTCGAGCAGGCTGATCAGGCCCTGTACCACGGCAAATCAGGTGGTCGTGACCGGGTTGTGAGCTACAGGGATATCGGGACGGCCTCAACTGAAATTGAACCGGTTGCGCCGGATACTGACTCCATAATCTAGGAGCGTGTGGGAATACTCAAAACCATTGTCTGGTTTTCGACAAATTCAAGTCACATCGCTGGCGTGATCGAGGTTTTCGGACACGCTGCCAGGAGGGTAGAAGATGGTAAAGGTGGCTGGGATCCAACTGGCCAGCAGAGAGGATAGTGAAGCCAGTCTGGGCAAGATGATCGAACTGGCTGATCTGGCTGTGGATAGGGGAGCGGAACTATTGGCCTTCCCCGAGCTGTGCGCAACAAAATGGTTTCCTAATCGGATGAGACAGGGCAACTTCGGGCTTGCTGAGACAATTCCCGGGCCAGGTACGGACCGCATGTGCGAATTCGCGGCGTTAAATTCGGTTGTGATCGTTTATCCCGTGTTCGAGAAGGCAGGGAAAGGGGAATACTACAACAGCGCTGCGGTCATCGACGCAGACGGCAGCCTGGCCGGTGTTTATCGCAAAATGCACATCCCCAATGTCATGGGGTGGCACGAAAGGTTCTACTTCCTTCCCGGCAACAAGGGGTTCCCTGTTTTTGAAACCCGTATCGGGACCATCGGGGTTCAGCTCAGCTGGGATATCTTTTTCCCCGAGGGCTCCCGTATCCTGGCACTAAAGGGAGCGGGTCTGGTCATTGTTCCCACCTCCAACGCCTACGCCAGCCAGGAGAGATGGGAGAAGATGATAGCCGGGAACGCCCTTGCCAACGGCATCTTCTTCCTCAGGGTCAACAGGGTGGGACGGGAGGAGAAACAGTCCTTTTACGGCAAAAGTTTCTGCATGGACACTCACGGTGAACTGGTTCATCGGCCTGCCGGTTCGAGGGACTCGGTCCATATTACAGCCATCGAACTCGATGAGGTGACCAGAACCAGAGAAGAGTGGGCTTTTTTCAGGGATCGCAGGGAGAGCCAGTACGGCGAGTTGGGAGGGCGTCTTCCAACGGCGGACAAACTGGGATTGCCCTCAGGACTCTATTCAGGAGGGAAAGATGGCAATTGAACCTATAAACATGGATCGAGGGTACAAGGTCACTTTCCTTTTCGTAATGGCCCTGCTGTCGCTGCTCCTCCTTTTTACGGGCTGCCAGTCCATAAACCCATTATCGAAATTCGGCGTTGTCGATGCTACACCTGAAGAGGCGAGGATCAGGAAGCTCATGAAGTGGCATTCAGGCCGCGTCGAAGTTTACCGTGAATTCCGGACCGTGTTCACCGCGCGCGCTGTGTACCTTTCCGACGAGATCCAGGAACTGGCCACGGATTGGGAGGCCAAATCGAAACTGATGAGCCCCGAGGAACGAGCGGTGCTTGAAAAAAGGTTCCTGGGTGACGATGCACAGCTCATCAAGGTCCTGGTTGGATTTTATTCTCCCGAGGAGGAACATAACGACCTTTCCCGGGAAAACTCAGACTGGATCACGTATCTGAAGAATCCGGATGGGACCGTTACGAGGGCCACCTGCCTTGACGTGGATGAAGAAAATGCGAGGATATACATGAGGTTCCTGAAGTGGGACCTTTCTTGGGCAAAGCTCTATCTCCTGTGTTTCCCCTTCTCACCAGATCTTCACACCCCTGAGGATGGCTGGCTCAGCATGGTGATCTCCGGACCTCAAGGGCAGGGTGAGATACGCCTGCAGGTTGCGCCACCCGGCGACCAGCCATGATCATTCTCGCGTCGGATACTTCGACATCTTCGGGCAGTGTGGCTCTGCGGGATCAGGAGGGAAAAGTACTGCGGGAGAATCTGGACAGTGCCAGACCCCACAGCGAGACCCTGCTGCCGGCGGTGGAGAGAATCCTGGGCCGTGCCGGCTTGGTGCGGAAGGATGTTCAGGCCATCGCTGTTGGTACCGGTCCGGGTGCCTTCACCGGCCTGAGGGTTGGCCTCGCGACCTTTAAAGCCTGGGCAGCGGCATCCGGGCTGCCCCTCATACCGGTGGTTTCAATGGATGCTGTCGCTTGGCCCTACCTGAAGGATGGAACCCCGACCGTAGTGCTGGCCGATGCACGAAAGGGGGAGGTTTACGCTGCGTATTATCCATCCCTTGAAGAGGGAACACTCCCCCGCATGCAAGGGGAGGTGATGTTGGTCCCCCATGAAAGTGTCTTGACCTGGGTGTCAACATTAAACGATCCCGATGCACGCCTGATCGGCACCGGACTTCCCCTTTTGGCGGAAAAAGGTCTGTTGGGTGATCTTGAGGATCTTGGGGATGATTCCGGTGCACCGGATGCTGTCTGGATCCTTGATCTGGCCGAGATCCTCTTCTCCATCGGGCGTACTGTCGATCCTTCAGATCTGGTTCCTTGCTATGTACGTCCCCCTGATGCAAAAAAAGCCTCACCGGGCACAATAGTCATCGGCATATCCGACACCGGTGACCGTACAGGCAGTTGAAGAACAGCGGGTTGGGTATTTCACAGATCATGCAACTATTCTTAAGGCCGATGACACCCGCGGATCTTGATTCCGTGATCCGGATAGAGGAGCAGGCTTTCCCACACCCCTGGACCCGTGATCAGTTCCTGTCCGAACTTCAGCGTGGACCTGTTTCACGGTGCCATGTGGCTGTGATGGGGGATTGTGAAGTTTATACCGCCCCAAATGCCTGCTCTATTGAGGGACCGGTTGCGGGGTTCATCATGGGCTGGTTGGTTGTAGATGAGTTTTATATCAATAATATTGCAGTCGCGCCTGAAGCACGCAGACGTGGTGTCGCCGCCGCGCTTCTCGAACAGTCCATTCGGGAGGCGACTGAGCTGGGAGCGGTATGGTGCCGACTGGATGTCAGGGCTTCTAATACACCGGCCAGGAATCTCTATGGACGATTCGGGTTCAAACCCATTGGGACTCGAAAGGGGTATTACCATAACGGAGAGGACGCGGTTGTGATGGGAAAAGAACTTACAAGCAGGGTCTAGGGTCTAGGGTCTGGGATCTAGATTTAGAACCTGGAACCTGGAACCTAGAACCTAGAACCTAGAACCTAGAACCTGCCTTTCTCTGTCTTCCCCTGCCTTCCCCTTTACAAACCTGTGGCCATTGATTACTATTTGCTCTTCCTGCGGGCATAACTCAGCTGGTAGAGTGTCAGCTTCCCAAGCTGAAAGTCGCGGGTTCGACTCCCGTTGCCCGCTCCATCAATAAAAAGCCGCCGATTCGGCGGCTTTTTTCAAGTAATGGGTATGGAAGTCCGGGAGAATGGGAATAGGTAGATCACGCGCGACTGTTTTTGGTGTTTTACTCACTATCCATGACACCCGCACCCCCATACCGGCACAACTGGCGTCAGGGCACCCTTGCGAGTCCTCACAGCAGGTGTTAAAGATTACCGATGAAAAACCTTGTAGATCTCCATGCTCACATTCTCCCTGGGCTCGACGACGGCCCGGAGGATCTTCCGGGTTCACTGAAGATGCTCGAGGCTTTTGAGGAGATGGGATTCGGACATGTTTTTGCCACGCCCCACCACCGTCTCTATTCATGGGAAGGGATCAAACCTGAAACAGTGGAAAACGGGGTTCGGGATGTGGCCATGGCTGCCGCGGAAAAGGGGATCGGTTTAAACCTCCTCCCCGGCATGGAGTTCGACCTTGATGAAACACTGCCTGAGAGGGTATCCGCTATACCTGGAGGAGCCGGTCACTTTCTCGTGGACGTGGGTTTCTGGGGCGTGCCTCGAGACCTAGCCGGACTGCTTGGGAAAGTAATGGATATCGGTACGAAGGTTCTTCTTGTGCATCCGGAACGCAACAGGGAACTGTGCCGACTTCGACAAGAGTTATCCGATCTCATCGCATCGGGGGTACGACTTCTGGGTAATATAGGAAGTATTTCAGGGATGTACGGGCAGAAAGTGCAGCGTGATGCCCGTGACCTGCTCAAGGAAGGATATTACTGGGCCATGGCTTCGGACATGCACTCCCATGATCAATCGCCATGGATAAGGGACGGTATCGGTGAACTGGTTTTACAAGTAGGCAATGAAGCGGCCGAGGAGCTGATGATGACTCGACCAATGCAAATGGTTCAGGCCATGGAGGGTGATCGTTGACGGGAACTTTGACTTACATCGTGAAAAGGGCGCTGGAACTGGCTGTCAGTGAGGGAAAACTACAGGGGGATCTGCCGGGTCCGATCATCGAAATGACCCGTGAGCGAAAATTTGGCGACTATGCCACCAATATCGCTATGGTCCTGGCATCAAAACAGGGGATTAACCCTAGAGAACTGGCGGAAGAACTGGCTCTGCTGATCCGGGAGGTTGACACCGACGGGGATGTTTCGGATGTGTCTGTTGCCGGGCCGGGTTTTATCAACATCACCATGAGTCCGGGGTTTTGGTCCCGGGTCCTCAAGACCGTTCTTGAAAAAGGTGAAGATTTCGCCTGTTCTGACGTAGGTGCCGGGAAACAGGTGCAGGTGGAGTTTGTCAGCGCCAATCCGACAGGGCCACTGCATGTGGGGCATGGCAGGGGAGCGGCTCTTGGCGACGCCCTGGCCAACATCCTTCAGTGTGTCGGTTTTAAGGTCCAGCGAGAATACTATGTCAACGATGCCGGGAACCAGATCCGGACCCTCGGTATTTCAGTCCATGCTCGCTATCTGGAACTTTCCGGCCGCGATGTCGTCTTTCCCGAGGATGGTTACAAAGGTGACTACATAAGGGAGATAGCTGACCGGCTTGTAAAGGAGGATGCGGACCTGTACCGGAATTTGTCTGAAGAAAAGGCTGTCGAGGTGATGGCGGTCAAATCTGCCACTCTCATACTGGATGACATCCGGCAGGACCTGGAAGAATTCGGGGTGTGTTTTGATGTCTGGTTCTCTGAAAAAGATCTTCTGGATCGCGGCGAGGTCCAGAAAACCCTGGAGGACATGGAGGAGAGGGGAACCGTTTTCAGGCACGAGGGTGCCCTGTGGTTTCGCTCCACAGACAAGGGAGATGACAAGGATCGCGTGCTGGTCAAGAGCGACGGGTCCCTTACCTATTTCGCTTCCGATGTTGCCTATCACAGGGATAAATACAAGAGGGGATTTGACACTGTTATCAATATCTGGGGAGCGGACCATCACGGTTATGTAGCCCGCATGAAAGCCTCCGTACAGGGTCTAGGTCGAGATCCCGATGATCTGCGGATAGTTCTGGTCCAGTTTGTAAGCCTCGTTAGAAAAGGTCAACCGGTGGCTATGAGCACAAGGTCCGGGGAGTTTGTGACTCTGAGGGAGGTTCGCGACGAGGTCGGGCGAGACGCTGCCCGTTTCATCTTCCTTACGCGAAAGGCTGACAGCAAACTTGAGTTCGACCTGGAACTTGCAAAGGAAAAAAGTAACGACAACCCCGTGTATTATGTCCAGTATGCCCATGCCCGGATCTGCAGTATTCTGAGAAATGCCCGGGAACAAGGAGTGCCCATCCCCGACCCCGGGAGTGTTGATCTGACGCTCCTGGACCTCCCCGAAGAGAAAGAGCTCATCCGCCACATGGCCGCGCTTCCCGATGTGATCGAGGGCGCTGCCATATCCATGGAACCGCATCGTATCACTACATATCTGCGCGAAACAGCGACGACATTGCATAGCTACTATTACCATCACCGCGTTCTCATGGACGATGCCCGGGTCACCGGGGCCCGCCTGGCAATGGTACTCGGGGTGAGGACTGCTATCGCCAAGGCGCTAGCTCTGCTCGGGGTGTCAGCGCCAGAGAGGATGTGAGGGTGGCACGACGCTCCAGCCAGCCCCGGGAGCTGATTCGACTCAGTCCCCTCCAGTTCAGCCTCAGCGTCAGCATCGTAGTGATTCTGCTCGCCGGGGCCGGCTTGGTTGGCTATTATTATGGTCTGAAACAGGCGATCCGGCCCATTGGTGAAACAGATGCCGGCTCTACTGACGGTCTCCATGAGGGGCCTGAATCAAAGCCGGAAAATGGCGGGATCACATTCTATTCCACCCTTACAGAGCCGAGGAAAAACGTTCCAGCCGTTGGGCCAACTTTGCAGATGGAGGAAACCAGCACCCCCGTTGGAACCAAACCCGCTGCGCCGCCTGTATCAGGCTCCGGGATCAGGCATTCTGTACCTGCAAAAGGGTCCCTAATGCTGCAGGTGGCATCCTACAAGGATCGGGTAAACGCCCGAAAACTGCTCCAGGAACTGTCATCGGAAGGGTATGCGGGAACCGTTGTTCAAGCGGATCTCGGCCAGAGAGGAGTCTGGTTCCGTGTCCGGGTCGGACCGTATACTACTGGAAAGGAAGCCGAGGGAGTTTTGCAGAAGCTGAGGGAGGAGAGGAAGTTGAAAGGGTATATAGTGAAGCAGTGATCCGTAATCGGTTATCGGTAATCGGTAAAGGCTTGTGGTATGTTTACGCAGGCCTTTTGGTTTTTCCGATCACTGATTACTGATTACTGATTACTGAAAGAGCTTCAGGAAGTTCGAACCTGCAAAAAAGGGGGGTTCGAACTGCCTGAAGCTATTTCTGAAGTTCCTTGACAGAAGTTGTTGAAATAACTTATTTTATTCACTCACACTAGGAGAATTTATGATTAAGGCGCTGGATGATCTTGAAAGTGCTGTCGGTCGCTTGGTGGAAAAAGCAAGTGGTGAAGCAATGGACGGATCCGTTTCAAGTGGTATCGGAACGCCGGTTGGTGAGTCCATCATTCTTCGGGCGGCGGTACATCCTGACCAGATGAATGAGGAAGCAGCGGAACTTATCCGACGCGCCATCAAGAGGCTGAAATCACTCTAGATAAAGATTTATGCCGAAGGCATAAATCTTTATGGGAGGAATATGTCGGGCAGGGTAGACGTAGAGATATTTGGGAAAGTCTACACCGTACGGGGTGACAAGGATCCTGAATATGTTCGTCGTGTCGCGGAGTACGTTGACCGTAAGATGCGTGAGATCGCACAGGTCACCGATACGGTCTCAACATCCCGCATCGCGATTTTAGCGTCTCTCAATATCGCGGATGAGCTAATGGCCATTCTAGAGGAATCCGAGGAACTTAAAGCGCGCATGGGGAAACTGACTCAGCGGATCGAGGAGACGCTGGATCAGGAGGTCTCCTGATACGATATATTGCAAACAGGGTTTACAGTTTCCAGCGTTCTTCAGTAAGGGCGGTTTTAGATAACCTGTAACTTATCCCCTTGATGGTCAGGTCCCTTTCTGATAAGTTATTAGTTAACCCCTGCCCTGCTCGTGGAGGCCTGTTACTTTTGAGCCAACACTCGAAGTACGGGACTCTTGTTGAGGGCGTGGTGAGCATGTTCGCGTTAAGCGAAAAGCCTGAAGCGTCCCGCGGGGGACCCACCTGGTTGTGCAGGTTCAAAAGCTGAACTTGACCACGGCATTGGGCGGGGGTTCTTAATTAGATTATTAATTTTCAGATCATCAAAGCGCCCCGAGTGGGCCCCCAAATCAATGACCGGCCACAATTTAAAGGTCGACAATACAGGTCATTGATTAGTGAAGGGAGCGAAAATGACACTTTTCGCTCCCCGTGGAGCAAAAAGCCGCGAATGGACTTTTTGCGACCCTAACAGTAGAAGCAATCTGGATCGGCCCGTGGGGCCTGCTGAAGTCCAGTTCTATATATAACTTGAAGTTTACAGCTGAGGATCTCCGTAAATGGTATGATGGGTTGCAGTGCCGGCCCTGCCAGATACATAGGAACACAGTTACATCCACCTCAAGTTGATCATCTCCCGAGCCTTATTGGCCATCGGGGTGTTCATGAGGTCACGAGGTTCCCTTCAAGTTAAGGACTGGTCCTACCGCGGGCCTCACCGGAGCAGACCGCTATTGCGGTCGTAGCCTGGTGAGGTTTTTTTGTCATATTCGATCTCGGAAGAAAAGCAGCTTATCAGGGTAAGAGTCTTGGCACTCAGGCAGAGCCTGGCGCCTGAAGAGGTCCGGGAAGCCGGTGAGGCTGTATCCCATATCATCCGTTCCCACGTCTCGGCTACGAATACAGGGAAGGTTTGTATCTACGCCAATACCGGCAAAGAGATCCCCACGGAAGGCTTGATCCAGAACTTACTCGCCGATGGTGTCAGGGTAGCGGTTCCCGATTGGGAGGCCTGGAAACAGGGTTCGGGTCTCAGGGTCGTAACCATCGAAAGCACCGAGGAACTTGTCCGGGAGGGTAGGGTTGTGCCCCAGCCGATGGTGACCGACGGCAGGACCTCCCCCGTTGAGGAGTTTGAGCTATTTCTGGTGCCGGGAATAGCCTTCGACAGTGAAGGTAATCGTCTCGGAATGGGCGGTGGGTACTTTGATCGTTTACTTTCGAGAGCATCTTCCACAGCCACATTTACCGGCCTGGCTTACGATTTCCAGGTAATCACCCATCTGCCATCAGAGACCCACGACATTCCGGTCCACGAGGTGGTGACGCCCGGTACGATCCAGGTTCGGGGGGGTGAACATAAACAGGAGGACAAGAACTATGGTTCTTGACAATAACATTATCATCTGGCTCGTCATACTTATCGTGGGTATCGTTATCGGTTTCGTTATCCGCATCGTCCAACTGACTGTTTCCGACAAAAACAAGCACCGTGAGGCGCTTCAAGGCATTGAGACTGCCCAGAGGCAGGCCGATAACCTGCTCAAGGAAGCGGAGATAAAGTCCAAGGAGTTTCTCTTCCAGTCCCGATCCAAATTTGACGAAGAGACCAGGGCGGAGCGCGAGGAGCTGCATAAACTGGAAAAAAGACTGCAGCAGAGGGACGAGAACCTTGACCGCAAGTTCGAGATTTTAGACAAGAAGGAACAGGATCTCGTCACCCGGGAAAAGTCGGTGGCGGGGCAGCAAAGAGCGCTTTCCGAGAAGGAAAAGGAACTTCAGGTAACCATCGAAGACCAGCGCATAAAGCTCGAGCAGATCTCCGAGATGACCGCTTCTGAGGCCAAGGATGAACTCAAATCCATGATGCTTGAAGAGGCGAGGATCGATTCGGCCAAGATGGTCAAGCGTCTAGAGGAAGAGGCAAGAGAAAACGCCGACAAGAAGGCCAAGGAGATCATCAGTTTTGCCATTCAGCGGTATTCAGGGGATTACATCGCGGAAAAGGCGATAACGGTGGTCAACCTGCCCAGCGATGAGATGAAAGGCAGGATCATCGGGAGGGAAGGGAGGAATATCCGTTCCTTTGAAAGCGCCACCGGTGTAGACCTCATCGTCGACGATACACCCGAGGCGGTGGTTCTGTCGGTGTTCGATCCCATCCGCCGAGAGATAGCGAGAATCGCTCTGGAGCGGCTGATATCGGATGGAAGGATACATCCCGCGCGCATCGAGGAGGTCGTCAAAAAGGTTTCCCGGGAGATGGAGACGACCATCAAGGAAGAAGGAGAAAAATCCGCTTTCGATATAGGCGTCCATGGCATCCACCCGGAGCTTATTAGGCTGATGGGCAAGCTCAAGTACCGGACCAGTTACGCGCAGAACGTCCTACACCACTCCATCGAGGTCGCTTTCCTTTGCGGCAGCATGGCGAGCGAACTGGGGCTCAACGTCAAGGATGCCAAGAGGATCGGTTTTTTACACGATGTGGGTAAGGCCGTCGACCACGAGGTTGAAGGGTCGCACGCCCTTATCGGCGCCGAACTGACCAAGAAATACGGCGAGTCCCAGAAGGTGGTAAACGCCATCGCTTCTCACCACGACGAAGTCAAGGCCGGTTCCATCGAAGCGGTGCTGGTTCAGGCGGCTGACGCCTTGTCAGCGGCTCGCCCGGGAGCCCGGCGCGAGATGCTCGAGACCTACATCAAGCGTCTTGAGGACCTCGAGCGCATTGCCAACAGTTTCAAAGGTGTGGAGAAGAGCTACGCGATACAAGCCGGTCGTGAGGTTCGCATTCTGGTTGAATCCCAGGAGATCAACGACGACCAGGCCGCCGTCGTGGCCAGGCAGATAGCCCAGAACATAGAGAAGGAACTGGCCTACCCCGGCCAGATAAAGGTGACCGTCATCCGTGAAACGCGGGCTGTGGATTATGCAAAGTGATTTAACTTCAGAATTCAGGAGCCAGAAGCCAGAATCCAGAAGTTATGAATACTAAACAAATCGAAACAGTCAGGGTTCTTTTTATAGGCGATGTAGTGGGCAAGCCGGGGCGCATTGCGGTCCGTGACCTGCTGGACGGTCTGGTAGATAATTACAATATCGACCTGGTGGCCGCTAACGGTGAAAATGCCGCCGGTGGGTTTGGTGTCACTGCCGAAGCGGCGGAAAATCTTTTCGCGGCCGGAATCAATGTGCTCACGATGGGCAACCACGTCTGGGACAAGAAGGAAGCCCTTGAGCTCCTTGCCGACTCCGACAGGATCCTCAGGCCCGCGAACTATCCTCCTGGCGCGCCAGGCGTCGGTCTGACCACGGTTAAAACACCGGGCGGCGTTCCGGTCACCATCGTAAACCTATCAGGACGTGTATTCATGGACAATCTGGATTGCCCTTTCAGGAAGGCCGACGAAATCCTTTCCGGTCTCGATCCAAAGCTGCGATGTGTTGTTGTTGACCTTCACGCAGAGGCCACCTCGGAAAAACGTGCCCTGGGTCTTTACCTTGACGGACGGGTGAGCGCTGTCCTGGGGACACACACCCACATCCAGACCGCGGACGAGCGGATCATGACCGGGGGCACTGCCTATATCAGCGATCTGGGGATGACTGGTAACGAGGAGGGTTCCGTTATCGGAATCGATTTTAAGGCGGCACGCTACCGGTTCCTGAACCAGATGCCCACGAGGTTCAATCTCGCCAAAGGAGTTCCGACACTGTGTGGCGCCCTGGTCGAGATCGATACTGTTACAGGAAAAGCTGTTTCCATCGAACGGATAACCCGTTCCCTCGGCAGATCCGTATCTCCCTAATTCCTGTGGGGGCGGTGAAAAAGCCTTAACGCAGAGGACGCGGAGGCGGCCCGTTGGTAGGCCGCGTGTCCCGCAGGGTTTCGCAGTTAAATCTGACTGAAATATGGTTTTAACCGCGGCCCTCTGCGACAACGCCTGGAAAGCGGCGTTCCTGCGGCCCTCTGCGTTACAGCTTTTGAGCAAAAGGAGCCCCC
>Ga0209976_10000914_pt1 | contig 17893 bp, 9 predicted proteins | sample SumtaG_FD_182806 | JGI IMG/M metagenome (GOLD analysis project Ga0209976, IMG submission 182806) | Deep subsurface microbial communities from Indian Ocean to uncover new lineages of life (NeLLi) - Sumatra_00157 metaG (SPAdes) (version 2) | ecosystem: Environmental > Aquatic > Marine > Oceanic >...
CTGCCATTGCCTTTGAGTTTGATACACAGAACCTCTTATCTTCAGGTAATGGCAGCAAGCTCTTAGCCTTTAAAAATCAAGGTACAGAAATGATGTATCTTGATTCTGATGGCAACTTGTATGTAGCTGGTAATGTTATCTCTGGTGGTGGTGGATTTAGTATAACTTCTACTAATAATAGTGGTGGAGGTGTAGCTGATAATTCTCTTGTTGTCTTGGATACAGGAAGTACTGCTTCTACCTTTACTACTACCACTACTCCGTATACCAAATCTTCTTATGGTGTAGTTATAGGAGAACCTTTTGATGGAGCTGGTAATGATGATGGCACTTGTGATACTGCAGAAATATGTACAGTAGCTGTAGCAGGAGAAGTAGATGTATTAATAACTAATACTACTGTTCCTTCTATCAATGATTATCTCTTTACTTCCGACACAGCTGGTAAAGCTGTAGCTTCAGGTAAACAGTTTGATGGATTAGTAGGTATTGTTACTGATACTACTGGTTTTGGTTCTGGCTGGGTAGGTATGTTGTTTAAAGCACAGCCGCAAGTTACAGCTACTGCTACTTTAGATAAATATACTAAACACAATCTTTATCAGGAAGCCTTACAAGACTATAGTCAAATTACAGAAGTTACTTTCTATGATATTAATGAGAATATTAGGAATGGATTGTACTTTGATACATTCAGAGATGAGACAAGAGTAGACTTTACTCTTAATACAGCTTCTATAGATACTATTAGGCAGAAAGCAGGACTATGGGGAGGACAAACATATACTACTGGTACTTCTGATCCTGCTGGTAATGTATATATTGGTACTACAGCTGTTAATGACACTTGGTTCTATGACAGAACCCAAACAGGAGATGTTAATGCTCATCAGGATTCTACTAAAGAAACTCTGGTTGATCTTGGTCTAGATCCATATTGGTATAAAGGTGTGTCTTTAATCTCCTCTCCTTCTGCTGTATTAGTAGATTCTCCTCCTGCTAATCTGTCTCAGTATTACAATGGAGGTTTAATTAAAGTAGGTTCTACTTATCCTGAAGCTAATCAGGATGGCCCTATTGACATTGAGATAATAGATACTGGTACTACTGGTGTTACCTTTAACTGGCAGACTTCTGGTTCTATCTATACAGGAGCTACTGCAGCTGCAGCCACTTTTGGGGTAGATACTGATCTGACAGATGATACAGGAGATACAGATACAGGTATTAATATTACCTTTACTAAGGTTAAGTACCATGTAGGAGATATATTTAGAATACATTCTTGGTATGTAGAACCTCCTCTAGCTAATGACAGAGGTGATAAACAGGAGTTTCCTGAAAGAACATATTTAATAGCTGGAGATGATGATATTGATATTATTGATGCTGATACTAATAGGCTGTGGATGAGGTTTAATCAGGATGCTGATTACTTAATAGGTACTTCTGCTCCGGATGTATCTTCTGTTCATATGCATAATGGTACTTTAGCAGCTGGTACTAATGGTTCTGTTCCTACTGGTATGTATGAGATTAACTTTCATGCAGATATGGCTAGGAGATATGACAATGTAGCTGGGTTTGCTTACTTAGGAGATGGTATTGCTAACAGAAATACCAACCCTGGAGATGATGCTTATCATAACAACTTCTCTGTTACCTCTTTGGCTATAGGGAATACAGCTGTAAGTGATGTTCATATAAATACTGTGTTTAATAAACCTACTCAGGAGACTACTGTTGAAGGATGGGGATATATACCAGGAACAGCCACTCCCAACTTAGCAGAATATGTCACATTCCCATATGAATTTGAAAGTACACCCAACCTTCTAGTAAGCAATGCGGGAGTATCTATTAAAGGCACAACCGATACCATCACAAATTGCCTTCAACCCCTTAACAACGCATTGGACACTGGCGTATACACCCATAAAGACAAATTCTACATGAGAATCACTCAAGAAAACGGAGCTGATTGGAACACTGCCTACGATTACTGCTACACCTGGAGAGCCACTGGTATTATTTCCCCCAAAACCTTCATCGCCGCTGCTACTGATGGAGGTGCTTCGGTTATAAATACAAATACTTCCAACACTATTGATGTGTATTATGACGGAAATAATGATGTGTCCACCTCCATTTGGATTACTACAGAAGGCGACCTATATTATGGTGTTCAACAAGCAACTCAATCTACAGAATCAGCTCTTTATATCAAATATAATGCATCTACATATACAAGTGATCAAACTTCAAGTAATTCACTTGACGCACAACATTACTGGTTAAATACTACAAGTGCAGGTCCAGCCATCAATACCGCCAATACCGACGATATCAAAGATATCTATATTACTGAAGAAACCAGTACTGCTTCTCCAGACGACAACACCATTTATGTTGCTCAAAATCTAAATACTAGTGTCATCCAAGAATTCAATTGTGACTCAACCGCAGAAGACGGCGACTGCGAAGACCAAGGCTCAGTCAAATACTACACCAAAGACTATATCTCCGAAGAAATGGTTGGCGACATTAAAGGCATGTGGCCTTTCTACGAAACCGCCAACTTAGATGTCGCCGACACCACCATTGATGATGCTACTGTCAATGACAGCGAATTAATCGTTAATGGTGATGGCGATACTCCAAGCATTACATCTGTTCCTGGTGTCAGAGGTACAGCATTAAACCTAGACGGAGATGACGATTATCTCTGTTCCAATGGTGGAAGCGGCACTGCCTGTGCTGATGACAACGATCTAGATTATGGTGGCAGCGGCGGTTGGAGTATTGGTATGTGGATTAATCTTGATACATTAGGATCAGAAGACTTAATCATGGGCAAAAACAGCGCGTATTTTCTAGCATACAACTATACTGGAGTTAACTGCTCAGCTGACAAATTTGGATTTGTTACTTGGGACGGAGACTGGACATGTGCGTCTAGCACAACCACTCCCACTACTGGTAATTGGTACCATATTGTAGGTACATTTGATGGAGCTAGTATAAGAATATACGTAAATGGTAAACTCCAGGGTGGCCCAACTACCCAAGGACTCAGTGCTAGCGGCGTCCCCTTCTATATCTCCTATCCAGGAGGTTATGAATTTGACGGCACCATCGACGAACCATTTGTAACAGCAGAAGAATTAACAGCCAACCAAATCAAACGCATGTATGAAACAGGTAAAAGAGCATTAGAAGGATCACATGGAACAAATGACTTTAAAAATAATCTTAGCAATGATGGTACTGGATTTGGTGAAAGCAACAACACTACTTCTGCTCAGCCAGATGGCAACGGTTTTCTATATACCGGTATAGGTATAGGCAATACTGGATGGGTTTCTAAAATTGATATTGCTTCAGACACTCAAGTAAGTCAATTCACTACTGGCACTGATCCTTCTCTTATTAGCAACAAAGTTACTTCTCTTACAGTATCTCCTTCAGGATTAGAGGTAGTTTGTACTGATAATGCAGGATGTAAGACAATACCTTTGGATTCTAATGGTAATGAGACTTCTGGATCATATTATTCAGATACAGTTGATACTGATAACTTTACTCAGGCTTATCTATGGGTTAATTCATATACAGACTCAGATGATTCAGGTAATAGTGTTAGAGTATATGCTTCTAATGATGGAGGAAGTACATATATAGAAGGAAGTAATACTAATACAGATTCTAATCAGGATATACCTGAGAAAGAATATTACTTCTCTTTCTCCTCCCCTGGTACTCAGCTTAAGGTAAGAATAGACTTTTCCAGAACAGATAATACTTCTAATGCTTATGCTACTCAATGGGGTATAACTTGGATAAATAATGATGCAACTGCTGATTCTACTTCCAATGGTCTGTATACTAACTCTGATACTACTGTAGCTGATGGAGACTTTGTAGAAGTAATACATAATGGTAATACCAATGATATATCTGCTAATGGCTGGGTGTATAACTCTAGTACTAATCAGTGGGAAGATACATCTGATGCAACTGCCAGTGGAGAAATTAGAGATACAGCTGGCGGCAATCTTATCAAAAACTATCCTTCAATTGAAGGTGCTAATGGAGCTCAGCCAGAATGGTGGGAAGAAAGCGGGGGTGGCACTTTACATGAAGAAGATGCTACTGGATTAAGTATTCCTCAGAAATATGAAAGAGTCTTAGAATTTGCTACAGTTACTGGTGGCACAGATTATCTCTACGAAACATTTACTCATGCAGACGAAAAATTGCTTGATGATTCTATTACTACTATCTCTGCTGGAGCATGGATATATACTGGTACTACTGGCGCAGTTACTCTTGAACTATATAACAATGAAGGAGCTGGCTCATCATTAAAATCAACAGCTCAATCAATAGATACTGGTACTACTAACTCATGGCAGTATGTAAAAGTAGAAAATGTTCAGATTGGTACTACTAGTACTGACTTTAGAATAGAGCATTCTGCTAATTCTGCTGTTACCTATGTAGCCATGCCACAATTAAATGTTGGGCCTAAAGTGCAGAATTGGAGTGCAAGAGGATTAAGATATATATCCGTTTCAAACGCAACTTTACTCAGTGTAGATCCACCCGACACTAGACAATACACTGTGGACGCTACTAGTTCAACCAGCAACCTAGCAGCAATATTAAGTTTATATGGCCGTGCACAAGGCGCTGCCAATCCATCCACAATGACTGTAATAGGATCAGGAAATAGCACTTTGCAAGTCGCCGCAATAGTAGGCGCAAATGCAGATAATGAACATTTTGAAATAATACCAGATGATTTACAATCTTTTACAGCTCAAGCTAATCACTCCGCAGTCTCTTATTTAGGAATCACAGTCAAAGGCTATTGGGGATGGGACTCCGGCTCACCTGCTCCAACAGCTGCTCCATTTCAGATTGTCCAGGTTGATACCAATACAACCAGATTGTTTAACTATTCTGGTACTTCTCAGGAGTTGCGTCTGGATGTAATCACTGGTACAGCTGGTAGGAATTCAGGTACTGTTTCTTTACATCCCCTCACTGCTGATGTTGATTCTACTTCTGATGGTTCTAGTATCTGGATTAATAAAACAGGGGCTGATGGCAACTTATTAAGACTTCAAGCTAGTGGTACAGATAGAATGGTTGTCACCTCCGCTGGCAATGTTGGCATTGGTGCAGATACTACTCCTGACTCTCCTTTAGAAATTGGCTCTACTATTGCTCAACTCCGCCTCACTTACGATGACGGCACTGATGAAGCTACTTTTGCTGTTGATGATTCTGGTGATTTAACTATTGATGTAACAGGAACTAAAACAATAATTGCTGATGATCTACAGATAAATGGTGGAGATATATTAGATCCTGGTGGAGATGTTGCTATTACTATTGCTGATTCTGGTAATACTTCTACCTTCAATGGCAATGTTTATCCTGGTGGAGATGATACTTTAGACTTAGGAGCAGAAGGAGCTAGATGGCAGGATATATATCTTGGTCCTGGGAGTATACATATAGGCACTTCTGCTTCACAGGATGAATATACAATATCCTATGATACTGACAATGATACTTTAGGCTTTAATGTTAATGGCAGTGGTAATCCTGAGATAGTCTTTGATTCCTCCGGACAGGTCGGCATTGGCACAACAGACCCAGCAGCTCCTTTTCATATTGCCAACAGTACAAATATACAAGCAATTCTCCAATCTAATGAAACTGGCACTGCTTTAAGTAATTACGTACAATGGAAAGATAGCGCTGGAACTAACTATGGATATGTTGGCTTCGGATCCTCCTCCAATACTTGGTTTTACGTTTTAAACCAATACGGAACTTGTGTCAATATGAACGATGGCACTCACTGTAGTTCAGATATTAGGCTTAAAAAAGACATTACCGACTTAGAAAATCCTCTTGAGAAAATATTGCAACTCAAAGGTGTAAACTTTAAATGGAAGAATGAAAATGACTCCCAAAATCTGCAGCTTGGTCTCATTGCCCAAGAAGTAGAACCTATAGTACCAGAAATTGTTGAAACACAAGAAAACGGAATTAAATCTGTAAGCTATTCACGATTAACTGCTTTACTTGTTGAAGGAATTAAAGAACAACAATCACAAATCTCTGCTATCTCTGATCAAATTCAAAATCCTACTCTTGATGAATTAGGAGAATTAGTTTTAGAACAACAAGTTCCTGCTGTTGACTATGATCTATCTGTCTTTGAAATAAAAGATTCTTCTGGAAGTGTGATTGAAAAAATAGGTGTATACAGTGATGCTTTAATTGCTAACCTTAAAGTAGGCAGTCTTACTATTCAGAGACAATCTCTTAAAGACTACATTGCTGATATTGTTAATCAAATTCTAAGCGCTAACCCCTATTCCCTAACCGCTGGAATAATTTCTCCCACCGTAGAAACACAGGTATTAACTACAGAATTTATCTCTCCATTAGCTGATAATGGCTCTGTTACTGTAACAGGACCAGTTATCATTGACTCCTTCCGATCCGGATCGGAAGAATTGGCTTTAGAAGTTAAAGGTGATGCTTCCATATCTGGTAGGCTTGATGCTTCTGAAGTAATAGCTGATAAGGTTGTTACTAATGAATTAATAGCTTCCAGTGTAAAGGCTTCTACTATAGAAGGTCTTAGAGAAAAAATCAGTAATATTGTAGATTCATATAGGGATGATACTGCTACTGTATCAGCAGAGGTAAAAGATATCAGTAGTTTAGTAGCAGATGAAATAGCTATGTTAGATCTATCTCCTGATATGTCTGCTTCTATTGCTTCAGCCTCCTCTAATCTGGATATAGACTCTATAAATGCTTCCTTTGGCTTCTTTTCAGAGTATTTAGCTGTATTAGGTACAGCTACTATGACAGATGTTAATATTACTAATAGTTTGAATATTAATAATAATCTATTATTAACATCTAACTCTATCTCTTCTTTAGATAATACTCTTTACTTACAGCCTTCTGGTATAGGTACTATTAGTTTATTAGCAGGATTAATGACTTTGGATGATACTGGGATGGTGAAGATAGATGGAGATTTGGAGGTAGCTGGAACTTTAATTGCTGAAAGCGCTACTGTTTCCGGAACATTAGTCACTCAATCAATTCTTTCTGATCCTAATTTAGAATACGGCTTTGAAATTAATGCCTCAGGTTCAGCTACTTTCCAAGACTTACTAGCTAAAGATCTAAAACTAGATCAAGGGCAAATTGAAGGAAATGAAACTTTCAGAAATAAAGTTGACTTTAATTATGCTGAAACTGAAAAACGCATTGATTTAAATGACAGTTGGCTATCTCAACCTAAAACTATCCACCTTACTCCTACTTGGGAAACTACTGCTTGGATAACTGATATTGATAATACAGGCTTTACTATTCATGTTTCTCCGGCTCCAATTCAACAAAAACAAGTTTACTGGCTGGCAATATTTTAATTTAAACTTTAAACTTTTTTTCAATTTCCTTTAGCTTATTATCATCTAATTTCTTTCCTGTTAAATTATTGCTCTTCCCTGGCAGTAAATGAATATGTGCATGAAGTACATCTATTCCAAAAATCATTAATCTAACCATTTTCCCACCTGTCTTATCTCGATAACTTCGAGCTATCTTGCCTACTACTTCAAAATACTTACCTAAACTAGGATAATCCCATACCTGCTCAACATGCTTTTTTGGAATTACTAAAGTATGCCCTTCTGTTTTAGGAAACACATCCAAAAACCCCAAAAACTCCTCATCCTCATACACTTTATAACTCGGAATCTCTCCTTTTACAATCTTGCAAAAAACACAATCAGTCATAATCTATCCTAACATAGAATGATTTATTTCATCAAAGTTGTCTACTTGTTTTAACAAAAGAAGTCACATTAAGTCTGCTTTCTCTGCAAGAAGCTTTCGCAGGCACAACCAGCATGGTCTCGAAGAGTGGTGTGCCGAGAACGCAAGAGGTCGCTACGCGCTGGCGGGGCGAACCTGTGGTTCTTGCCAGAGAATGGTAGACTTAATATTATCATGTCAAATCCCATCATTCTTTCTATCGACACCTCCTGCGACGAAACATCTGTGGCTATTTCTCATGGCCGCAAAATCCTCTCCAATGTTATTTCCTCCCAAATCAACATTCACAAAAAATGGGGCGGTGTTGTCCCCCATTTAGCCAAACGCGCTCATCAGGAAAAAATCGATTTTGTCATCAACAAAGCATTACTTCAAGCTAAATTGGTACAGACCAAAGGTCAATCGTCGCGCGGAAGATCTCGAGTTCCTTTGAAAAATAAAATAGGACGAAAAGGATTGAGCACGTCGCATGTGACCTTGGTCGAACCAATTTCAGTAATCAATGCAATCGCTGTCACTATCGGCCCCGGCTTAGCTCCAGCTCTGGAAATCGGCATAAAAACAGCCAAACAATTAGCTAAAAAATATAACAAGCCATTAATTGCTATTAATCACATGGAAGCCCATCTTCTTTCCTCTTTCGCTCTTAATTCTCAAGAAAACGGCCCTTTAAAAACCTATTCAAAAAAAGATTTTCCCATGATTGGACTTTTAGTTTCCGGCGGTCACACTCAATTAATTTTAGTTAAATCTATTGGAAATTATCAACTACTTGGCGAGACTTTAGATGATGCCGCTGGCGAAGCTTTAGATAAACTAGCTAAAATGCTTAAACTTGGCTATCCTGGCGGACCCATTGTTGAACAATTAGCCAAACAAGGCAATATTGATAAAATTCCTCTTCCTATTCCTATGCAACACTCTAAAAATTTTAATTTTAGTTTTTCCGGTCTGAAAACTGCCGCTCTTTACACTATCCAAAAACAAAAAAATATTTCTAAAACCTTTACTTATAATCTCTGTGCCAGTTTCCAAAAATCCATTGCTATTAGCTTAACCACCAAGCTAGCCAAGGCTGTTGAAGAATATAATCCTAAAGCCATTCTTCTTGGCGGCGGGGTTATTTCCAATCTTTTCATCCGCAACAAACTACGTCAAACTATAAAGCAATATAACATTCCCATGCATATTCCCTATTCTAAAAAACTCCTTACTGATAATGCCGCCATGATCTGTATCCCTGCCTATTTCAAATATCTTAACCAAGACTTTGTTAAAAACATAGACAAGCTAGATAGACAACCATCTTTAACTTTTAAAAATAAGTTATAATAATCTCAAGCTCCTGTAGTTCAATGGATAGAACAGAGGTTTCCTAAACCTCCGATCTAGGTTCGATTCCTGGCAGGAGCACCAACTATTTTCCTCTTTCTTCTTTAGAATAAACAAATTCCATCGCTTTTGACTTCCAATCAATTATTTCTTTTTCTCCAAACACTAATCCTTTTTCTCTTTCAGCTGTTTCTACACTATCTGAAGCATGAATCAAGTTTAACTGCTCACTCATAGAATAATCACCTCTAACACTACCAGCTTCTGCTTCTCTGCCATGAGTAGCCCCCACTAATTTTCTCACTGTATCTATTGCATCAATTCCCTCCCACAACATGACCACAATTGGTGCTGATTTCATAAATAATTTTAAATCAGCAAAAAAATCTTTGCCTTTATGATGATCATACCAATCATCTAAAATCTCATCAGTTAAATACATCATCTTAATCCCTGCCATTTTCATTCCTTTTCTTTCAAATCTGGTAATAATCTCCCCCAATAAACCTCTTTGTAAAGCATCTGGCTTAATCAACACTACTGATTGCTGCAATTTCATATTATTATCAATATATCAGTATTAAATAGTTTTCTCAAATCTATTCTTATCTTTAAATTTACCCACTACTGTTAAATTCAACATTTCTTTCTTAAAAATCTTCTCAGCCACTCTTAAAACATCTTCTTTTTTCACTGCTTCTACCCCTGCAATAACTTCTTCCACTGTCCTCACTCTATTTTCCAACACTAAACTTTCACTAAATACACCTGCCACTTCCTGACTATCTTCTAAACTTAAAGCTAGTCTTCCTTTTAAATATTCTTTAGCTAATTTTACTTCCTCTTCCTTAACTCCCTTATCCTTCATTTTCATATATTCCCCCAAAGTTACCTTAATTGCTTCATCTATTCTAGCTCTATCGCAACCCGCCTGAGTTACTAAATCTCCTGTTTCCATAAAACTACCAATCCCAGACCGCACATAATACACCAAACCTCTCTTTTCCCTAATTTCATCCCACAATCTGGAGCTACTGTTACCTCCTAAAATTGTATTTAACACTGCTAACACATACCTGTCTTTATTTCCCCTCTCAAAAGTCCTTACTCCCAAGCAAAAATGGGCCTGCTCAATCTCTTTATTAATCACCTGTATTTCCGAATTAGACTGTGCAAACTCAAACAATTCTGGCTTATCACCTAATTTAATTTCACTCTTCCCATCAGCTTTAAATATGTCTTTAACTACTTCTCCAGCATCTCCATCTATACCTCCAGCTATTCCTAATGCCATATTTCTAGGCTGATACCATTGCTTTAAATGACTATCAAACTCTTGCTTCTTCAATCTTTTAATATTTTCTGCTTTACCAATTACATGTCTTCCTAAAGCTGTGCCACCATATATTTGTTTAGCAAACTCTCTGCCAACTAAACTCATTGGATTATCCTGATACATTTTAATTTCTTCTAAAATCACCCCTCTTTCTTTTTCCAATTCAACTTCAGGTAATAATGGTTTAAATACTGCCTGATACAAATATTCTAAGCCCAATTTCCAGTGTTTTTTAGCTATTTTTACCCAAAAACCAGTATGCTCTCGAGAAGTAAAAGCATTAAATACTCCCCCCACTGATTCAATCACTCGATTCATATCCATAGCTGTCTGCCATTTTTCCGTTCCCTTAAACACCATGTGTTCTAGAAAATGGGAAATGCCATTAATTAACTCACTCTCGTCTCTACTTCCTACTCTTACTGATAATTCTATTCCCACTGACTCTGTTTCCATCGGCACTTGAATCAAATTCAATCCATTCTCCAACTCTGTTTTCTTATGCTTAAACTTCATGAGAAAAGTATAACATAAAAAAATTTATCAAAACTTATTTAAACTAAACAGAAATCTTCTTTAATTCTTCTAATAAGTTTTCAATTCCTCTATATTTATTTAATTTTTTACAAAATTCATCCTTAAGAGTACCACAAGCTTTTTCTCTTCTATCTGAAAATTCTTCAGTTCTCCACCTAACATGATAACAGGCTTTTAAAAAACCAACTAATTGTCGTTTTTTCTCTTCTAAGCTCATCACATCTCCTTCAGATGTCAATTCTGCAAATCTCTCAGGAATTACCAACTCATATCTTGGACGACCATCATCTTTTAAATAAGTAACTCTAAATCCAGAAACCTCCAAATCAGAATCTACACTCAAATCAAAATCTAAATCATCCAAAAAACGACCTCCTGCCAATCCTTTCATTAAACTATTAACCCTATCATTGACAAAGATTGATCTTTTTGCCAATAATCTTATTAAACCTCTAGCATTTGCCTTTGCTAATTCTTCTCTTGGATTAATATTTTCAACTTCAACATCTAGAACTCTCATTTCTTGACTACTCATATTTTCTAATTTTACTATATTTATGCTATATTATCTCTACTGCCCAATAATTTATGCCTAATCTTAAACTTTGGCAGACTCGACTATTTTTCCTCATTCTTTTTCTAATTCCCTCCAATCTGGCTAAACATTTCTTAATCCCATCATCCTATGTTTCCGGAATTTTAGTTGACTATCTTATTCCCACCCTTTACCTGACTGACATTTTTATCATTCTTTTGCTCATTCTCTGGCTTGTGGAAAAACTCAGTGAAAACCAACAGATAGGAATTTGGCGCTACGATCGTAACCTTATTTCCCCCTCTGTTAAATTACTCCTTCTTTTTCTTGTTCTACTAAGCCCCTCAATTACTTTTGCTTTTTCTTTTATCCCTGCTTTTTACAAATACCTTAAGTTTTTAGAGCTATCTCTCTTCGTCTTTTGGATCAAGCAAAATATCTCTCTTAAAACTCTTTTTTCTAATATAATAAATGTTCTTACTACCTCTGTTCTCTTTCAATCTTTACTAGCTTTAGCTCAATGGCTTAAACAATCATCTATTTTTGGATATTCCTTCCTCGGAGAACAACCTTATACCCTATCTACTCCTAGTATTGACAAAATCACTTGGTTTGATGGTTCTTTAAAAATACCTCCCATGGGAACATTTCCCCACCCTAATATCCTAGCTGGTTTTATTATCTCTATCTTTCCTTTAATTCTTTTTAGCTTACTTAAATCCCAACCATCATCCAAAATCCGCTGGTTCTATTTTGCCACTCTCATCACTTCCACCATCACTCTCTTTTTAACCTTTTCTTTATCCAGCTGGCTGGCTTTATTGCTCATTGGCCTACCTCTCACTTTCATCTTCTACAAACAACCAAGTCATATTTATCAGCGCACCCAACAGCTTTCTTTAATCAAAAACTTACCCCGCTTTAAGTCTTGGCAAAAAATCATCAACCAACAGGCAGGCAATCCAGTTCACGATCGTAAGCTTAGATTCCCCTCTGTTAGATTCATCTTAATTTACACCGGACTCTTACTTATCTTCCTCTCCTTTTCCACTAAATTTAGTTTTTTGGCTCCTCAAAGTTCTTTCTCCCGCCGTTCTCAACTAGCCACAATCAGTCTAAATATTATTAAAGATAACCCACTCACGGGCATTGGCTTAAATAATTTCACTACTGTCATGGAAAAATATGGTTTTATCACTGCCACTACCAGATTCTTCCAACCAGTTCACAATATCTACCTTTTAATTCTCTCTGAAACAGGCATAATCGGCTTTATTGGTTTTCTTATTCTTTTTCTCTACCCTATCTATCTAAATCTTAAAAAACCCAGAAGCCTCTTCTTTATACCCTTTTTGTCTCTTCTCTTTATCGGCCTTTTTGATCATTACATTCTCACTATCCAACAAGGTATTCTTCTTTTCTTTCTTTTTCTCATTCTGTCTACATTTTCTCCAAAGCCTCAATCCCCAACAAATACAAACCTTTCTTAATTATCTTACTTACAACCTCTGTTAATTTTAATCTAAACTGTTTATCTTCTTTTTTTTCTGCTCTTAATATTGAGTGTTTGTTATAAAAACCATTGTATTTCTGAGCTAAATCATACAAAAAACTCGCTATATTACTCGGCGCCAGCTCCTTTGCTGCCTCCTCAATCACCTCAGTAAACCTATACATTGTTCTTAATAACACCACCTCCTCTTTATTAAAACCACCAGTCTTACTTAACTCTCCTTTTCCCTTTTCTAAAACCGATTTACATCTTGCATATGTATATTGTAAATACGGCCCTGAATTACCCTCAAAACTAACAGAACCAGCAAAATCAAATACTATATCCTTACCAATACTGCTTCTTAACAATGCATATTTAACTGCCGCCTTGCCAATCATTTCTGCTGTCTTATCCTTATCAGTTAATTTAGATTTTTCCATTATCTTTAATGCTTGCTTCTTAGCCTCATCAAGCAGCCATTCTCCTGTCACAATCTTGCCTGTTCTTGAAGACATTTTCCCTTCAGGAAATCTCACCATTCCATGTCCAATATGAACTGTTTTCTTCCAAAGCTCTACATTAATCTTCTTCAAAACTGCCAAAACCACCTTAAAATACTCATTTATCTCATTACCAGTCACATTATATGACCAATCATATTTAAATTTATCATATTTCATCACTGCTAATCCCAAATCTTTTGCTTCATAAGTAGGCAAACCCATCTTGTTAATAAACACCCTGGTATGCAAACCATCTTTTTCCCCTTTATATACCACCGCCCCCTCACTTTTCTCAAACACACCTTTTTCAAAAGCTTTTTTAACTATCTTTAAACCTTCTTTCCCTACTTCTCTTTCAAAAAAATAATAATCAAATTTAGTTCCCAATCTTTTATAAATCATCTCAAAATATTCAAGGCTCCATTTTCTACCTTTCTCATACAACTCTTTAATTTCTTCATCCAACTCATATATTTTTTTATTCAACTCCTCTATTTCTTTTTTAACCTTTTTATCTTTCTCATATGCATTTGCTCCTAAAGCATATGCTTGTCCCATGAATTTTTGTCTTTCCTTACCACTTCTCTTACTCAAACCATTCAAATCTATATCATTCTCTATCATTAATTTCTTCATTCCCCAAATAGATTTTGCTACATGCATTCCCACATCCCCTTGATAATTAGCTCGCTTTACCTCTGATCCTTGTGCTTCAAAAATTCTAGACAATGACTCTCCTACAATATTACTGTATAAATGACCTATATGAAACTCCTTAAACGGGTTGGGATCAGTAAATTCCACCATTATTTTCTTCCCTTTTAATTCGCCTTTTTCTTCATTACCCTTTAGCAATCCTTCCATTAGATTGACAAGCATACTTGTTTGGATTGATATATTAATAAATCCCGGACCAGCCACTGTAATTTCTGAAACTATTTTTTTCAGGTTTTTATCGTCTTTTAATTTACCTTTTATTGCCTCCGCCAGCTCTCTTGGTGACTTAAACTTATCCTTAACTTTATTAAAACCTTTCATCGCTACATTACAAGCATAGTCTCCATGCTCCATATCTACTGGATGATCTATTGAATAATCAACTTTTCCCAATCCTAAATCATCCACTGCCTCATCAACTACTTGTCTAATAATCCCAATTAAATTCATAATTCCATTCTAACAATCTTTTTACTCTTTCACCACCCCTGCTCTTAAAATATATTTTCTGGCTTTATCTCCAGTCCAACTTTTAGGCAGCAATTCCTTTGGCAAAAAAGGATCATCCATTAATACTTTCAAATATCCCTGATAAACTTTCTTTAAAAACTCTTCTCTTCTCTGTTTATCTTTAATCCCAAATCTAGTTCCCAATCTATCAATCACTGCTTGATATCTTTTTCCTAGCTCTTCCAATTTCCACACTTTGTTAGCTACCTGACCTGGATCACCTAAATATTTCTGTTTAGCCTCCATTAACAATACTCCACTCAACAACCCTTTTGCCTGAAGAAAATCTAAAAACTTCTTGCCAAAATCATGGGGAGAAATGTAAGTGCTATTCTGCAATCTGCCAAAACCCAGCATTTTTAATTGCCTTCGCAATATATCCCTACTTCTCCTCCGTTTTTCAGGTATATCAAATACCACTATTCGCCAAAAACCATCCCATTTTTCCCCACTCTTTTCTAAAACCGGATACAAACTGATTAACTTTCTTCTCCCTGCCCCTGTAATCCTAAAATGCACTTTGCCATCAACCAAAACTCTCTGCACATACCCTTCTCTATCTATTCTGCTAACCAAATCTCTATATTTCTTCTTAGCATATCTTGACGGAGTCCAGATAAATAGTTTGCCTGAATGATAAGCTCGACTACCTCCACCCACTACTTGATCCAAAATATCTCCTCCAATTACTAAACCCCAAAGCAATCTATCTCTTAATCTTAACTTCATACGCCTCCTAACAGACGGGGATTTAACACTACGATCGTATACTTATTTCCCCCTCTGTAAATTACTATATCACAAATGTTATGTTAAAATAAACTATGAAAATTGCTATTGCTTATCCTCCACTCTCCTCTTCTAAAGGCACTCCCTTACTCTCTCAAAACCGCCAATTTCAATGGTTTCACTCTCCCACCTATGTCTATCCTGTTATTCCTGCTTCAGCCGCTACTCTCCTCCACCAGCAAGGCTATCAAGTTGCCTGGCTGGATGGCATTGCTGAAAAATGGACCTACTCCCAATGGCTAAATAAACTCAAAGATGAACAACCTAATTTGCTTTTTATGGAAACCAAAACTCCTGTAATTAAACAACACTGGCAAATTATTAAACAACTTAAAACCCAACTTCCAAACCTCAAAATTGTCCTTGCTGGCGACCATGTCACTGCTTTACCCCAAGAATCTTTTCAAAAATCTCCCCTTGATTTTATTATCACCGGCGGTCATTACGACCTTCTCTTACTTTCTATTGCCAATCATCTCACCAAAAAAACCAAACTCATCCCTGGAATCTGGTATCGTTCTTCTAGGAATAAACCCAAATCCACTGGCAAATTCCAATCATCTCAAAATCTAAATAAACTCCCCTTTATTGATCGAAAACTAACCAAATACCAACTTTATGCTTATAAAAACGGTAACTTTAAATACACTCCTGCTACCTATATCATGGCTGGCCGAGATTGCTGGTGGCGCCAAAAAAATGGTTGTACTTTTTGTGCTTGGACCACTCTCTTTCCTAAATTCTCTACTCGCTCAGTTGCCAATGTCTTAAATGAAATAGGTCAGTTGATAAACTTAGGCATTAAAGAAATCTTTGATGATACCGGCACTTTTCCTGCTGGCAAATGGCTCCAGCAATTTTGTCAGGGTATGATCAAACGTGGTTATCATAAAAAAGTCACCCTGGGCTGTAATCTGCGCTTTAATGCTTTAACCAAAAAAGACTACCAACTCTTAGCTAAAGCCAACTTCCGCTTACTCCTCTATGGCTTAGAATCAGCCAACCAAGCCACTCTTAACCGCCTTAATAAAGGCACTCATCTTAAAACCATTAAATCAGAACTTAAAATAATCAAGCAAATTAATAAACAATACAAATCCCAACTTGAGCCTCATATTACCTGCATGATTGGCTATCCTTGGGAAACCTTAACTCAGGCTCAAAATACTGTTAACTTCACTCAAAATCTATTTAAAAAGGGTTTAATTGACTCTCTTCAAGCCACTATTGTCATTCCCTATCCCGGCACCAAACTCTTCCAGCAGGCCAAGCGCAACCAATGGCTTAAAACACTTAATTGGAATCACTACGACATGAAACAACCAGTCCTTGAATCTCCTCTCACTAAAACCCAAATCCTCCACCTGACTCAAAACATTTATACTTCCTGCCTTACTCCTAAATTCATTCTTAAAAAACTCCTCTCTATCCGCTCCTTAACTGATTTAAAATGGTTTATAAATGCTAGCTATAAAGTTATTACTCACTACTTAGATTTCTCATGAAACACTCAATCGCCACTATCATCAATTACTGTACCAATGACTATATTTTTATCCGCCACACCATCACCCAAGCAGCCAAATTTTCCCAACAAATCATTATTCCTTACTGCGATCATTTTTACGACAACACTCCTGAAAACAAAACTTTAATCAAAAAAACCATCAAGCAAAATCCTCAAGCCAAATTCATCTCCTTCCCTTATGATCCTTACCGCACCATCACTCTCTGGCGAGGCTGGGCTTGGCTGTTCAGAAAGCTCAATTTTGGCGATGCTTTCGGCCCTCGCTATTGGGTCTGCTTCTCCAGACTAGTCGGCGCCTATCAAGTCAACAAAAACATTGACTATGTTCTTTTCCTTGATGCTGATGAAATTATTGATGCTAAAAAATTCAAACCTTGGTTAAACAAAAAAACCTATCAAAAATTTAATGCTATTAAACTTGCCAATTACTGGTATTTTAGAAACCCCAAATATCAAGCTACCACTTATGAAAATTCTGCTATTATGATCAAAAAAACACTTCTAAATCCCAAAACCATCGTCACTAATAACGACAGAAACGCCATATATTATGGCACTCCTGGTAGAAAAAAAAGAATGATTCTAGGCCTTGATAAAAAACCCATGATCCATCACTATGGTTGGGCTAAACCTAAAAAAAACTTGCTTAAAAAAATCAAAACCTGGGGACATGCCAAAGACCGTAACTGGAAAAAGTTAATAGAAAAAGAATTTTCTCATCCCTTCA
>Ga0209976_10000918_pt1 | contig 17876 bp, 14 predicted proteins | sample SumtaG_FD_182806 | JGI IMG/M metagenome (GOLD analysis project Ga0209976, IMG submission 182806) | Deep subsurface microbial communities from Indian Ocean to uncover new lineages of life (NeLLi) - Sumatra_00157 metaG (SPAdes) (version 2) | ecosystem: Environmental > Aquatic > Marine > Oceanic >...
AGCGCTTTGACGGGCTCATTGAGGATAAGGGGTACAGCAACCGGTCCGAAGCGCTGAGGGATCTCATACGTGATTTCCTCGTCGAGGCCGAGTGGGAATCCGACGAGGATACCATCGGCACAGTGACTCTCGTCTACGATCACCACGTGCGGGAACTTTCCGATGAACTCAACTCTATCCAGCACGAGATGGGGGAGGCTATCATTTCCTCTCTTCACGTTCACCTGGACCACCACATGTGCATGGAGGTCGTCCTGGTGAAGGGCAAGAGCAGTCAGATCCGTAAGATGGCCGACCGTCTCATCGGCACGAAGGGAGTGGTCCACGGAAAGCTTACGGCGGCGACGGTGGGGCGGTCGTTCTAAAATAAATTCAAGATTCAATATTCAAAATTCAAGAGGAAAAGCCGGGGCGTTTGCTCCGGCTTTTTATTTCCGTAAATACGGCTAAAACTGGTTTACCGCAGAGGACGCAAAGGGACGCAGAGGAAACCTAATTTTCAGGATAGAGCGGTTCTGCTAAAAACATGGTAACATCCCCACAGGTTGGTGACGTTATGAAGAGAAAAGATATAGTACTTGAAAAACTCAAGGATAGAGATGAGGAACTGCAGCGGTTTCACGTTTCTTCTCTATCACTTTTCGGTTCCGTTGTCCGGGGCGAAGACGGTCCTGGTAGTGACATCGACATCCTCGTCGAGTTTAGTGAGCCGGTCGGAATGTTCACCTTCGTGCGGTTAAATAACTACCTGGAAAAATTGCTCGGCGCCAAGGTGGACCTGGTGACGCCTGAAGCGCTCAAAGAGCGTCTAAGAGACAGTATCCTGAAAGAAGCGATTCGTGCCGCGTAGAGATTGGCTGGTCCGGATCGAGGACATCCTGGAGGCCAGCAGCCGGATCGTCGAGTACGTCGGGAATTCAAATGAGGAAAGATTTAAGGAGGATTCTCGTACGGTGGACGCGGTCATCCGGAACCTCACGGTAATTGGCGAGGCAGCTCGGCATATCCCTGAAGAGATCACCCAACGCTATCCCCAGACTCCATGGACCGAGATGCGGGGGATCAGAAACATTGTGGTTCACGAATACTTCGGTGTTTCCGTCCCCATCATCTGGAAAACTGTTCAGGACGACATCCCCTCACTCATTCCCCTTCTGCAAGAAATTCTCAAGGATAACCAATAACCCGACTTGTTTCTCCTCTATTCGAGGCAGACTTTGTTGGTTCCCGATCTCCGTAAAAGAGGCCTAAAGCAGATAAACGCAGGGTGCGCCCGTCTTCACTCAACCTTCAATGTCGCAAGCATGGTTACGCAGGGTAAAACTGTGAGATTTGAAATTTGAGATCTGAGATTTGATCTTATTCCGGAAGTGACATGCGAAATTCACACTCGGACACCATAAAAAACGTAAATGCGACTAAAGCTGATTTACCGCAGAGGACGCAAAGTATCGCGGAGGAAACCGGAAAAATGGGGAGAGCGTGGTTCCTTTGAAAACGGCGGATATCACCACGGAGCCATCACGCCTCTGGCGTGACAGGCTTCGGAAAAGGAGAAAATCTCAAATCTGATGGGGAAACATTGATTCCTGTTAAGGCAACAAAAGCTGACTCACACAGCTTGTCCACCATAGCTCATTGAGCGAAGGTGGAAGGCACAGAGCCACGGAGGAGTCTGGGATTAACCGCTCGTCATTCCGGGCAAAGCCTGCCCTCGAATGCTTTTATCGGGGGACCCGGAATCCACATCGATATTCGGAGGACAGTTTAGAAGGGAAAAGCTTTTATAGGTCACCAAGTTCTGTCTCTCATTGCAATAGCGGAACACACTTATTTGTTGTCTGACCAAGTCGGCAAAAAAGATGATAGTTTTTCTTTTATAGCATTACTTTCGTTGAGAGGCATTCTTTACAAACAATACGCCATGAATGGTTTCACGAAAATGATTGAATTTCTCAAAATATATATTTCCTCCCTCAGTTTCATAGCAGTAATCTATAGAGGTTGGACTATCAGGTAAGATGTTGACTTCGTATTTCAACTGATGACCATTAAACTCAAAATCATATGCAAAAGGCCTTTCTTGAGATCGGTCCTCAGGTCCTCAGATTTTAATCGATCTAAGCTCCAAGATCTAAAATCCAAGGAGGTATTTCTCTGCGTGAGATTGCCTTTACCGTCTTTACAGGAACGGATATCTCTCATTGTGTCACTTTGTGTACTTCGTGTTGAATAAAACACCGCTTTAATAGGACCTGTTGTTCCCCCTTCGAATTCAGATCTCCTCTGCGTAACCCTGCGGGACGTGCGGCCTACCAACGGGCCGCCTCTGCGTCCTCTGCGTTAAATGCTTTTGCCGCCCTTATGGCAATCGCGAATTAGCTGTCAGCTGTTTTTTCTTGAATTTTGAATCTTGAATTTTGAATTCAGAAAATTACTCGGGCCTGAATGTCCCTGGTTTTATTTCAGGATTGATTGTAATTTTATGAATCTCCGTCGTCCCCGTATTAAACCCCGATGCCCAGTTCTCCTCATGGTGGGGGAAGAGGATCCCGTCCACTTCCCGGAAATCCGAGTAAGCCGTTTCGAAGTGGGTTTTGATCGTTTCGGTGTTCAGCACTGCCTGACTGTAGACGATGCGAGCGGTCTTCGGGTCGGCGTACAGACGAATGATAATTCCTGGCTCAAGAATTATCTGCATGCCGATAGTCATGCTTTCGCCCACTTTAACAGGTGGTGACTGGGTGACCTTTGCTCTGTGTTCTGAAAGCACCCATGGGATGTTGGCGCGGGCGGCTTGAAGAACCATGGATTTCAGAAGCGGTCCGTCCACCTCCTTGATCCCACCTCCCTTCGGGTCTGTTCGCCAACCGCGTCCCTTGTCGAGAAATCTTCTTTCGGGATTCGCTTTGTAAGCCAGATCCACGTAGAGGCGGTCGGGTCTGGCAAAAAACCTGACCATCTCCCCTTTCGTTTGGCGGATCTTTGCCGTCACCGTTCCCTCCATCCGGTAAGCTTGAACTGTGTCGAGCATTTTCCCGCCGTAGGCGTCCAGGACCCTGTCGATGAGCAGATCAATGGCTGAACCGGCCTGAGAAGGGGAGGGAAAAGTAACAGTAATGAGTAATAGTAATAGGAGGATTCTTTTCAACATGGCATCAATTCAGTATCAAAATTTTCTACCGAATACCAGAACATGTCTCAGATTAGGAAAAAGGGACAAGATACAAGGGAGAAGTGTTCGTGGTTGCTTGTCCCTAGTCCCTCGTGTCTTGTATCTCATATCTGGAACCAATATCTGGACCCGGACTTACCTCTGGACACTGGACCCTGGACTCTGGACGTAAGCCTGGGCCATGGCCCAGGCTTGACACTCCAATCTCGAAGGCTATAATCCCTCTTACATTCGGGCGATTAACTCAGTGGGAGAGTGCTGCCTTCACACGGCAGAAGTCACTGGTTCAAATCCAGTATCGCCCACCAGAAAATAATGGAGGCCCTTCGCGGGCCTCTTTAATTTTCTGGTGCTTGGGACTAATTTATTGGGGTACGCTTTAGATTATCTTGAGGTTTCCTACTGGCTTCTGGATTCTGAATTCTGGCTTCTGTATTTTTCAGCTGCTGAATTTCCTCACTGGTACTTTCAAATATTCCACTCCCTCTTCCTGAAGTTCCTTTTCCTCTTCGCCCGTCATGGTTCCCCGGATATTCCGGTAGTCGACCTCTTCAAAGTGCATCTTGAGCGCCTCTTCAGCGAACCCCGGACCGACGTTGTCGAAATTCTTTTCCATATACTCCGCAATAGCCTTGACGAACTGTCCCTGGTCATTTCTCTTTTCAGTCCGTTCCTTGACGGATAAATGTCCGCCCGTAGGCAGGAGGGAGATCTGTGAATCGCCGCAGAGAGGGCATGATAGCCTATGGGCCGCTTTCTCGCGGTCATACTCCTCCCTGGACTTGAACCAGCCCTCGAATTTGTGATTGTGCACGCACTGAAGGTCATAAATGATCATAGTGAGTTACCCTTTATCCCCTTTACATCCAAAATCAGACACTGGTTTTGGATTCTGAATGGGTTGTCCGGCAGACTTCTAGTGTAAGTTTACATCAAAAGTAAACAGAAATGGAAGCGTGTCAAATTCCGGCCGGGAGGCCCGAATTTGACACCCCACCCCGGGTGGTTAGATTCTACGGAACATTCCATACAAACAACAGGGGAATAGTCGCATGGCAATCAATTTTGACAAGCTCACAGTCAAGGCGCAGGAGGCCCTTCAGGTATCCCAGAGGGAAGCCGAGAACAGGGGACACCAGGAGATCGGTGTCGAGCATCTCTTCGTAGCTCTCCTCGCCCAGGAAGGCGGGGTAGTTGTGCCCATTATCGAAAAGGTGGGTGCGGATATCTCTGCCTTAAATAGCGCTCTTGAGGAGGTACTGGGCAGGTTGCCGAAGATCCACGGGATCAACCAGGTCCACATCGGGGGACCCCTGAACGCATTATTCAACGCGGCTTACAGGGAGACCGAGGAACTCAAGGACGAGTACATCAGCACCGAGCACCTGTTCCTCGCCATGCTCGACCCAAAAAGCCCCGTTGCTGATTTCCTGGCCCGATCCGGCCTGGACAGGGAACGGGTCCTTGAGGCGCTTAAGGGAGTCAGGGGGAGCCACAGGGTGACCGACCAGAACCCTGAGGATCGCTATCAGTCCCTGCTCCGGTACGGGCAGGACCTGACGGATCTGGCCCGGCAGGGGAAGGTGGACCCCGTTATAGGGCGCGACGACGAGATCCGCAGGCTGATCCAGGTCCTCAGCAGGCGGACAAAGAACAACCCCGTTCTGATTGGAGAACCGGGTGTAGGAAAGACAGCCATCGCCGAGGGGCTTGCCCAGAGGGTCGCCGACGGTGACGTCCCCGAGGGCCTTTTGGGCAAGAGGATCATTGCCCTCGATATGGGAGCCCTCGTCGCTGGTGCCAAATACCGGGGCCAGTTCGAGGAGCGCCTCAAGGCAGTTCTGCACGAGGTTCAGGAAGCGGCCGGCGAGGTGATCCTGTTCATCGACGAGCTGCACAACCTGGTGGGCGCCGGGCGCGCCGAGGGCTCCATGGATGCCTCCAACATGCTAAAGCCCGCCCTGGCCCGGGGGGAGCTAAAGTGCGTCGGGGCCACCACCCTGGACGAATACCGCAAAAACATCGAAAAGGACGCGGCCCTGGAAAGAAGGTTCCAGCCCGTGTACGTTCCGGAGCCCTCCGTCGAGGACACCATCGCAATTCTTCGTGGGCTCAAGGAACGCTATGAGATCCACCACGGCGTCAGGATCACCGATTCGGCCATCGTCGCCGCCGCGACCCTGTCTAACAGGTATATCGCCGACCGTTTCCTGCCGGACAAGGCCATCGATCTCGTGGATGAGGCCGCTTCCCGACTGCGCATTGAGATCGACAGCATGCCCCAGGAGATCGACGAGATTCAGCGGCGTATCGTCCAACTCCAGATAGAGAAGGAAGCGCTAAAGAAAGAGAAGGACGCCGCGTCAAAGGAGCGGCTGGCAAAGATCGAGAAGGAGGTCGCTGATCTCACCGAGAAGAGCGATTCCATGAAGGTCCACTGGCAGACTGAGAAAGAGGGTATCCAGGATCTCAGACAGCTCAAGGAACAGATGGAAGATGCCCGCTACAGGGCTCAGAAAGCCCAGCAGGCGGGAGACCTGGAAGAGGCGGCGCAGCTCAAGTATGGGACCATCCCGGAACTTACGCAAAGATCGGAAGAGGTCGAAAAAAAGCTTGGCCAACTGCAGTCGGCACAGAGGATGCTCAAGGAGGAGGTCGATTCCGAGGATATCGCCCTCATCGTATCCAATTGGACAGGGGTTCCCGTGAGCCGTCTTCTTGAAGGGGAGATGGAAAAGCTGGTTCATATGGAAGAGCGGATCTCCAAAAGAGTCGTGGGCCAGGATGAAGCGATCCAGGCTGTATCCAACGCCGTGAGGAGGGCCAGAGCAGGTCTTCAGGACCCGGATCGGCCTATCGGATCTTTCATCTTTATGGGCCCGACAGGGGTCGGAAAAACTGAACTTGCCAAGGCATTGGCGCACTTTCTCTTCGACGATGATGCAGCCATGATAAGGATCGACATGTCGGAGTTCATGGAAAAGCACTCTGTCGCCCGCCTCATCGGTGCGCCGCCCGGGTATGTCGGGTACGAGGAAGGGGGGTATTTGACGGAAGCGGTACGGCGTCGGCCCTATAGCGTTATTCTTCTAGATGAGATAGAAAAGGCCCACCCGGAAGTGTTCAACGTCCTGCTGCAGCTTCTTGATGACGGGCGTCTGACGGACGGGCAGGGCAGAACGGTGGATTTCAGGAACGCAGTGGTCATCATGACCTCCAATATAGGCAGTGGGGCCATCGCTGATCTGCAGGGCCGCGATACCGCTGAGATGGAGCGGCTGGTGATGGAAGCGCTGACGGCGCACTTCCGTCCCGAGTTTATCAATCGCATCGATGATGTGATCATCTTTCATCCCCTCACCAGGGATCAGATAAGATCCATCGTCAGGATCCAGGTCCGAAGACTGGGCAGTCTACTTCATGAGCGGGGGATAGATCTGACTCTCTCCGATGATGCCCATGAGATGCTGGCAGTGGATGGTTACGACCCGGTTTATGGTGCGAGGCCCCTTCGCAGGGTCATCCAGAAAAAGGTCCAGGATGTACTGGCCGTAGAGATCCTCTCAGGGAAATTCAAGGATGGAGATGCGATCGTCGGGGATGTAAAGGACGGAGAGATCATTTTCAGCAAGGAGGGATAAATAAGTGCTGAAGAGAAAAGTGCTGAAGTGCTGAAAAAAATCAGAGGCAAGTCTAAAATAACTTATCTCTTCAGCACTTATCTCTTAGTACTGATCGTCTACTTATCTCTTCAGCACCTATCCCTTAGCACCTGGTTTTTAACTTTGCTTTATCGGTATCGAGAAGTGGAAGGTGCTTCCCTCCCCGACGGATGAATCGACCCAGATCTTGCCGCCGTGAAGCTCCACAAAGGAACGGCAGATGTAAAGTCCCAGACCGGCACCCTTGAAGGTGCGAGAACTTCCCCGCTGTACCTGGATGAACTGGTCGAAGATCCTCTGCCTCTCGTCCTCCGGGATCCCGATCCCCCTGTCCTTCACACTGATCTGGATCAGGTCTCCCCGGTCACTATCCCTTCGCCCCTTGATCTTCGAAGCTATTATATCCACCGGTGAGCCGGGCTGGGAGAACTTCAGGGCGTTGGTGACAAGGTTGGTCAGAACCTGGGTTATTTTCTCCGGATCTCCCTCAAAGGCCGGCAGGTCGATCGGTATGTGAGTATTGATTGTCGGCAGGCTTTCGGTCACGTGCCGTGTGGAGGATCGGACTGAAAGAATAATGTCCTCCATGTCCACTTCCCGGTAGCGAAGGGCAAGTTTTCCTGATTCCAGCCGGCCGGTATCCAGAAGGTCGTTGATGAGGGCGAGCAGGTCTTTGCCCTTGCGGAGGATCTGTCTTATGTACTCCTCCTGCTCAGTACTGAGTTCACCCAGGTGAGCCTCTGCGAGCAGTTCGGAAAAACCGATAATGGAAGTAAGGGGCGTCCTGAGTTCATGGGAGACCATGGATACGAAATCCGATTTGGCCTGACTGAGGTTCACAAGCTCCTGGTTTGCGACACTCAGTTCCTCATTCATCCTTTCGAGGGTTTCGTTTTTCCTGGTGATACGCTGGTACAGGGAGGCGTTTCTCAGAGCGTTGGAACTGGCTCCGGCAATGATCCTTGCCATGGTGATCTCGTCATCGGTGAAACCTGTCTCCTCCCTTGTTGCCCTCAGGAGCATGGCCCCGAGGATTTCTCCACGGAAGGCGAGGGGAAGGGCAATGACCGACCTGAAAGGAAGGTCGATCATGTTTTCCCTTACATCCTCCATGAGTGGATCGGTGAGAACATCCTCCACGATCACAACTTCGCCCGTGCGGAACGATTTGAGGATCTCGGGATATTTTATGAGGTCGATGGTCAGCTCGGGAACGTTGGGGTCCTCGTGTGAGACCAAAAGGCGGCCCACGGGAATATCATCATCATTACCCCAACTTCCCTCTACGGAGATAATGGAACAGCGGTTACCTTCGAGGAATTCGGCTGTTTTCGACACGAGGTGGAAGAGGACCTGCTTCAGGTCAAGGGATGAGGTAGTTGTTTCAAGGACATCACATGCCAGCTGGAAACGGCCTGACCTTTCCACCAGCTCCCTGAGAGCGAATCGGTGGTCGAGGTTGACCTTAACTCGGGCCAATATCTCCACCGGCGAGAACGGTTTTGTTATGTAGTCGGTAGCGCCTGATTTCAGACCTTTTACGATGTCCTCCCTCTTGGTGAGGGAGGTTATCATAAGGATGGGGACGTTAGCGCCGGCCTCGTCCTGTTTTATGGATCGGCAGACCTCGTAACCGGACAGTCCCGGCAGGATTATATCCAGACAGATGAGGTCCGGCGGATCAATTAGGGCCATTTCGAGCCCCTTGATCCCGTCAGCCGCCTCCTTTACCTCATAACCTTCGTTTCTGAATATGTTTTTCAGGAGGTTCCTGGATACAGGATCATCCTCGATAATGAGGATTCTGGACAGTCTTCGAACAAATGTCATAGTAATCGCCGATAGACATCCCTAATATTAGTGTAATGTTGATGCCTTCACAAAAAGTCATCAATGCGCCCCGGGTGGGGCGCCCAGATCAATGACCGTCAATTAAAGTCATTGATTTGTAAGGAAAGCGAAAATGACGCTTTTCGCTTTCCGTGGAGCAAAAAGCCGCGAATGGACTTTTTGCGACCCTATCAACGTTAGTGTAAATTGACACTTAACAGTTTGCCCTTTATCATACTATATATATCGTGGCGAGTGTCAAGCTGAACCCATAACGCAAAACCAGTGCCTGGTTTTGCGTTATCCCCTCCAGAATACGTTCCCAACTCTTTAAGGTCCGTCCGTTACGCCATCAGAGAGGGACGATAACCGGCGCCGCAGTCGGGCAAAGGCACATGACCAACAAAGTTTTTTATCCCCAGAATCGCGAAAATAGAATCAATCGCGATTCTGGGGTTTCCGGTGGATTTAGGGTCATTTCAAGCTTGAAAGGAAGAACCATTTTGGTTAACATGCCCTCACCTTGTTGGCTACCTGTGGAAAGTGTCGTCTATTAACGTAACTTACCATACCAACAAGGTTTTTTTATCCCCAGAATCGTATAAATTAAATCAATCGCGATTCTGGGGTTACAATGGTGCTTTTCCATGTTAATTCAGGTGGAATTACAAAGGCAGAAATGCTGCCCCGGGAGCCTGTCGGAGAACATCATCAGGCTCCTGGATAATCAAAAATACCAGTCAGGAGGAGAACGATGGCCGTTAAAGTGGCGATCAACGGTTTTGGTCGTATAGGACGACTTACTGCTCGCAGCGCAATGAACGATCCAGGGATCGAGTTCGTAGCCATAAACGACCTGACCGATGCCGGTACACTGAACTATCTGTTTTGTCATGATTCGATCCACGGATGTCTTTCTGGTGAAAAAGCAAGTGAGGTGTCCGGCGACAGCATTATTATCGGCGGAAATCCTGTAAAGGTTTTTTCTGAAAAGGACCCCTCCAGACTCCCGTGGAAGGAGCTTGGGGTGGATGTGGTTCTGGAGTGCACCGGTTTGTTTACCAAAAGAGAGGCCGCTGCTGTGCACCTGGACGCCGGTGCTTCCCATGTGATCATCTCCGCTCCCGGCAAGGGTGTGGATATCACCGTCGTTATGGGCGTAAACCATAAAGACCTTGACCCTGAAAAACATCGGGTGATCTCCAACGCCTCCTGCACGACCAACTGCCTCGCTCCGGTGGCAAAGGTGCTGGATGAGAATTACGGTATCGTCCACGGTATCATGACTACTATTCACGCCTACACCAACGACCAGCGGATTCTCGATCAGCCGCACAAAGATCTGCGCAGGGCCAGGGCTGCGGCCGTTTCCATGATCCCGACAACCACTGGCGCGGCTTCCGCCGTCGGTCTGGTGCTTCCTCAGTTAAAGGGCAAACTGGACGGCCTGGCGGTTCGGGTGCCCACGCCCAATGTGTCCCTTGTGGACCTGACGGTGGAGCTTGAAAAAGGAACGGATGCCGATTCCATCAACGCCGTGATGAAGAAAGCTTCAGAAAAAGGGCCGCTGGCCGGTTTCCTGGTCTACAGCGACGAGCCCCTTGTTTCCATCGACTTCAACGGCTGGGAAGCATCTTCCATCTTTGACGCCCCGCTGACCAAGGTCGTGGGTGGTACCATGGCGAAGGTAATGTCCTGGTACGATAACGAATATGGATACGCGTCCCGGCTCAGGGACCTGGTCAAGTACCTTTACGGGGTCTGATGTGCTGAGGAAAAAAACGTTAGAGGACCTCGATCTCAAGGGTAAACTGGCGCTTGTCAGAGTGGACTATAACGTTCCCCTGGATCCCAGCGGTAACATTACAGATGACACCAGGATAAGGGCGACATTGCCCTCCATTAACCACATCCTTGACAACGGCGGGAGCGTGGTCCTCATCAGCCACCTGGGTCGGCCCAAGGGCAAACTGGTGCCATCCATGAGCCTGGCTCCGATAGCCAAGCGGCTCAGCCGGCTTCTCAAACTTGAGGTCCTGTTTTTGAGCGACTGTATCGGGGGCGAGGTGATGGATGCCCTGAAGAATCTTCAGCACGGTGGGGTGGTCCTCCTGGAAAACCTGAGGTTTCACGCCGGTGAGGTCGAGAACGATCCGGAGTTTTCCCGGCAGTTGGGCTCCACGGCGGATATCTATGTAGACGACGCTTTTGCGACTTCTCACAGGAAGCACGCCTCGGTCGTGGGGGTGCCCGCCATCCTGAAACCGGCGGTTGCCGGGTTCCTCATGAAGGATGAGATCGACTATTTCAACCGGGCTTTTACAGAGCCGGTACGACCCCTCGTGGCTATTCTTGGGGGCGCCAAGGTTTCGGACAAGATAAAAACGATCATGACCCTGTTGGAAAAGGTGGACAAGATCATCATCGGCGGTGGAATGGCTTTTACCTTTTTAAAGACCCTGGGTTACAATGTGGGCAAGTCCCTGGTTGAGGAGGACATGCTCGAGCTTGCCGCCGATATTATGCAACAGGCAAAATCAAGGGGGATGCCTTTTTACCTCCCGGTCGATTGCGTCGCGGCTCATACCAGGGAGGAAAAGGCCGAGACCATGATTGTCCCGGTCCAGGAGATCCCCGACGATCAGATGGGCCTTGATATTGGTCCGGCGACGATCCTTCTCTTCAGGGAAGTAATCGGCTTGGCCGGAACCATTGTGTGGAACGGTCCCATGGGAGTTTTTGAGCTGTCTCATTTCAGCACGGGCACCTTTTCAATCGTGGATGCCCTTGCGAACAGCCAGGCGCTGACGATCCTGGGTGGCGGGGACACCGATGTTGCTGTGCACTCCACGGGAAACACGGATAAGATCGACTACATTTCCACGGGTGGAGGGGCGTTCCTCATGCTCATGGAAAAGGGTGAACTGCCGGGTATAAACGCTCTGGATGACGCATGATCCCTCTCCCGTGGTTCGATAACGCCATCGGCGTTACTCACCATCCCGCCTGTCCCGAGCGCGGTTGAAGGGAGCTTGTAGGGGGAGCGAAGTGAACCCTTCCCACGCCGCAGGCGTGGCCCTCACCCCAGTCCCGCCGATCCTTCGACATGCTCCGGACAGGTGAAGGAACTGCTTGATGGACCCCTTGTGAGTCCATCAGCATAGCTGTCGGGAGTTGACGCGAGATGGCACAGGTGATATAGCCCGCCTGCTCTGGGGAGAAATACCATGGATAGAAGACCGCTCATCGTTGCCAACTGGAAAATGAACAAGACCGTCGATGAATCTGTGGGTTTCGTCGAGGAGTTCATGCCGCTGGTTTCAGGTGTGGAAGATGTGGATATGGCCCTGGCCCCGCCCTTCATTTCCCTGGTGCCCGTTTCCAGGGCGCTGAAAAGGAGCAGGGTAGAGCTCGCCGCCCAGAACATGCACTGGGAAGAATCGGGCGCCTTTACCGGAGAGGTCAGCCCCGTTATGCTCAGGGATGCCGGATGCCGTTACGTGATTCTTGGCCATTCGGAACGCAGGCAGTTGTTCGGAGAAGGCGACGGTGAGGTGTCACGGAAAGTTCTTGCGGCTATACGGGAAGGGATCATTCCCCTTTTCTGTGTTGGCGAAACACTTGGCGAAAGGGATTATGGGAAGACCTTCGATACCGTTGGGGAACAGATCAACAGAGGACTTGCCGACGTTATGTTGGAAAGCGGCCAGGAACTCGTCCTTGCCTACGAACCGGTGTGGGCCATAGGAACTGGAAAGACAGCCGGCCCTGAAGAGGCGCAAGAGGTCCACTCTTTCGCCAGGAGCCAGTTGACTGGTATTTTTGGGAATAATATCGCCGAATCTATCCGCATCCTTTATGGGGGTTCGGTCAAACCCGAGAACGCCGGTTCCTTGATGAAAATGACTGATATTGACGGCGCCCTTGTGGGCGGGGCGAGCATGGAGCCGGACAGCTTTGCGGGGATAATAAGAGCCGTGACTCGTAATTCGTGATCCGTAATTCGCAGTGATTCGCAGTTGACAAAAACATGTGCACGGTTCACTGTTCACTGCTTGATGACTTCGCGAAAAGCTATCAACGCGCTCTGGGCGGGGCGCCCAAATCAATGACCGGCGGTATGAGTTATTAAGTTGATCATTGATTTGTGAGGAAAGCGGAAATGACATTTTTCGCTTTCCCCAATAAAATTATGGGGCACAAAAAGCCACGAATAAGCTTTTTGCAAACCTATCAATGTCCACTGGAGGTTTAAAAAATAATGCTTATCATCTTGATAAAGGTCCTTCACATATCTGTTGCGGTGTTCCTTATTCTGGTGGTTCTTCTTCAGACGGGGAAGGGAGCTGAAATGGGGGCCGCTTTCGGTGGTTCGAGCCAGACCCTGTTCGGAGGCGCAGGACCCGCCGGGTTCATGGCGAAGCTGACGACAGCAGCCGCGGTGGCCTTCATGCTGACGTCGCTCGGGTTGGCCTATGTTTCGGCCCATAGTACGGGCAATATGCAGATTCCATTCTCGCAGCAGCAGCCTGCCCAGTTCCCGGCCCAAACCGTACCCGAGGTTATACCGGATGCTTCCCCCGAAGCCTCCTCGGAACCTTCCCAAATTCCGGAGAGCGGTGTTCCCGTTCCTCAAGCTGCCGGGGAGGAAACGGGCACCCAGGCCCAGTAGGTCTAATTTCCTAGGGGGCTCCGGTCACCACCTCGGTACCGATCCCGATGTCCCGCAAACTTTTGGTGATCCTGGCCATTGAAGTTCCTGGTCGAGGAACGAGCACCAGAACTTCCCCTATTAACTCCGGAGGGGGCACCACACCGCCGATCGTTTTTTTCATTCCCAACAGATCCAAAGTGTCGCCGGTCTTCAGGCCGTCCTCTATCCCCAGGTCTATGAAAACGACGTCGCCCCTACCCATAATGGATTTGCCTTCAGAATGGATCAAAATGTAGCCGGTGAGGTTACCCGAAAGATCGCTCTCTTCCTTCGGGAGCCAGGTCATATAATCGAGGTGCTCAATGACGTGGTCACCTACCTGGATATCCTTGTAAACATCTCCGACGATAGCTGTGGAGAGCCCTCCTTTTGAATGGACCACTTTCATGTCTCCGAGGACCTTTGCCAGGAATCCGATCTCCTTATTCGTCACTGGATGAGAGACCTTGTCAAATACGCGGACGATGGAATAGCGCTGGTCGGTCGACAGGGGTATCTTTCCATCTGATTCAACATAGACTTTCATTCCCGGTTGGATAAGGAGCCGCTTTTCCTCAGTGGATGTGATGGTCCCGATCCCGATCTCCCTGTTCTCTATAATGAATCCGTGGGTGCTCATTGCCAGGATCATCTCCTGCTTGATCTCCTCTGTTACAAGTGCAGGTTCGGGCTCGGGAGTGGGCTCGGGAGTGGGCTCGGGAGCGGGCTCGGGTTCCGCCTGGACGGGCAGTGCCGCTTCAGGCTCCGGTGGAGGAGGCGCCGGCAGGGGTGGTTTGGCATCCCGGGGAGGAGGGGCCATCCTGACGACCATTTCAGGGATCACTATCTCCTGGCTGGGATGTATGAGGTGAGGATTTTCGATCTCACGATTGGCGCTCCAGATTTGCGGCCACAGGAAAGGGTCGTACATGTAGAAGGACGAAATGTCCCATAGTGTGTCGCCCTTCACAACGATGTGAATTTTTCCTGAGGCTTGTGAAATGCTCGGCGCGGTCGTCAGCAAGGTCAACACGACAAGCGCTGTTAGGGCCGCGGCCACAGCATAGCCGGTTCGCTTCATGGCGCTCTCCTTTTTATAAAGGCTTCTATAGATATGGGTATACTGTAAAAGGGTTCTACCCTCAACCCCGAACTTCAAATTTGATAGGGTCGCAAAAAGTCCATTCGTGGCTTTTTGCTCAACTTAAAAGCGAAAAGTGTCATTTTCCCTTTCCTCACAGATCAATGACGTACATAGCCGGTCATTGATCCGGGCGCCCCACCCGGGGCGCGTTGATGACTTTTTGCGAGTCCATCAAACTTCAAACGTGCTTCCGATGATAGGCTTCGTAAAAACCCCTGTCAAGACAGTGGTTTAGGTAAGGCTGCCGGAGTTATTCGATGCGATACCGGTGCCCTTTTTAAGAAAGCTCATGTACATGAGTGCTTTGGTGTGGGAAGGGTCCGTTTCCAGCACCAGTTCCCATTGCTCTTTAGCCATGTCGAGGAAACCTCTGGAAAAATAGGTAATCCCCAACTGGATGCGTGTGTCAAGGTAATCGGGGCGCTGCTCGATCGCCTTAGTCAGAATGTCAAGTGCCTCGTCGGTCATCCCTATTTCACGGAGGGTAACGGCCAGTTTGATCTGGATGTCAGGGAATCCAGGGGAGATGTTGAGGGCTTTTCGATATTCATCGATACTCTCCACGAACATGCCCAGCTCGCGGTAAATGTCTCCTATCTCCATATGTTTGTTGGCAAGTTTCCCCGCAATGAACGGATCCAAAGCTGTCCTTTTCCGGGTGGCTCTGAGTTGTGCCTGTTCTATTACCTCCTTGGCTCGCCCGTACTGTTTCATCTCATTGAGTGTGACGGCCAGGTTAAGGGACGCTTCCGTGTAATCCGGGTTCAGGCGTACTGCCTTCTCGAGAAACTCCCTGGCTTTGGTGTAATCACCTTTATGGTAGTAGGTCTGGCCCAACCGGTTACAGACATCTGCAAAATCAGGGTTATTGCGGTAGATTACGATGAGGGCCTCTTCAGCCTCATCGATCTGTCCGTGATCAATAAGGTCATCGATCTCCGTGACCGTAAGCCGTTTTTGATCCATCCTGTCCTCCACCTGGGAGTCTGTCGGAGCGCTGCGATCAAGCAAACGGCGTGACTAGCAGATTGCCGGAAGCCCCAGAATAGCCATGATACTTTAAGCTTCGCGATTCTGGGGAGGAAAAAACATATCAATACTACGGGAGTGAGCCCCTAGTATTGTATTGGTCTTTTCAACCTGATCGTTGTTTCCAATATCATCTTTTGATAGGGTCGCAAAAAGTCCTGGCGTGACTTTTTTGAGATCCATAATTTCTTTGGGGAAAGCGAAAAGCGTGGTTTTCGCTTTCCTTACAAATCAATGACTTACAGTGCTGGTCATTAATTTGGGCGCCCCGCGCGGGGCGCGTTGATGACTTTTTGCGAGTCCAATCATCTTTTGACAAACCACATACAGGAACCTGACAAGGCTCTCTTGCAGAGGTTCCTGTATTTACAGGTTCTGACCATCCTCGGCCTGAGGGAGTGATCGCTCAGCCTTACGGATAAGGGCCCGAGCCTCAGCCTTGATATTGTCGGGATAGTTTCCATCCAATATCCGTTTCGCTCTAGCCAGAACGGAAGGGGCATTTTTTTTCCTTAGATAGAAAGAAGCAATCTCCAGTTCGTGCTTACCCTCCTTGATCAGGAGCTCCTCTGCCCACTGTGTGGCATTATCAATCCATTCTCCACTGGGATACATCTCCATATATATCTCGAACAGGACCCTTGCTTCCCTGAGTAAGGAAATGTCCCGGTCATAGGGTATATATGATTTGTAAGATAGAAATCCTATTTTCCGCTTCTGGAGCTGCTTTATTTTTGACAGTGCCTGCATGTAGACAGCCTGCTGGGAAAAGGGTCCCCCTGGATAGGTGTTCAGGTATGTGGCGTAGTGCGACTCCGCTTCAGGGTACTTGCCCCTTTTGAAACCGGCTTCTCCCAGGAGGAACTGCACCTCCCCCCCAAGACGTGTTCCCGCTGTGACGAATCTCAGTTCCTCGAGATTTTCGTATGCTTTCTCATACCGGCGTTTATCCATATCGTTGCGGGCGTCCCGAATCCTTTCCTCGGGGAGTGATTCCGTGATAACCGGCGCCGAGCAGGAGATCATTATGAATGACAGGACCAGTATCAATGCTGTTTGAAGATGAATTGTCTTCAGGATCCGAAATCCATCTACAAGTTTGTTCACGTCTGGATTTCGGATATAACTCTTGAATTTCGCTTGCTTTTTCATGATAGTAGTTTAACACCTTCCAAAAAACTTTAGCTAGGAGTCTGAATGGGTTCCCTGACAGGCTCCTAGTATGTAGAAGAAGATGTGATTGTGTCAAGCTAGGAGCCTGTCTCACTATCCATTTCAGGCTCCTAGATATATTATTTCGTAAATGATTTTCTGAAATAATGAAAAGCTACCGAAATTCGCAGGTTGCTTCCAAAGATCTGCCTAAAACCTAAAGCGAGGAAACTCCGTGCGTTACATCACCATCGGTTCCGGTACGGCCATTCCCCAGAGCAGAAGGTCCGCACCCTGTCATCTTGTCAGGGTAGGGGACCAGACAATTGTCGTTGACCTGGGGCCGGGCTCCATCTGGGGTCTTGTCCGACATGGCCGTGTCGATCTTCCGGATATCGATCTTCTGCTTTTCACTCATCTTCACATGGATCACTGTGCGGATATGGCCCCCTTTATGTTTGCGCTGCGCTCCGGGGCGCTTGCCAGGACCAAGCCCCTGCTCATCCTCGGTCCCCGGGGGCTGCATGAACATTACCGTAACATTCAGGCGACCTGGGGTCACCGTGTGGATCCGGACGGGTTCGACCTGACCATCGACGAGTGGACCGATGGCGCGCTTTCATGGCCCGGATTCATTATCGATGCTGCGCCAACCTCACACTCCATTCCCAATCTGGCGTGGCGAATTGATGCCGAAAATGATGGCGATTGCGGGATAATTGTCACCGGTGATGGACAGTCCACCGTTGAACTGACGGATCTGGCAAGTTCGGCGGATCATGTTCTTGTGGCAGAATCCGCCGCGGGTCCTGGGGAATTTCTGGAAGGTCACATGAACCCGGCCCAGGCTGGTGAGCTTGCTCGAATGTGCGGTTCCAGAAAACTGATCCTGTGTCATATCAATCCAGGTTCAGGGTCCGAGGCCATCATGAAAGAGGCCATGGCGCACTTCGAGGGGGAGGTGGTTGTCGCCGAGGACGGGATGGTTGTTGATATTGAGTGAAGGGGAATCAAAAACCGTCTGACGCGGGGACGCGAAGACGCGGAGACTCGGAGAAAGGTCAACCCCGTGATAATCATATAAGGAGGCACCCCTTGAGATAACGTACAATGAAGTGACGTTATCAATGGTTCGCCAACCAAATCAAGGAGGTGCCAAATGCAAGTGTATGCCGGATTCGATCTTCACGC
>Ga0209976_10000921_pt1 | contig 17810 bp, 14 predicted proteins | sample SumtaG_FD_182806 | JGI IMG/M metagenome (GOLD analysis project Ga0209976, IMG submission 182806) | Deep subsurface microbial communities from Indian Ocean to uncover new lineages of life (NeLLi) - Sumatra_00157 metaG (SPAdes) (version 2) | ecosystem: Environmental > Aquatic > Marine > Oceanic >...
TGAATCTTCCTCATCATGGTCAAACATCCGGAGAGCACATACTTTTGTACATAATTTACATTTATTACAAAAAGAATCTTCTGACGGAATAGGAGCAGTAGGTTCAAGTTTAGTCGAAGTAACTAAACCTCCTAAGATTATTGCCGCACCATAACCCTTAAGACCAATATTTCCCGACCAACCGACTGATCCTGCTCCAGAACGCATTGCGATTAATCTTAACGCCAGCTCTGGATACATTTTAAGTTCCCAGCCGGGAATCTCTTCCCTATATTTAAAATTAGGGAATATCGCTACTGATTTAAATCCTTTTTCTTTGAGGAAATTCGCAGCTGCTATAGCCAGTTTATAGGCTTTTATATTTGTACCGATATTATCTTTTTCATGATCACTACAACCATTTGGTAATTCTTTTTTTAAATACGCGCGAGTTACATCACGATCCAGTGGAAGAGCGAAGCATACAGCCGATTGTGCCTCTGGTAAAGGATATGTGAGATCAACGCTAGGTGGACCACCTGCTAAACTTTCTGCGGTTGCAAATCCCACTTTTAACGCTCCACGTTCTAATAAAAACTGCTCAACTTCTTGATTCAAAGAAATCTCATATCCACCTTTCTAATTTATTAAAAATCCTCCAGTTCCCTTAAACTAATCTATATACTTATTTTTAATAAAAATTACTTTTTTATCTCTTTTATTATTCTGAAAAATATCTATTACTTTAATACTTTAATAGTTATACATCTTAAGTCTATTCAGTGAAACATTGAAAATTATTAGTAATACACTATAAAAGTAATAGATTCTTTAAAATATTAGAATCATCTTAAAAGTTAATAACTATAAAATTCTATTAAAATTATAGCTATAATTAAGGAATACTACTATGAAAGATTTAATTATTAAAAATGGTTTAGTATATGACCCTATAAACGGAATTGACGGCGAAAAAAAAGAGATTCATATTAAAGATGGTGCTATTGTTGATAAGGTTAATGGAGATGCAAAAATTATAGACGCCTCTGGGATGATTGTATTCCCGGGAGGAGTTGATCCACATTCACATATCGCGGGCGCAAAAGTTAATACAGGAAGGGCTTTCAGGCCGGATGATAAACCGCCGGAAACAAATTATAAAAGAACCAAATTAACTCGAAGCGGTACTGGCTTTGCTGTTCCATCAACCTGGACAACAGGATATCTTTACGCTAAATTAGGTTATACAACCGTAGCAGAACCTGCTATGCCATTACTGGAAGCACGCCACACCCACGAAGAATTCTTAGAAACACCTATAATAGATAAAATTGCTTTCCCGCTTTTTGGAAACAATTGGTACGTACTCCAATATATTAAAAATAATGACATTGAGAAACTAGCAGGTTACGTCGCATGGATACTAAAAGCTACGAAAGGATATGCTATAAAGCTTGTGAATCCCGGCGGAGTGGAAAACTGGGCCTGGGGCTTGAATTGTGAATCATTGGACGACGTTGTGCATCATTGGGATGTTACTCCAAGACAAATCGTTGAAAACTTAGCAAAAGTCAATGAAATGCTGGAATTGCCCCACTCTGTTCATGTTCATTGTAATAATCTAGGACATCCTGGAAACTATGAACATTCTATTGAGACGTTTAAGGTATGTGAGAAGATAGAACCTAAAGGCGGAAGAGAAAGAAGCCTCCACATAACTCATTGCCAGTTCAATGCGTATGGAGGTACAAATTGGGGTAATTTCGAATCGGGAGCATCACAAATTGCTGAGTATGTGAACACGCATAAGCATCTTTCAATAGATTCGGGCAATGTTGTCTTTACTAAATATGCCACGACTACTATGACGGGCGACGGTCCCTGGGAGTTCGCTCTCCATCATTTAGGCGGAATGTCACCCTGGGGTGCCAAACCAGGCGTCAAATGGGTGAATGGGCAAGTAGAGGGAGAATCGGGTTCTGGAATTGTACCATATTTCTTTAGCCCGAAAGTAGGTGTTAATGCCGTTCAGTTCGCAATTGGCCTCGAATTACTTCTATTAGTCAAAGATCCGTATCAAGTTCTTATGACAACTGATCATCCGAATGGAGCACCGTTCACAACATATCCAATTGTATTTAAGTGGTTAATGGATAGGAAATCGAGGCGGGATATGCTTGAGAATGTGGTGTCTAAGAAGGCAAGTACTGCGACAACCCTTCCCGATATTGACCGAGAATACACCTTAAATGAACTCTGTATAACTACGAGGGCGGGGTCAGCTAAGGTTCTGGGATTGAAAGATAGAGGTCATCTTGGTGTAGGAGCAATCGGAGATGTCGCGATTTACAAATTAGACCCGAACAATTATGATGGACATGCTATTGAGAAGGCATTCTCAGCTACGGCTTATACGATAAAAGAGGGCCAGATTATCGTCAAGGACGGTGAAATAATGGCGGCACCCATGGGAACTCTGATCTGCGCCGAGGGAAAAGTTAAGGATAGTGTCTATGAAGCGACATTAGAGGATGTGAAGGCTCATTGGAGGGATCATTACAGCATTAATTTTAACAACTATGCTGTCCAAGACGCGTATGCTCCAAAAGTCAAAATTGTAAATGGAATATAAACAATTTTTTTTATATTTTCTTTATTTAATATCAATTTTCGGCTCCATCGCATCATCTTATTTTTTTAAAGAGACAAATTTTAATGTTATAAATACAAATTACTATCAAAAATGTGGTGGATAATTTGACCAAAGTAGCTGTTATTTCGACTAAAGATCGTGTTTACGGAGTAAATAAGTCCTTAGAATTATTGAGCATCAATCCTGTTAAAGGTAAAGATGTAATTCTCAAACCAAATTTCAACACTGCTGATCCTCCGCCAGCTTCAAGTTCAATGGAAACCATAAGGCAGCTTATCATCAAGTTAAAAGAAATGGGTGCAAAATCCATTACAGTTGCAGAGCGAAGTGGTCCAGCTAAAACTTCTGAGGTTTTTGAGAAAAAAGGATTATATACATTAGCAAAAGAATTGGATTTTAAAATAGTAGATTTAGATAAAGAACCCAAGGAAGAGTTTGTCCTTAAAAATTCCGAAGATAATCATTGGAGAAAAGGGTTTCTATTTGCCAAAATATACGATGATGCTGAATGTATTGTGGAAACCTGTTGTTTAAAGACTCACATGTTTGGTGGCCACTTTACTTTATCACTAAAGAATGCAGTAGGAATTGTTAAAAAAAAAAATATGCGTGAGCTACACGCTTCAAAACACCAAAGAAAAATGATTGCGGAAATTAATAACGTATACCAAGCCGACTTGATTATCATGGACGGTATTATTACTTTTGTAGATCGCGGGCCAATGGAAGGTACCCGTGTAGAGGCAAATGTCTTTGTTGCGGGAACAGATAAAGTAGCGATTGATGCTGTTGGTGTTGCGATATTGCGGATTCTTGGAACAACCCCAGAAGTAACCAACGGACCAATCTTTGAACAAGCCCAAATTAAAAGAGCGGTAGAACTCGGTGTAGGAATCACATCACCTAAGGAAATTGAGTTTATAACTGATTCTGAAGATTCTAAAAAATTACTTGCGGAAATCAAAGAAAAATTAACAGAATGAGTTAGAATTTCTTTTTATATAAGTTTTTAAAAAATTTTGATATTTTAAAATTGATTAGATGTACCACATCCGCCGCATGAATCAGAAGATTTAGGAATTGATTTTCTCTCGTATAAACCAGTTAGCTCAGTGTGTTCAATAGTATGCTGTCTTATTATTCTCTTAAAATTCTGATTATTTAACCCTTCTAATTTTTCAACATCTAAAGCATAAACTCTAAAAATATATTTCTTTACTCCATCTGCGGCATTCGGACCTTCATAATTTAGGGTACAAAAATCATTTTCAACCTCTACTCCTGGAACGTTCCCATCTTGTTCAATTTCATTAACTTCTAAAGGTATATTATAGACATACCAATGACTTATTTCTCCGAGATCGCGATCTGGGCGGGTAAAGGAAAGTGCAAAACTCTTTGTTCCTTCGGGAGCATCCTGCCATCTCAAATGTGGAGAAAAATCTTCAGCATCACAGGTAAATTTTTTATCCATTATCTCATTGTTTTTAAAATCAATGCTTTCAAGAATCATCATTAAAAAAAAGAAAGATACTAAATTTAAAGATTTCCTTTAGGTACTATAAAGTCCAATTAATTCGGCAGATTCTATAGTGTGTTCCTTAACTTTGTCCATAAAATTCTTTTTATTGAGATATAAGTACGAACTAAGTTTAGTATGTATTTATTTATTTTGGGCTGTTAACATAATATGTGAATATATAAATAGGTTATATTTACTTTTTTATAATAGAAACTACATCAGATCTTTACATCTTGTGATATAAGGATTAATTTAATATGATTGATAATGAAGAAGAATCTTTTGAGCTGATAGAAAAATATCGAGTTATAATTGAGAATGTCAATGACTTAATCTGTATAATAGATCAAGATCATCCTTATAAAATCAAATTTATTAATGAAACGATATTTTTGAGCTTATTAAATTACTCAAATGAGGATATAGTTGATAAATCGATATTAAATTATATACATCCTGAAGATTTTAAGGATTTTGAAAAGTTCTTGAAAAAAGGGACTGATGGAAAGGTTAATTTTCAGGAAATAAGAGTTAAGCATAAAAATAATAAATATATTTGGTTTGAATATAAAATAAAAAAATATAAAGACTCTAATAATAATAAAAAACTTCTTTTAATCTTAAAAAATCGTTCGCAGAATAAGACCTTAGAAGAGAAAATAAGTGAAAGTGAAGCTAAATTAAAAAATTTAATGACTTCCTTACCTGAAATTCGGTTCTGGAAACTGTTTTATCCTAAAAAGTATGAGGAAGCATTGAGAACATCATATGAAATGCTTCAAAAAGTCATAGATAATATTCCTGAGAATATATTCTGGAAAGATACAAATTTAGTTTATTTAGGATGCAACCAAAATTACTCAAATTTTATAGGTGCTGGTAATCCAGAATATGTGATTGGTGAAACTAATAAAGAACTTTTATTAGAAGATTTATTACCCATAGAAAAAATATTAAAACTTGAAGAGAAAGAAACTAAGGTTATTAAGTTAAATCAACCTGAATTTCATGTAGTTGAATATTGGGTTTTAAAAAATGGAGAGAAGTTATGGTTTGATACAAATAGAATCCCGCTTCATGATTCTGAAGGCAATGTAGCTGGAATTCTCGTTACTTATGACGATATAACAGAATTAAAGAAAGCTGAAGAAGAATTAAGGGAATCAGAAGAGAAATTTAGGACTATTAGTGAAAGATCCTTATTAGGCTTTTTTATTTTACAAGATGATGTTCCTACATACGTTAATCGAGTTGCTTCAATAAGTCTTGGATATCCCATTAACGAAATGAAAGAATGGAAACCTGAAAAATATCTCCAGTTATTCTTTCCGGAGGATAGGGATTTGATAGCTACCCTTGCAACCCAATTACAAAGAGGATTAAGACCAAAAAGAACTAATATTCAAGTTCGATGTATTAAAAAATCTAAAAAAATAATGTGGGTTGAGTTATTTGGTCAATCTATTAATTTTAGAGGTAGACCAGCCGGATTAATTTCAGCTATTGATATTACTCAAAGAAAAAAAGCAGAAGAAGATTTAATTGAATCTGAAGAGAAATACCGCCATTTATTTGGAAATTCTCCAAATATGATATGTCTCATAGATATTAATAGAAAAATAATTGATTTAAACGCAGCGCTCTTAAAATTCTTTAAATTTGAGAAAAAGCAAATGATAGGAAAAGATTTTCTCAAAGTGTATAACTTTTCTAAAGAAAATTTATCTTTAATTGATACAAAATATAAGGAACTACTCAAAAAAGGGAATATTAAACCATTTGAGATTGAGTTTATATTTGAAAATGATAAATCAGTATGGGTAAATGTTCAAGCTTCTTTTGTAGAAACGGGAATAAAAACTCTAATAGAAGTATTAATGCAAGATATTACGGAAAGAAAACTTTCTGAAGAAATTTTGCAGCTTAATGAAGCTCGTCTTGAAGCATTACTCAAGCTTAGTCAAATGGGTGATCTATCTGAAAAAGAAATTGCTGATTTTGCTACAGTAAAAAGTGTAGATTTAACGAAAAGTAAACTTAGTTGTATCTTTTTTTTAAATGAAGATGAATCTACTTTAAAGGTAGTTTCTTGTTCAAATCAAATAGAAGATCATTGCAATATTAAAAAGAATCAAGAATTCTCTTCAAAAGAAATTAATCTTTGGAATGAAATACTTATTCAACGAAAACCAATTGTTAATAATAATTGTAAAAACAATACAAATTTATTTACGTGCGTATCATGTGCGGGAGAAAGAGTTTTCCGTTATTTATGCATCCCAATTTTAGAGGGAGAGCATATTGTTGCGGTTACAGCTGTAATTAATAAGAAAAGTAATTATAATGAATCTGACATCCATCAATTAACATTATTCATGGATGGTGTGTGGAAAAGTATCCAACGGAAGAGGGCAAGAGATGCTTTAGAAAAAAGTGAGGGTAAATATCGCGATTTACTTGAAACATCTTCAATGGGTATATTAGAATACGATTTTAATATTAATGATTATTCATATGTTAATCCTAAATTGTTGAGCATGCTGGGATACGATAAAAATGACAATTTTAATATAAAAAACTTTTCTGGAAGCATACACCCAGATGATTTAAAGAAATTTAATAGTGTTATTAATAAAGAAAAATTAGAATTCAGGATATATGATAAGGATGGTAATTTAAAATGGTTTTTAGGAAAACTAATTAATCAATTTGATGAAGATGGGAACTACATTAGTTTTAGAGTATGGTTAGAAGATATTACAGAGAAAAAGATGTATGAAGAACTCATTTACGAGCTAAATATAAACTTCTTAAATTTCACTACAGATATTCAAAGAAATATTGAAATGTTAATTGAGACATGCGGTAAATTATTAAGTGCGAGTGCTGTACTTCTTGTTCATAAAAGAATCCAAGATGGAAAAGAAGTTTACCAATTAATGGATAGTAATAAGGAAGTATCTCTTTATAATTCCGAGGAGTTTAACAAGAAATTTTTTATTAGCGAATTATTTGAAGAAAATCATGATTATATTCAGACTCTTTTCGATATTCACGAAACAGAATATTCTAAGATTGACCCTTATATAGCTAAGTATGATGTTACAGGTTGTTATGGTAAATTAATTAAGTCTCAAGACGAATATAATAGTGCGATATGTGTATTCTATAAAAAAAATCCAATTATATCTCATCAGGATAAATTAGTTCTGTTTTTAATTTGCGACGCCATTGAAATTGAGCAACGTCGTTGGAAGGTTCAACAGGATTTAGAAGAGCAAAGTAATCTTAAGTCAGAACTACTTTCAAGAACTTCACATGAATTAAAAACCCCCCTTATATCAATCAAGGGATTTACTGAACTACTCCTTACAGTCCATAAAACTAATTTAGATACCGATATGATTTCAATTTTAGAAGAAATTAAGGAGGGAAGCAGTCGATTAGAGAAGTTAGTTAATTCCCTTTTAGAAAGCTCGAGATTAGACCAAGGACAACTAAAATTAAATATTACTACTGAAGATTTAACTTTCTTAATTAAATTTTGCGTTAAGGAACTGCAAGGATTAGCAGAACTGAGAAATCAAACAATAACACTTAATGTTCAGGAATATCTTACCTGCAACTTTGATAAAGAGAGAGCTTATGAGGTAATGTCTAATCTCTTACTAAATGCTATTAAATATACACCTCCAGGTGGAGAGATAGTTATTAGATCAAAAATTAAAGAAAAGTTCTATATAATTTCCGTTGAGGATACCGGAATCGGAATTACTGAAGAAGAAAAAGGGCAACTTTTTAAACAATTCGGAAAGATAGAAAGGTATGGAAAAGGTTGGGATGTGGATATTGAAGGTTCAGGATTGGGGTTATATATTTCTAAGAAGATAGTGGAGTTACATGGGGGAAAGATTTGGGTTGAATCTGAAGGAAGAAATAGAGGTTGTAGGTTTTATTTTTCTCTTCCAATCATATCAGAGTAGTTAAAGACGACTGATGATTTATAAATATTAAAAACAAAGAATTATAGTTCATACTCCAAAATTAAATGAGTTTTGCTTTTAATACCCCCCATTTTTAGTACTGCCTTTATATTTGCAATATTTTCCGAACCGACGGGCCAATAACCCCATCGTATAAAATTATTAGTTTTTCTATTTATTCCTTGTAAAGATGTTGCTCCATACATAAGCATTGCAAGACCTTTTCGTCTATGATTAGGGTGTACAACCCAGTCGTGGAAGCTAATAGAATCCAATCTTCCATGTTTGTCTTTATGAAATATATTAGGAATGACATATCCACAAGCAACAATCTTATTGGAAGGTTTATGATATACAACCCAAATCATCCATTCTCTGCCAGAAGAGTAAATAAAATCAAAAAAATTTTTATAATTAAACGATTTTTTTGGTGTAATTTGAGCAGAAGGAGGTTGATAATTAATATGGAGTTTCAACATATCATCTAACACATCCCAAATACCTTCTTTACCAGGATTTACATATTCATAATCTGTGAAATCATACCCCGGTAAGTTATTTGGATTCATTTTTAAACCTGGAACATAATATCGATCTTCCTCAAATTTGATATAGAAACCTCTATTAAGGAAAACTTCTTGATAAACAGGTGGATTAATAGGACAACTAATAAATAAATCTTTTCTACTTCCTTCAACCATGAATCCCCATCCGTAAATAACTGTAGGAATATTAATTGGTCCTCTAATTCTTTTATATTTGTTTTTTTTTGCATATTCAATTAATCTATCCACTAAAAACTCAATTTTCTTGGTCTCGTGGTCATACACACCAAAATACCCGAAAAATAAAGTTTCACCCCGATCATCATAAACTAAAACAGTCCCTACTATTTTTTCTGTATGTTCTTTAAATTTAACTTCATTAATGTTCTTTTCAAGGATTATTATTTTTGCATTATAGCATTTAATATCCTCTAAAATATATTTATGAAGTTCAGGAAGAACTGGAAGACTTATACCAATTTGTAGGTAATGAATTATATCTTCTTTTTTAGTTATTATTCTAGTGCTTAACTCTGACTTTAAATGTGATTTTCGCATAAAAAATATACTTATTTGGTAATAATAACATTTATCTTTATATTAACTTAAGTATATATAAAATTTAACATAAGATATATATAATCTTATGAAAGATTAAAACTCTAAAGAATCAAGATTAAATAGGGAAAACTTCATATATATAAACCATATCTAATATAGATATTTATAGGAATTATGATGAAATAATAATCTATCGAAATCATTACAAAATTTATAGGAGAAATAATATCAATTATCATGGTTTAGTGTCTATGATTGTTCAAATAGAAGATGTAGAAAGGCTTGTTATTATTCATTTGATACAAGTAGTATTCTGTCTGGTTTTTCTTTTTATTGCCAGTAAGATATTAAAAAGACATAAAAACAGATTAACTTGGAGTTTAAGCAGTTTTTATATTTTAAATGGAGTTGGTTTTATATTTGCTATAGGGAGACTTTTTTTTAGAGTTAATCCTGGTATGTACATATTATATTCTATCGCATTATATCTAATATTTCTTTCAATGATTTTTCTCGTGTTGTTTAATATTAATCTTTTCAAACTAGATAATGAATTATCAACAAAAAAGTTAATGTTAATTATATTATTCTATGCTATACTTATTTTTTCCATTCTGTGTGTTCCAAATGGTTTTACAGTTAGTGAAGAGACCAATTGGTTTCCTGTCTGGAGCTGGACCTTCCTTATTATCATATATATTTTTACTGCTATCGTTATAGTTCTTCCATTTACTTATTATTTTTTTAAAATATATAAAACATTTGAGGATAAAAAATTGAAAAGAAAATTAATTCTATTTTTTATTGGTTTCTTGGGGATTGCTCTAGGTTGGTATGGCGGAACACTTTATAACACATGGGATAATTCTATTTACAGGACTATTTGGCCACCCATCGCATTAATAAATGCCCTTTTATCAGGATGTTTGATCTATTATACATGGGGACGAGAAATCTAAAAGAAATAAAAGGAGTAATGTAATTCCATATTCTTATTCTGAGTTCTTTTATGGATTCTTTATACCTTATCCCGTAGTAATTTTATATGTTCATTCCCAAAAAATAAAAAATTAATTTAAATTTTACCTTTATATATTCTTATCAATTTGATGATTAAAAAAAAGTGGTGGTGTTAAAATTCCTAAGCATATTGTGTGTAAAAATTGTATTTTACCGGATGGATTTTTAGGATTTGAGATTAATTCTGAAGGATTATGTAATATATGTCAAGATCCGACATTTAAAACGGTTAATTTCTCAAAAGTCCAAATAAACAATGAATTAAGAAAGAGTTCATTAGAAGACTGGAATAGAACTGTTAAATTAATGCAGAAAAACCATGGCACAATAGACTTCGATTGCATTATCGGATATTCGGGAGGGAAAGATTCCACGGCACTTTTAGATACATTCGTATGTGAATATGGATTAACACCATTAGCTGTTACTATAGATACTGGATTTATGACTGATGTGGCAAAGAATAATATAAAAGACACCTTAGCTAAATTGAACCTTTATACTAATCATATATTTATTGAAGATGCTATTTCCACATTTACTAAACTTTATAATTGGTTTTTTTTAAATCATACGTCTAATGAAAGATGCCTTACTATAGAAGTATGCCATACTTGTACAGCTCTTATTCATACGATATTAACAAGAGAAGCTATAAAAAGGGATTTACGGTATGTTATAATCGGATTTTCCCCTGATCAAATTGCCAAGTATTTTTACGAGACATCTAAGGAAGATGTGTTAAAGGATGGTAAACCACCTCCAGAACTGACTAATATTTTTACCAAAAACGATCTTCAATGGTTTCTTGATACAAAAAAAATGACCGCTGACCAGATCCCCAGAGTATTATATCCCTATCATGTGATTGAATATGATGAAAATGAAGTAATAAATAGAATTGAAACAAAGGGATTAATCGAAGCTGGAAAAGGAGATCCTATCTTAACAAATTGTCACGTTGTTAAAGCAGCATTAATGTATGATTTCTACCGATACGGGGGGATCCCATATGCCTTACAGTATGCTGAACTTGTTAGACAAAAAAAAAATGAAGATGAACGGATAAAAAGTAGAAAAGAATGGTTAAGGGTATATAATCAAGTTGCACGTTTAGTTTTAAGTGGAAATTTTAATCCGGATGGGATGAAATTATTTTTTAATAAAATGGGTGTATCTGAAAGTGAGCTTTTAGAGACAGTTGAGAAACAAAGAGATAAAGATCCCAATAAAGATAAGATTCTTAAGAATATAGACTTGATTAGAAGAAAAAAATTAAGATAAAATATTTCTAACATTTTAAAAGAATTGACTCTTCAAATCAACTTAATTAATCAAAACATAATTTAAATGACTTTTGAATCCAATCCTACGGATATATTTAATGATTCCAAAAGTCTTAAACTTTCGGGAATTAATTGTATATTTTCTGTATTGCCTGTGTAGTAATTAAAAACTATATAATCTTCAAAAACTTTCTCTGCTTTAATATATTTCCAACTAGGGATATAACCTCTTGGTTTAAATCCAGCATTACAGAATAATTTTTGATGTACAGGCTCTCTAGTAGAAATAAAACATTCAAAATAACGAATGTGTAATTTTCTGATTAAAGATTTTACTTCTTGGATAAAGACATATAATTCTTCCAGAGAATTAACTTTATATTGAGTCTTTTCACAATTTAAGATATAAGGAGCAAAGCAAAATTCGAAATAAGAATCAGAGTTTTCTATAAATAATGATATTTTTTCATAACTTAAATTATGTGGAGTCACCTTAATTTCAACGTGTTTTCTTATTTCATTTACTTTTATTAAGTCTATGTCAATATCGGGATTTTTAAATCTAACTTTTCCTAATTTATATTTCAATTTTGAATGAAGATAACAACTCGCAGCATCAAGAAGAACGTTAGGGATCCGTTTGCTTTGAAATTTTTGAAATACTATATCATCATACATGATAAACAATAAACTTGATTCTATACGGTCAAAAAATATATCTTTATTAGGTAAAAAGGCAACGGGATAAAGTCCACTTATTAATCCCATATATTGGCTTATCGAATGCGCCGTTCTAATTTCACAAGACCATACTAAAATTTTATCCTTATAAGTATTAACTATCGCATATATGCATCCTAAAATTATTTTCAAAACATCTACATGATTCTGATATTCTCTTTTTATCGCAAAACCATGAAAAGTCCCGCTTTTATTTTCATAATCTACATGAAAACCATAGCATCCAACAATTATTTGGTAATCAATTTTGAAAACAATCCAATGGAAATCTGGATCTTGTATCATCTTAAGGATTTCTTGTTCATCAACCATTTCTATATAAGGATATGTGCCTTTGTAGGCACTATTAAAGATTTCTACTATTTCTTTTGCTTCCTCCGGCTTTGCAATTTGAAGAATCGGTGTTTTTTTGTCGAATTGTGATCTAATTTTTAAATCAAAATCTAATTTAATCCCTTTCTCAAGATTTGTTGATAATATATTCTCAAAAGAGAAAATCAAATCATTAATGAAATCTGGAAATAGATCCTTGGTTCTTATTATAGGTTTTACTTGTAAAAGCTCCAAATCCATGTAGATTCAAATCCCAAGTATCTATTTTTTTGTGTGTAAAATTTGTGGTAAAAAAACTAATTATGTTAAATGAATATGTTATTGAAGTATTTAAATGATTTCCCTTTTTTCAAATGAAAAAAGTGAAAAGATATTGTGCGCGTGATACCAGCGTAGGTTTTATAAGAATATATCACCAATTCTGTGGAATGTATAAATAAAAGAAAGTTAATAAAAGATTTTAAAGCTCATATTCTAATATTATATGCTTTCTTTTTAAATTATAATTTACGCGTCTTGCAAATTTTTGAGTGATTTCATTATTAGTTGATACTGGTCCTGAACAATATTTAAAATTTTTCTCTATTGCCCTAATCGTCATTCCTCCGTACATTAACATTCCTAATCCTTTATTTCTATGCTTTGACTCAACAACCCAACTATATCCAACAAGAGAATTACAATTACCTTCTTTGTCTTTACTGAAGGGATTGGGCAAACAAAGTCCGCTCGCAATTATTTTTCCTGTAGGTTTATATCTTACAAATATAAACATAAAATAATCTCCAAAAGTTAAGATAAAGTCGGCATAATTATCAAATAAATCTGCAACATTTGGAGTAATTCTTGATGCGGGAGGTAAATTTCTGGCGTGTATTTCCAAAAAAACTTCTTTTAAATCCATTATTTCCTGGTGGTTTTTTGGATAAAACAACTCATAATCGCTGAAGTCGTATTTCTTTATTTTCCAAGGATCTATTTTAACAAGGTCTCCCTCCCAAGTTCCCTCTTCAAACTTTAAATAAAATCCTGAAGATAAAAAAATTTCTTTATAAATTGGAGGATTAACTGGTTTACCAATATACAGACTTGTGTCACTGCCTTCTTCCATAAATCCCCATCCAAAAATAATTGCTGGGATATTTATGGGGCCTAAAATTGAATTATATTTGTTTTTATGTGCGAATTTAATTAATTCATCTAATAAAATACTTATATTTTTTCTATCATCAGATATTACTCCAAAATATCCAAAATAAAGCGTGTCAGTTCCAATATCAAATAAAAGACAGTGTCCGGTAATATTTCCATTTTCCTTAAGGAGAAGGGATTTAGCTTTAAAATAATTAAAATCATATAAAATATATTTTTTAAAATCTGACCAGATCGGGATACTAATCCCAATTGAGAGATAATTCAGTATTTCATTTGGATCATCTATAATTTTTACTGAAAATTTTGCCATAAGCTCTATTTACTAAGGTGTTTTTAATTAGGAAAATAATACTATTGGTTTATAAAGTTATCGTGTTATCAAGGTATTAGATTATTTCAAGTATGATGTGATTTTATCTTAAAAATAAAATAAAAAAAATTTGATATTTAACTTGTATTTAACTTGTAATTAAAATTAGATAAGATGAAAAAGATTGTAAATTGGTCAAACTCATATTTTGCTCGTATCCATAGAAATCTCGGACCAATAACACTGAGTGAACAAGAAGAAATTCGAAAGACACACGTGGGAATTTTTGGTCTCGGTGGTCTTGGAGGTTCTTTAGCAGAGCAGTTAGCAAGAGCTGGTTGCCAGAACTTTATTATTTGTGATCATGATAAATTTGATGAAAGCAATTTAAATCGACAAATATGCACATTGGAAGATTTGGGAAGAAATAAAATAGATGTGATTGAACAACTTTTACTGAAAATCGACCCTCAAACCAAAATTCAAAAATATTTCGAAATTTCTAAAGAAAACATCCTTCGAATTATAAAAAACATCGATATAGCAATTTTGACTCTGGATGACTTGATAGCATCGATTATTATAGCAAGACAATGTCGTAAAAAGAATGTTCCATTGCTAGAATCATGGGGAATTCCTTGTCTTTGGGCATGGTGGTTTACTCCGAAATCAATAGACTATGAGACATGCTACGATCTACCCACTTATAATATGTCGATTGAGGAAATAGAGAGATTTGACCAACTTACCCTACAATTAATTTTACCTAAACTTTTTCAAATACCAGGTGTTAAAGAAACATATGATAGAGAACAAGGTATTTTTCAAGATTTTCTTAACGGAAAACATCCCTCACCTTCTTTTGCTCCATTCGTAAATATCACTTCTTCATATTTGTTGGTTGAACTCATATTTGCTGGTATTTTAAAAATAAAACAGAAGATCTTAGCCCCCAGAATATTGGGCTTTGATTATTTAAGAATGAAAATGATTGATTTTACATTTTAATAGTCTTTATGGTAAGCTAAAAAATGACAATACTTCACATCCAAAATTCCTTAAATTTAAATATTAGAATTAATCACTATATAATTGATAGGTTGTGAGTCCTTTTGCAAAATGTGAAATATTAAATATTTCTGGAGGACGCCTCATGTTTAATATATTAGAAGATATCTTAATAATAACAGACAGCGGAAAAGTAGTTGCGAGTAAGATCAATAATCAAAATATTGATGAGCAACTTTTTGGTATGCTCATAAGCGCACTGACTACTTATGCAGCAGAAATCTATGATGATACTTTAAACTGTATAGAATTTCGCAAGATACGATTTGATTTCATTAAGCTTAATAACTTTATCTTCATGGCTAGTTCTTCCACTAAGACAAAACACGAAAAAGCATTAAAGATTTTAAAAATTGTCTCACATGAATTTTTTAAGCGATATACAAAAGAAACACTTAACAAGTGGGATGGTAGTCTTAATATATTTCATGTTTTAGATGATGATATTAAAAAATCTGTAGAAGATTTATTTGTAGAGCTAATTTTTAAAGAAAAAAAACCTAAAATAGAGAGTTAAAATCATTTTAAATAAATCATAATTAACATCTTAAAATTAATTAATTTATTGAATGACTATCATTGTCAATTTAAGCTTTAGAAAAAAGCGTAATATCAAATAGATTTTAGAAAAATTCAGGATATTTTTTTTCTATAGCATTTAAAGTGGAAACTAAAGGAGAAATAAGTGTTTCGTCTGGATATTCATTTATAGTTTCCGATAATTTATTCAATAGGCTATATGCTAACTTTTTCTCTTCTATAGTATAGTTCCGCATTTTATTTTTAAAAATTAAATCAAATTCCTCTTCGAACCATTTCAATTTTTGTTTAAATTCTATTCTAAGTTCATTATTATTGATATATAGAGTCATGTGTCTCCTCTTAACCGGTTTCAAATATAAAAATATTTTGTTAGATTCACTATAAAGATAGGGGACGGATATTTAAACCTATAGAAAGCGAAAGTTTTTCATAAAAGTAATGTGAAAAAAAAGAATTTTAAAAGAGTGAGATTTTCATTTTTAAATTGTTTATTATCCTTAAAAAATTGAAGTAATGGACTCCTAATATTTTATTACATGAAATTAATATTCTATAAATAGATTAAATATATTATTCAAAGATTTGTGAGTTGAATTTCTGTATTTTTTGAATTGGGATAAAAATTCGATTAAAATTGGTGGAAATAATTACTGACGATTTAGACGAGAATTTCGAAGATATTGGAGTTGTTAAAAAATATTTTTCAAGAATATTTACGGTCTTATCTAAAGAAGTGCGGGAGAAATTAAAGAATTTAAATGTTTCAGAAAAAGTGAAAAAAATCGTAATTAAGGACTTAGCTTTCCTAAAGGAGGAGAAACAAAAGGAATATTTAGATGAATTGAAAAAGAAAAAGGTTCATTAAGAATTAAAAAATTACTGTGTCTATCTAATCAGGCACAGTATAATTAAATTTATCTAAAATAGGTTTTAATTGAGTGATGAGATATTGCTGCATTTTTTCATCTTGTATGATCTCTCTCCAGCTATATTCTTTTTCAGCAACGTGATCTCCGTGAACCAATGTATTGGTATCCCATTCTTGGAAAGAATCAAATTCTTTTGAACTTTTTAAATTTCCTTCCCTACTAAATTTTTTTAACATTTCGGCTTTATGCTCATCCTTTATCTTAATCCCGAAAATTTCTTCAATTTTATCAAGAAATATCTCATAATTATTATGAAATTTTTCATAGCGGAACACATAAACATTAGGATCATTTTGTATTTTATAGACTTGTTCAAACATATCAATCATTAACAGGGTTATCATTTCGAAAGTTTCTGATAACGGTTGTTCAAAGAATCTAACTCTAATTGTAGACGCAATTGCCTCTAGTGGATTTCTAATGGTTATAAGATATATATTTCCCTCTTTTACGTATTTCTTGTGCAGTTTATGAGCTTTTACTACATAATTCGGATTTTTCCATTTATTTTTAGTATAAGTTCTATCTTCAAATAGATAGTCTAGCATCTGCCATAATACCGTACTACCCGTTCTAATTGGTGCAAATTGAATAATCCTATTATATTTGGATTGATATAATGCATTCTTCACTTTTGATTCGTATAATACATCCGTCATTTTTAATTCGCATTCTTATTGCATTGGACCTTAAATTACATAAATGTCAATCATTTATATAAACCTTAACCTTTTTTCAATCATGAAAAAGTTTTGAATAAAGTAATTAACATTATTCTTTTTTATTAATTATTGATGGTTTTAATAAAAAGAAAGAAAATATTAATTGAGGATTTTTATGCCAGAAAACCTTAACGGACGGACTTCTTCGGAATGGCTTGATTTAGGTAATAAGTGGTTTAAAGCGAAAGATTTTCAAAGAGCAGTAGAGTCCTATGAAAAAGTGGTTGAGCTCGATCCTGAAAATAGTGTAGCTTGGAGTAATATGGGCGTTGCTTGTGAAAATCTTGGGAATTATGAAAAAGAAGTTGAATGCTGTGAAAAAGCAATTAGATTTAACCCTCAAGATAGCTGGGCTTGGTACAATTTAGGAGTAGCTTATGGTAAATTAGGTAAGTATCAAAAAGGAATTGAATCCTATGAACAAGCAGTAAATATTGATCCCCGTGATACAAACACTTTT
>Ga0209976_10000922_pt1 | contig 17771 bp, 15 predicted proteins | sample SumtaG_FD_182806 | JGI IMG/M metagenome (GOLD analysis project Ga0209976, IMG submission 182806) | Deep subsurface microbial communities from Indian Ocean to uncover new lineages of life (NeLLi) - Sumatra_00157 metaG (SPAdes) (version 2) | ecosystem: Environmental > Aquatic > Marine > Oceanic >...
TTGAACAAATATTAAAAATGTAATAATAGACATCTATTATTGAAATGGAATTATGATCTAAGCTGAAATCTTCAGCTAAAAACACTATTTTATATTCATATGAATAAACTTTAATTAAAGAATAATAATACATAATACTTAAGAAATAATTATATTTATTTTATCTAATTAAACTTATTTATAGAAATTTAGAGGTATAGAAATTTGATACAAGGTATTCTGAGTTTTCAATTCAAAATAAATCAAAAAGAGACGGGAGAAATAGAACCTGAATTTGAACCAATTCAGTTGATTATGAGAAATGAAAATTTGGATGAAGATAATTTTTCTGAGTTACTCGATCAAAATGACATATTCGCTATCTTTTATCAACACACAACAGGGCTCTTTGGAGTAAAATATAGTTATACTAATTTCTACACGGGAAGACTCAAAGAAACACCCTATCAAGTTATTTCCTATTTCAAACAAGTAGCGGATGGTACTCAATATTTAGCAATCTCCGTTTTTGAATTAGATGATGAAATCGCAATCTACTCGGATCTCATTAATAAAATGGGAAGCCGTTTAGATACTATATTTGATAAATTGACTCGAGCAAAAAATTCAAATCAGATCTCATTAATAGAAAATATTAATATTAGGTTAAAAAATGAGCTCAAATTTACAATATTTCAAGTTGATAGATTATCCAGGCTAGACAAACTTCAGAAAATTGCTTTAATTTATAATAATAATGAACGATTGAAGATTTTAGAGGTTTTACGGGAACATCCGATTTCTAAAAAAGATTTAAAAGAAATTTTAGTGGGTATGTCTGCTTCTGTTAATGTAGATATACTTCTTCAACCATTTTTGGAATTAAACATAATCAGACGGGATTGGATAAAAGGGGAAAAAGATAGGAAAACAGGAGAAATTATACATCAAGGAGAATATTTATTCCTAGTAAAAGATATTCTGATGGCTCGAATCCCTAATGAAAACTTACTTAACCATTTCAAAGAAACCAATAATGAGTTGTATCCGATATATCGAAAGGAAGTATTAAATTATTTTTCAAATTACGATCCCTTCACACAACCTTTAGAAGAAACAAAGAAATTAGCTTCACTTCTACTAAATCCAGATGCTTATGATTTCTTTATTCTAATGCGTTCTAATCATTATCCATTGGATAAAATTCCAAAGATATTTTCAGAGTTCGCTGTAACTGAGCTGATGCTAGATGATTTAAAAGATTTAAACATTATAACTGAGATTATCGATAAAAGTGACCGCAAATGGATTTGTCTACTTACGGAAATAAAACCCTTAATAGTATTTCCAGAATTTCTTCTTCCTAAGATTCGAGCTGCATATAAAAGTGAAGAAGGTGATGGAGAAATTACTTTAGAAATTGCTAAGAAAGCTTTAAGCCTATTAGAGATAACATATCCTGAGAAGGTAGAATTTTAGTTTTATTAAATGTTAGAGGATTAAATTAAATGTATTTATTTAAAGATAAAGAATTAATTGAAGTACCAATTAAATGTAAATTCTGTTTAAAAGATATTAAATTTTCCATAACAGTAAAGGAATATCAAGATGTTATGAAGTTCCCTCTAAAAAGGGAAAGTATTCATGGTGATCCAGAGCATAAATTGACCGTTTTTATTAATATGAATTTGGAGATTGAGAATTTTGAAATTCAGGACTTAGAAGAAAAAGAAGAAGAAGTTGTATATTCAGAAGAATTAATAAAACAAGTTCTGGGTGAGATAGAGCTATCAGATGAGGAGATTGAATTATATTTTCGGACAACTGGTCGTGAAACGGTTTCTCTTGGCGAAATCTCAATTTTAATTGGTAAATCAAAAGAAGAATGTCTAAAAATTGTAGATAAATTCATAGAAAAAGGATTGTTTAAAGAAATAATCGGTGCCACACCTCATTATGCCGCACTTCCCCCTTATGCCGCTTTAGTTGCTCAATTGAGAAACTTTTCCATATATATAGCTGATATTAAATCAAAAATTCCCATTCAATTAGATGAATCTTTTGCTCAAATAGAATCACAAGCTAAAAACATGGAAAATCTTAAAGACTCCGGTGAAGCGATGATAGAATTGAAAGAAAAAATGCTTACTCAAATTCAAGCCCAAAAGAAAGAATTTGATGAGACTATTAACGCAATCGATCAAATTAAAAATATTACAAAGGATATTACTGGTTTAGGTGAAGTTACAAAAAGTATTTCAGAGGATCAAATTGGAAATTTAACATCACAATTTACATCTCTTAATCAAAAAACATCACAGATTATAAGAAAACAAGTTAATGAGTTAAAAAATCAATTTGGTGATATTAAAAAAATCGTTACCGATAATTTGCAAAAGTTACGATTAGGAGTTATCCAACAAGCAGTGGGAGATATAATTGAAAAAGTTATTACTTCGAGAGTAAAAGATATTACTGACAATTTAAATGTGCAGTTAAGTGTAAGCCAAACAGTTTTTGCAGATGAATTAAAAAAACTAACCCAAGGCGTTGATTCTGAGTTTGTTGCAAAATTAAGAAGCACAATTGAAGAAGCAGTAAAAAATATAGAAGGAATTAGTATTAAAACAGGTGACCAAAAAGAGAAAGCATTTTCAGAGATTATTGACAATTTTAACAAAGCTGCCAATCTAGCAGAGGAAAAAATTGATGGTCTTTCTGGGGATATCTTCAAATCATTTGGAAATGTTAGAGAGATTTTTTCGAAAGGTATTGTTGATACTCTAGATGATACATTAAGTGATATATTGAAAAGATTAGAGTTAAGTGAAAAAACCACATTAGAATTTTGGGAACAGTCAAAAAAAGCAAAAGGGGCAATTACTATGAAGGATATCTGGTTCATCCGTTCTCCTGAAGCTGCGAAAGCTCATATTAAGGATGAGATTTCAAAAGCAAAAATGAGAATTTTAATTGTAGCTCCTGATCTTCTGGATATTGATTTAGATGCGATTAAAGCAAGACCTTCAAGAATTAATTTTAGAATTGCTACTCATATTAATCCAGGAATAGCAGAACATGAAGCGAGATTACAAGAGTTAGATCAGATGGATAACGTTGATTACAGGAATAGAGCTTTGCAGAATCTATGGGGTGTTAATAAAGACTATGAAGAAGTTATTTTATGTGTACTTTCAAATATTGAGTTTAGGGGTGAAACAGTTACAGAAATTGCGGGAATCGGGAGTATAATTGAAGAACACATCAAAATTTTTGTGCCTATACTCGAGGATGCATGGGTTTCATCAAGAAAAGAAATTATGCGATCAATTAAAACAAACCTCTCTAAGGAACCTGTTCAAACACCAGAACCAATTCATTTAAAAGAAAAACCGATTGCAATTACCCCTGAACCTGAAATAACAAAAAAAGAGATTCCTGAAGCAACAGCACCCTCCTTTCTTGCCTCTCAGTTCGATGTTATACTAAATAATGTAGAAATTAAAACAGGAATTGAAATCTCTGCGTCTTTAGAAAGATTTCAAAGCGAATTCGTCAAACTCAAAGGATATAATAGTGTTTTAAAGAACATCCATACAACATCTAACGATCTGAAAAGCAATACAGAATTACTTAGCCAATCTGAGAAAGAGGAATTGAAAACTCAACTCAAACTTTGGCGTCAGCAACTGGATCTTTGATTTTAATAAATTTTCACTCTATTTTGAATTGTAGATAATAAAATAATTATTAATGAAATTTTAATTACTTCTTTTATGGTTAACGATTTAATAATCCTTAAATCGGGGAAAGTAAATGAATACCTTCATCACATCGATGTCAAGGCTTACGGACGCCTTAGAATGCTATCGGTGTTTCTTTTAGAATTTGATGAAGGATGTATTTTAATAGACTGTGGATCATCATTAGATATAAAAAATAGTCTGAAGTATTTAAGAAAAAATGATATAAAATTATCAACGGTTAAATATCTTATCCCAACACACCATCACGTAGATCATGCAGCTGGAATGTTTAAGATCTATGAAAAGATCAAAGAATATAATCCTAAAGTGAAGATTCTTACTAATAAAATTACTAAAGAATTGTTAAATGATTTTGAGCTTCATTTAAGGCGAGGGATGAGAACATACGGTGATCTTGTTGGTACAATGAAACCTATTAGTGATGAAGCTTTTGAAATTATAAAACCTATTGATAATTTTAATATAGAAGCTGGAAATTTAATGACTATTGATAAATTTCACGTAAATGGTTCTGAGGCTAAGTTAACCATATTAAAAACTCCAGGACATACACCAGATCATCAATGTCCCGTTTTAATAAAAGATGGGAACATAGATTTTATTCATTACGGAGAATCCGCCGGTACGATTTATCATGAATCAAAATTATTAACTATGCCAACTTCTATGCCAATATATTATAACCATGAAAAATATATGGCATCTCTTGATAAACTTATACAATTTCCTCCCATATTTGCAGGTTTTGGACACTTTGGACTTGTTAGTGGTAAACTAAATATCAAAGAATTATTAATAGAACATAAATCTTTTATGAAACAATTTCGTGAGAAAATAATACAATTCTATTCAGAGAAACCTGAAACTAAATATGTACTAAATAAAATAACTCCTTTTCTACTCACTCGAACAGATTTATCTTTGGAGCACAGTCCTATTTTAAAGGGAATTTCTTTAGGTATTGTATATGGGATGATGACTTCATTGGGGTATAGAAAGATTCCTAAGGAAGAATTAGTTTACTATGATAAGTTTTATTCTTCTTTATGAACCTTGTTCTTTAACTTTCAGTAATTAAGGAATTTTTACAAAAGTTCTAATTTTTTACTATCATAAAAACTCTTAATGGATCGAAATTTTGAAAAATTTGATGTTTGTATCGTTGGTGGGAGTATTGCAGGAAATTATTTGAGTTATTTACTATCGAAGACGAATTTAACAGTTGCTGTTATCGAGGAACATAAAGAAATTGGTGTACCACTGCAATGTGCCGGTATTGTATCTCAAAAACTTAGTAGAATAATTAAATTGCCAAAAAAAGTAATATTAAATCGTGTTAAAGTAGCAAAAATAGTCGCACCTCAAGGTAAATTTATCAAAATATCAAGTAATGAAGAACCATATATAATTGATAGAGTCGCTCTTGATCGTTATTTTTATGAAGAAGTGAAAAACAAAGAAAATATTAAATATTTTATTGGTGAACGATTCAAATCCTTTAAATACATTAAAGAAGGCTATGAAAAATTATTAAAAATTGAAACTTCAAGGAGAACTCTTGAAACAAAATTGCTAGTTGGGTGTGATGGCCCACTTTCTTCAGTAGCAAAATCTTTTGGGATTAAAAATAAAATCTTATATGCAATGCAAATCCGAACCTCCGGTAATTTTGACGAAAATGAAGCTGCACTGTATTTTAATCCAAAATGGAAGGAGTTTTTTGGTTGGATTGTCCCAGAGGGGAATAATGTATTCCGAATTGGTTTAGCTAGTACTCAAAATATTAAAAAGAATTTTCAGATTTTTGCCAAACTACTTAAATTAGATATGAAAACGAAGATCGATCAACAGGGTGGACTCATTCCTTATGGATTTATGAACCGGCTTGCTTTTAATAATGTTTTATTGTTAGGGGATTCTGCGTGTCAAGTTAAAGCCACAACGGGGGGAGGTATAATTATGCTTTTGACTGCAGCGAATCATGCTGCCAATTGCATTCAAAAATGTTTTAAATACGGAACTTTTTCAAATAAAATAATCAAGAGATATTATGAATCACCTTGCTTATCCTCAATTGGAAAGGAATTAAAGATCCATTTTTTAATTCGGACCATATTAGAAAGATTAACTCCTAAAAATTTTTCAACATTATTTAAAATTTTAAGAACGAACAAGATGGAGTATTTACTTAATATATATGGGGACATGGATTTCCTCAAGAGATTTATCTTCAAACTATTAAAAAATCCATTTGTAGTTTCCTTTTTAGTTATATTAATGTTGAGAAATCCCGACATTATTGTTAATTTCTTGAAGATGTTAATCAAGTAAAACCTATTACCTTTTTTTCTATTGGACAATTACATAAGTTTTATTTAAAACATAAATACACTTCATTTCTAAAGGTGAAATTTTATTGGAAAGTAGAGAGAGAGTTCTCGCTGCTCTTAATTTAGAAGAACCAGATCAGGTACCTTGTCATACTATTTTAATTGACGCTAATAATAGTGATGAAATTCTTGGAAAACCCGAAATTGATGATTTCGACACACTTGAGCAAGTGAAATTAAATAACCCAGATGGATGGATCCAAGATATGAGTAATCTAATCGAAGGTATAGAAACATCTGTTTTTTCACGATGTGTTGAAGCTGCTGCTGTTATTGGGTTGGATGTTATGCAAGTTGGAATAATTCCCTATTATGCTTTAGAAGAGCAAGAAGAAGGTAAACTTTTGTTAGGAGATGTATTTGGGAGAGTTTGGGAGGTATTGAATAATGAGGGTAATTTTAATCCATACTATTTATATGGAACTACAAATTCGAAAGAGAAATGGGAAATAGTTAAGGAGAATTTGGAAGGACCTGCTATTGAAAAATATAAAAAAATTGTTAAGAAATTCTTTCGACGGATAAATAAAAAGCATAAAGATAAAATTTATGTAATTGTTACCAATGATTATTTAGGTGCATTTGAGGCTGCTAGCCAAGGTTTGGGGTGGCCATATTATGCAAGGATGGTGAAAAAAGACTCCCGATTTATAAAAGAAGTCCATACAGTTATCGCTCAATTTTCAGCAGAATTATATAAAAGCTATATGGATGCGGGAGCGGAAGTTTTCGTTGAATCAGGAGATCTTGCCTATAAAACAGGCCCTATGATGAGTCCTAAAAAATTTACAGAGTTAGTTCTTCCAGGATATAAAATAATTACAGATACAGTTCATGATAGAGGCAAAAAAATAGTGCTTCATAGTGATGGGCAGATTACCTCTTTATTAGATTTTGTAGTTAATTGTGGTTTTGATGGTCTGCAGAGTCTTGAGCCTACCGCGGGAGTAGATTTAGCATTAGTCAAAAAAAAAGTAGGGGATAAACTTTGTCTCATGGGAAATATCGACATCGCCCATGTTCTAACTTATGGAACAAAGAGAGAGGTATTTGACGCTGTAAAATTTGCTATCAAGACAGCTGGGCCTGGAGGTGGGTTTATCGTTAGCGCAACAAACATGCATCCTGCTGTTAGGGTCCAGAATTTAAAATGGATGATTGAAGCGACCCATAAATTCGGAGTTTATCCGTTAAATCATTAAGAAGTATTGAACAAACTCCATATTAAAAATTATATCATATACACTTTTTCAAAGATTCATATTATTTTCAGTTCTATAGCACGTTTAACTGTACGCACGTCTCTAGGTTTCATGTTTTGTAACTTATTATCGGCTTTGTATGACTGAATCAGTTTTACGCCCTCAATATCTATATCCGTTCTATTAGTTCCTACTAGTATTTTTTGAGGTGATTCAGTTTGACCTTTCGTTGGACCTTTCGTAGTAAATATTTTCCTAGCATCCATAATTATTAAGTGTGATTTATATCCTAAATTTAGTTCTGCGACCTTTTCAGGAACACTACGGCTAATATGTAGTCGTATACGTTGTTTTTTTTCCATAAAACCTACGGCTAGTTTCAATGCCCCTGTGTAGTGAGCAACGAAATGGGTTTTAAGACATGGTAATAAGATAATTTTTACATCAGGATCAATAATCCGCTTTGGGAGCTTGACGTTCTTAAGATACATTGCTCCCTGTGCCTTAAGATCAATATTCTCATAAATGAAATCTTGTTCTGTTATGAGTGACACATTTAATTTTTTTAACCGATCCCCCATTATTCCATTAATAACATCTTCCGTTTTTAAACGAATCATAGAGGATTCAATAATGCTCACATTCGGTGTGAAATTCAAAACCATTTTAGCAACTGCAAAGAGGAAGTCTGGATCTGTACTGGCGGGAAAGGGATCATCTGTGTTAAAATTAGGTTTTAGGAGCACTTGATCCCCCTCTGAAATAAATTTCTTAAAACCTCCATGTAATTGTAGGGCTGTCCTAATAGTGTCTTCTATTGGTCCAATAGAAGCGTCAATTATAGTAATTTTATTATTTTCTTGCATAAAATCAATCCGAAACCATAAGTGTAGACTAATTAATCAATTTTAATGCGTTCTTCCATTTAGATATTTGTACTTTTTATCATAAGATTTTAGCGGATAATAATTTATTTTAATAAACTGAAATTAGAAAAAATGCATCTCCTATTCATGCCCCATCTTTATATTAATTAGTAAAAAAGTTAATATTTCAATCATTTATCTACAACATAAATATTTAATATTCTGGATATGGATTTTTTCACACATATAGTTTTTGGGGGACTTATATATATCCTCTTCTTAAAGGAAGTTACCTTTGAATATATAATACTGGCTATGTTTTTTGCCGTTTTACCTGATTTGGATATATTTATCACTCCTCTAAAAAGAGTTTTCAAATCAACTTACCTCGAACATCGTGGAGGATCCCATTCATATATAATTGGTGTAATGTTATCATTTATAATTTGCTCCCTAATCTCAGTTCTAACGCATCGACCATTCCTTTTTACTTGGATTATCGGTATAGTCTTTTATGGGCTACATGTCTCCATGGATATTCTTACCACTACGAAAATTCCTTATTTATATCCCCTTTCTAAAAAGGAACTTAGTTTTAATGTAGAAAAAGCAGGTAGTCAATTTACAATGTTGAATTCAGTTTTATTACTTATTATTTTACTCACGCTTTATAATGCTTCTGTAAGCTTCTACACTTTCATGGCAGTAATTAACTTTTACACCTTCTTTTATTTAATGTATTATTTCATTCGAATAGCTTCAAAATTGTTGGTAACTTCAAAACTTAATAAAAATCAGAAATATTTTCCAGGAGTTTTACCCTTTTTTTTCACTGTATATGAAATTGAAATTGATGGAAATGAAATTTCTTTAGATCTTAGAAAAAAATCTCTTTTCTCAAAAACGAAAATTATATACCAAAGTCAATCTGTCCTAAGCTCTGAAGAGATGATGTTTTTTCAAAGGGGAATTGATTCATGCTCTGAGAACTATTACTTTGCAAAATGGACCCCTTTACCTATATTCGCTAAAACCGAAGGGAAATATATTGTTAGATTATTCTTTTTAGAGCCGATGATGCATAGAAGAGCAATGAATATTCAGTTTGATTTTGATATCACAACTCAACAATTAATCAGGATTAAACGAGGTTATGGGCGTATCCAACCAATTTAGCTTTTTTCATATTATTATTTTAAAGTTTTAAACCGAAAATAAGGAGTTAGGTATCGAAATGGTGAAATTAAGTACAAATATTAAATTTTTTGAGTCGAAAAATGGTGTATATGAAAATCTACTACCTTTTGCACTCCAGGCAGCACATTTACTTGATAAGGAATTTACAACTTCTCTAGATATAATTTTCACTGATGAAAAAAGCGAAATAAAAGAGAAGGGAGAAAAAGGCGACCGAACAGAAGAAAAGAGACTTGTTATTCGCAAAATAGGGAGCAAAAAAAAGGGTTTTGAAGTAAAATGGGTGGTAAATGAACAAAAAAAAGGGAGGAGAGTTTTCAGGTCTGATGATACAATTGAACTTAAGGCATACGGATTAGCAAAAAATAATTTTTTTCTAATTAATAACTACAGAGATAATTCTTCCTCTTGGCAGAATAGAACACTTAGAATAAACGTCTCAGGTCCTGAAATAACAAGTAAGAGGATAATTGAATTATTCAAATGTTATTTTAAAGTTGTAGCTTATTGGCAAAAAAAGATGTATGCAGATGAATGCATCAAACGAGCCAAGAAGCATTTGCAAGAGGAAGAATGGATTGAGGTCCTAAAGTTTGGTTATCATGCTTTAAGATATGAGCCCGGGGAGCCTGAAGAACCTGAAGCTTATTTTTTAATAGGTGCTGCTAATGTTTCATTAGGTTTGTTATCCTTAGCAAAGGAATACCTTCAAAAAACGATCAATCAAGTACCAGACTATTATGATGCATGGTATAACTTAGGTTTAGTATATGAAGCAAGAAGAGAGTTAGAGGATGCATTAGCTTCTTATGAAACCGCAGCAGCTATAGCTCCAACGAACCATGCATTTCTTTTCAAGCTTGGAACAGTTCTAAAGGATTTAGGGAAAGAAGATGATGCTGTTAAGGCTCTTCAATACACCATCAAAGTAACTCCTAAAAAAAAATATGGAGGAATTGATTATACTGAGAATGCAAAGAAGCTTCTTGAGGAATTAAATAACCCTTGGAAAGGTACGGAAAGACTTTCTCCGATATCTCATTGGAACCGACTTAAAGTAGAGAAGGATTCGATTACAGAGAAGAAAAAATTAATGGAAGAAGAGCAAGAAGCTATGTGGAGGCAGGAAAGTTTAGATTATAGGCTACTTAGAGGTGCTGAGGATCGAGATTTTGCAAAAGTAAAGCAAGCATTAGCAGACGGGGCAGAGATAAATGCTAAAACAAGCCGTGGGCGTACAGCATTAATCTATGCTTGCGATTATAAAGCTTCCCCTCAGATAGCTAAATATCTCATTGACAATGGAGCTGACTTGGATGCTCAAGAAGAAGATAAAGAAACTGCCCTAACGTATGCAAGTATGTACGGAAGAATTTCAATTGTAAAATATTTAATAGATGCGGGTGCAGACGTAAATAAACAAGGAGGTTATGGTAGAACCCCACTTCATTTTGCGGTAACTCCTGGTGGTTGGTCGGACCACTATTTAGAAATTGTAAAGCTATTACTAGAACATGGAGCAGATCCCAACACTCTAGCTGGAGGTGATAATCCATTAATGGAGTTAATTTGGTGCAACAAATTTGATATTGAAATTGCTAAACTTCTCATTAATTATGGCACAAATCTCGATTATGTGGGGTCTTTTGATAAGACAGCCTTGACGAGGGCAGCAGATAAGGGACTTTTAGAATTAGTTAAGTTAATTAAAGAGAAAATTGGAAAATCAAAAGATTCTTCCGTTGATCTACAGTCGGCTCTACAAGAAGCATTTAGGGCAGATAAAAAAGACGTAGTTATGTATTTGTTGGAACAAGGTGCTGATTTTAGAGAAGAAAATCTTTATCACGATAATATATTATCTTATGCAGCTGAACACGGATATATTGACATTATTGAATGGCTTATTGAGCATGGTCTTGATTTAGTAAAAGAAATAAAAGATACCAACTATGCACTAAGAACGGCCGCATACAAAGGGGAACTCGAGGTGATAAAGTATCTAATCAAAAATGGGGCGGATATAAACGGGGGTGTTTCTGGAGGTGAGGAAAATCCTCTAATGAAGGCAGCTCGTTATAATTATCTCAAAATGGCAGAATTTCTCGTAGAAAAAGGGGCAGATCTCGAAACCACGAACTATGATGGGAACACACCCCTACAATTTGCTGCATATGAAGGAAAAATCAAAATGGTGAAATTTCTCCTGGAAAAAGGTGCCAATATTAATGCGAAAAATAAAACCAATTGGAATGCCTTAATGCAAGCTGCCCTTGAGGGTTTTGAAGAGGTAGCAATATATTTATTGGAAAATGGTTCAGAGGTGGACGTAATAGGAACTGAAAAGGGAGGAACAGCACTAATGCTTGCAGCTTTAAGAGGTTCTAAAAAAACTGTGGAGCTCCTACTAGATAAAGGAGCAAATAAGACCATCAAAGATAAAAAAGGAAGGATTGCATTAGATTATGCGAGGAAATATCATAACAAGGAAATTATTGAGTTATTAGAGGATTGAATTCAATTCCAAGAAATTTTTCTTTTTAAAAGTAAATTAAATTTTTTAAAGTCTTAAGTGCCTAGAACAATGTACTATAATCATTATTATAATTTTTTCCTCCTCCATAATGTATTTATAAAGGATTCTATAGTTTTGATAAATAATTTGTCGGTATATCTCATTTTCTGGGTATTTCTTTCCTATTTCTGGGAATCTTTTTAGATCCTCGATATGATTAATAAGACCTTCAACAAAGGAATCCGCATATTGTATAGAAGATTTAGAGAAATAATCATATAAATTTTTTATGTCTTCAATGGCAAGAGGGTGGAATTGAATTTCAACCATTTTTCAAGAATTTTTATATTAAATTATATTTGCTTAATTTTCTCTCCACGCCATTCTTTTACTATATCTCTCATCTCGTCTAAAGTAGATGTCTTATGCCCTTTATTTAATTGATCTTCTGCTCTTTCTAATTTTTGAAGAACAAAAAGACGGTATTGTAAATCTTCTAATGTAAAATCATCTGGCATACGTTCAATGAGATCGTGTAGTTCTTTCTTATTAATATTACTCATAATCAGTCACTAATATACAACTAGTTATTTATTCTTAAATATTTATTGACCTCAAGATTTTTAATTTAATATCATAAAAATTTTATTAATTTCGCTTTAATCATCTGAACATAAGTTTTAATCAGCATTCTTCTTTAGTACTCCTCCCTTTGGAACTGAAAAGAGAGGAACAGCATTAATACTTGCAGCTTTGAGTGATCCTAAAAAAACTGTGAAGTTTCTACTAGATAAGGGAGCAAACAAAACCATCAAAGATAAGAAAGGAAGGACCGCTTTAGATTACGCGAAGAAACATTATAACAAGGAAATTATCGAGTTATTAGAAGATTGAGTTTTTTTTTCTAATTGGATGATATAGATATGTGGATAACCTTACTTCAATATGTTAGATTTTTTCTCTATTCCTTATTAGTTCTAAGAAATCAAGAAATATGCAAATCCAAAACTATTTTTTTTAGTGCATTCTTACATTTTTAATATGGAAGAACTCACAACAGAATCAGTTATTAAATTTTTAAAAACTGAGGGTGTAGAATTAATTGGTGTATCCCCTATTGAACCACTCTTAACTGATAGGAGATATAAAGATAATGTCAATAGAATTTGCCCCAGTGCTAAATGTGTGATTGTAATAGGAACAATCTTTCCCCAATCCGTTTTAGATGCTTGTCCAGAAAATCCTCGACCCGCACGGTATACACTAGATGCTCTATATTCAGAAGGGACGGGATATTGTATTAAATTAGCAAGATTTATAGAAAAAAAGGGATTTCGTGCTGTGCTTATTCCTGCTTATCTCCCTGTAGAAATGAATTATGAGACATTTGGATTAAAAGGAGATTTAAATTTGAAACATGCTGCGTTTGAAGCAGGATTGGGAAGTCGGGGTAAGAGTGATTTACTCATAACCAAGAATTATGGTCCAAGAGTGCGTTTATTTGGATTGATTACTGATGCTGATATTGAACCAACACCTAAGGATGATATAGATTACTGTAGAGATTGCCAAGTTTGTATTAAATCTTGCCCATCGGGTGCGATTTCTGAATCCGGTTGCGATCCGAAAGTATGTAGTCCATACGCAATGAAAAATGGATTACCAAGTATTCTGAAATTTATTAAAACTCTCGAAAATGAATCCTCACCCGAAAAAATATTTAAGAAATTACGGAGTTTAGAAATATGGGATTTCTGGCAGGCACTTTCTCAAGGATCCTTTTATGAGTGCTTCATGTGTATCCAATCTTGCCCAGTAGGAAAAATAAAATTCGGGAAGAAGAATTAATGATTATTCCCTAATGGTAAAATATTAATTTTCCTATTTGTTAGCAATCACATTTTTGCTACAATTCTAAGAAATTTTTCAATATTTGCATTCCATATGGTTTCATTCTTATTGATTCGGGGTGAAATTGTAGACCCTCAACGGGATAATCCTTATGACGGACAGCCATTATGGTGCCATCATCAGCAGTAGCCGTTATCTTCAGCTCCTGAGGGATAATATCTCCTTTTGCTGCTAGAGAATGATACCTTATAACTTGTAGGGGGTTTGGAATGTCTTTGAAGATTGTTTCTTGGTCATGGAATATTTTTGATTGTTTTCCGTGCATAGGACCCACTTTTGATCGTCCTATATATTCTACATCTGGATCATCTCCAAAAGATTCAATTATTGTCTGATGTCCTAAACAAATCCCTAGAATTGGTATTTTATCGTAGAATTCCTTAATGATCGGAATTACATTGCCAGTTTCATACTTAGGATGGCCTGGTCCGGGTGATATAATAATTTTATTAGGGTTTAAACTTCTTACTTTATCAATAGATATATTATGGTCTTCAACGATAATATTCGAATCTGATTCTAATTGGCAGATATAATTCACCAAATTATAAACAAAACTATCATAATTGTTAATAAATAATATATTCAATTTTCTCTTGCCTCTGCTATTTTGATTGATTTTAATACACTATACAATTTGTTGTAAGTCTCCCAGAATTCTTCATCTGGTTGACTATCTGACACAATACCCCCTCCAGCCTGCGCGAAATATGTCCCATTCCTCCCAAACATCGTTCTGATCGCTATTGCAAATGCCATATCACCATTGAAACTAAAATATCCTACACCTCCTCCATAGGGACCCCTGGATTCTGTCTCTAATTCTTGAATTATTTTCATTGCTCTCAGTTTGGGCGCGCCAGAGAGGGTTCCCGCAGGAAAAATACTTTTTAAAACTTGATACCCATCTAGAGGGGTCTTGCTCTGGACTTTACTTACTATATGTTGAACTTTCTGATATTTCTGTATGGACATTAGTTCATAAGTGTCAACAGTTCCGGGGTATGAGACTTTTGCAAGGTCATTTCTAGCTAAATCCACAAGCATAATGTGTTCCGCTTGTTCTTTAGGATCCTCCAGTAATTCCTTTTCAAATTTTAAATCTTCTTCAGGAGTTTTACCTCTGCGAATTGTCCCAGCTATCGGAACTGTATTTAATATATCCTTATTTTTGGTAATGAGAGCTTCAGGACTGCTCCCTATTATCTTGACATCTCCAAGGTTCATATTATACATATATTGAGAGGGATTAAGGACTCTTAACACTTCGTAAATATCCATAGGATCAATTTTGCTTTCTGTATATAATCTACGAGATATTACAGCTTGTATTATATCACCGGCGTAGATATGTTCCTTAGTTTTTTCAATCATTCGACCGTGAGCACTCTTACTTGTGTTTGATCGAAATCCTGATTCATCAATATCATCGATATCTAAGGGAATTTCCTTTTTTTTTCCTGATATATTATTTCGATTGAATAAACTTAATTGATATCTAATATCATTGTCTTTGGAATAATCGTCAATACTATTATCAATCATGAAAAGCGCTTTTGACTGGTGAGAATATACTAATACTTTAGTATATAATCCCATTAAAACGTCTGGAAATTCACTTGTAGGTTTATATCCCACATAAGGTGCCACCACATCATACCCAATATAACCTAACATCCCACCGTAAAAAATATTTCTTGGAAATAACTCTGTAAAAGGAAGATTTGAATATGGTGTAAGAGAACTTAAAGTATCCAAAGCAACCATGTTATATTCAACATTATCCCTAAAGGGTAGGGGATTAAATGGTCTTTCTTCGGAGACATCCTTAGTTTCTACATAATTCTTAATTTTCTCCCCTCTAGCGGTAGATACATCGAAAAATTTATGTCTTTCACCATTGACTTCTAACATAAAATCAGGTTCTAGCGCAATAAAACTATACAAGGTTTCATTAGTATTTTCAGAAGAAGACTCCAATAATGCGTGTTTTTTTAAATCGTATTTATTGACTAAATACCTATAAAATCCAAAGATGTCATCTAATTCACCAATCTTTTCAATATGTATATCAAATTCCATATTTATTACCTCATTTAAATGCACTTTTTATATCATCTGATAAAGCATTCCCGTCTAACTTAAAGAGAATAAATCTATCTCCAGTATTATTTAAAATCCAATGTTCAAAATCGTATTTTTTACTTCCACATTTCGGACAAGTGAATTTCTTTTTTTTAACTCTTATTATAGGAATATCACTATTAACAGCAATATCAGTGATTTTTTTATATTTATTGTCTAAGTTAGGTAAGTCTTTTCCGTAGCGTTTTTTTACTAAGTTCAATAACTTACCTTCTTTAAAATTCGTTAAAACTTCACCTCTTATGAAATGATTTCTAATATATGTCTCAATTTTTTCTATATTTGTCCAAATATATTCACAATTAAGACAATTAAGCCCATCCAATTGTAACCCTAATATTCCCAAACTTTTTTCAACCGAAGCAATATCATCCGGATTTCCAGCTAAACGAAAAGCAATAGATTTAATGTTATTGAAGTAGGGACCGCCCCCAATATCATTAAAGGACCCCATTCCTCCATAATGACCCAAATGTTGTTGTGATTGATGCTGTGTTTCCCATATTTTGATATCTCTCTGTATTGCCTTTATCCAATTTTGATAATACTCGTCATCTTGCTTTAAGATATATTCTAATGCTTTAAGAGCATCTAGATAGTGATCAAATTCTTTCTCATTATTATTTACCATCTCAATTTACCTCCTATTATGACTTTTATATACATCAGTTATAAGATCTGAAAATACTTTTTCTATATTTTCCCCTGTCTTAGCAGAGGTTTCGTAAGTTTGTATAGCACTTCTCTCCCAGTATTCCCTTGTCTCATCATAATAAACTTGCCTTGACAAGTTTAAGTCTTTTTTATTTCCTACAAGGATTTTAATAACATATTTACTGATAATATCATGATTATCTATTAATCTATTGGTCCATATGTGAAGATCATCAAATGAACGCCTATTTGTAATATCGAAAACAATAATACAACTGTGCATATCCTTAAATACGTCTTTTTCTATCGTTTCGAACTTTGTTGTCCCAGTAATGTCCCAAATTGACAACTTTACTTCCTCTCCCTCAATCTCAACATTTTTAGTAAAAATTTCCAGTCCAATGGTAGTTTTATAATTGTCAATAAATTCACCAGTCTCATAACGTTTTGTCATAGCTGTTTTTCCAACACCTGGAAAACCTAAAACACATAATTTATAGCCCTTCATTTGTTATCTACTCTCTTAATAGTATTTTTTATACTAGATACAAATTCTACCATTTCAATTTCCATTTTCTCATAATTATTCAAATTGCTTTTAATTATGTTAACCATTGCGGATCCGATTATGACACCATCAGCCCCCGCTTCAATAATTGCTTTAGCATGTTCAGGTTTTGAGATACCAAAACCAACCAATACGGGTAGAACTCGTTGTGTCTTTTTCTTCATTCTTTTAATTGTGTCTTTTGTAATTTGAGCAACTGTATCTCTAGCCCCCGTTACACCCATAACAGATATTAAATAAATAAATCCTTTAGAAACTTTCAATATTTCTTCTAATCTTTCCTCTGTTGTTGAAGGAGCTACGAGAAAAATTAGACAAATATTATACTTTTCACAAGCTTTCAATGCTAATCCTGCTTCTTCAATGGGTAAATCCCCTACTACAATACCATCTACACCACTATCCTTTAAATCCTTAAACGTTTTATCAAGAGATGCTTCAATAGTATCTGCTCCTTGAATTAAAATGTTATAATATGTTAATATAACGATTGGTTTCTGAGTTTTTGACCTTATAACTTTTATTGCTTCAATGGCTATTTTAGTATTTATTCCAGCCTTAAATGCTCTCACATTTG
>Ga0209976_10000923_pt1 | contig 17760 bp, 30 predicted proteins | sample SumtaG_FD_182806 | JGI IMG/M metagenome (GOLD analysis project Ga0209976, IMG submission 182806) | Deep subsurface microbial communities from Indian Ocean to uncover new lineages of life (NeLLi) - Sumatra_00157 metaG (SPAdes) (version 2) | ecosystem: Environmental > Aquatic > Marine > Oceanic >...
TTTAACTGGGGGAGGGATGATTAGTGAGGTGTATAAAGATAGGCCGGCGGTTTGGGCTAAGGGAGTGGAGAAGTGGGAGGCAGGTACACCCAATGTGAGTGGTGCGATTGGATTAGCTGAAGCAGTTAGATATCATCAGCGATTGGGAATGGATAAGATTAGGGAGCATGAGAAAGAGCTGACGAGGTATAGTTTAGATAGACTAGGAGAGATAAATGGATTAAAGGTAATTGGACCTAAGGATGTAGAGATTAGAGGCGGGGCAGTGACGTGGGTGATGGAGGGAATACATGCCCATGATGTGGCACAAGTATTGGATAATGAGGGGGTAGCGGTGCGATCGGGTCATCATTGTACTATGCCGTTGCATGAGCGATTAGGGATAACGGCTAGTACTAGAGCCAGTTTTTATGTTTACAACACTAAGGAAGATGTGGATCGGTTGGTAGAGGGATTGGAGAAAGTAAAGAAGGTATTAGGATAGTATGGATATATATAGAGAGGAGATTTTAGATCATTTTAAGAAGCCTAGGAATTGGGGTTTAGTTACAACGGCAAGCAAAGGGTGGGTGAAGGCTAAGGAAGTGAATGGTAGTTGTGGAGATGTGATGGAGATGGGGTTGAGAGTTAAGAAAGGGAGAATTGAAGAGGTTAAGTTTCAAGGAGAAGGTTGTGCAATTTCTATGGCAGCAGGGAGTATGCTGACAGAGATGATTAAAGGGAAAAAGATAAAGGAAGTGGAGAAAATGAGTGATAAGGAGATGATAGACAGGCTGGGGATTAAGATTAGTTCAGGAAGAAAAAAATGTGCTACATTAGGTTTAGAGGTATGTCAAAAATTACTAAAAAAACTAATTTAGGAAAGTTGGTTCAAGAGTATCCTGAGGCGGGGAGGGTGTTGGCAGAGGAGTATGGTTTGGATTGTGTGGGTTGTATGGCGGCGAGTTTTGATAGTTTGGAACAGGGAGCCAAGATACATGGTTATGATGATAAGAAGATTGAGAAGATGGTGAAGGAGTTGAATAAACTAGTTGGCTCCTAGTTGAGTGATGATTTGAGAAGCAGCTTGAGTCGCCTTTATCATGGCTTTTTGAATGTTTTGGTGTTTAAGGTATTCAATTGTAAAGATAGGGATATAGGCATCGCCGGCGCCGGTAGTGTCTGTGGCTTTAGTTTTTATGGCTGGTTGATAGTAGTCTTTTTTTTGAGTAAAGATTTGGCTGCCATGTTGGCCTAAAAGAACGAGGATGATTTTATGGTGTTTTTTAGCGAGAGTTTTTAGATAGTTAAGCTCTGTTTGATTATGATAATCTACATTTCTAACAGCAATATCTAGATGAGGAAGGAAGCGATCAATGATTTTAATGGTAGGACTATAGATGGAGCCGCCAGAAAAGTCAGCTAGTTTGAGAGTTTTAGATAAAGAGAGCTGGATGAATGATTCAAGCAGATGTTTGATAGGTTTAAAGCAGGTAATAATGATAGCAGCCTGAGTGGAGAGGAATTTTTTATGGGTTGGGGTTAGTTTGAATTTTTTTAAGACACCTAGCTGCCATTTAGAGTATTGAGGAGATTTATGTTTATCAAGAGTGATGCTAATATGGCTGGTTTGACCTTTAATAATGGAGAGGTGATTAGTGTTAATGTGATGGGATTTAAGAGAGGTGAGGTATTGTTTACCCCAAGAGTCAGTAGCGATGGCAGAAATTAGGGTGGTTTGGGTGCCAGCTGATTGAGCTTTAAGAGCGCGATTGTAGGCAGTGCCGCCTAAAAAGGTTTGTTTTTCTTGAGGGTATAGGTCAACAACGCAGTCGCCAATGGTGGTTATTTTCATATAGGCTTTTGATATAATACCACGTTATAGTTTTTATCAGTGAGTTAATTATGGTTAGTTCTGAGACAGCAAAACGGAAAGATATTTCCTGGGAACAGGCAGTGGAGGAGGTTAAGGGGGTGGTTGGTGGAGAGGTGTTAATTGTTGAAGAGATGATGGGTTATTCGGCGAAGGATGAATGGTTTCCTCATGGGCCAGCAAAAGATCATGAAGGAGGCCATGGAGGAAGAGTTTTTGTACTAGGCATGGTGTTGGCAAAGACATTAGAGGCTGGAGCAAAGAGAATTAAAGATTTTGATCTAGGTATTAATATAGAGGCGCTTGGTTGGGCGTTGGGGCTTCATGATATTGAAGCAAATATTAAAGAAAATGGAAGGGAGTATAGAGATCATGGATTGGCAGCAGCTGAATGGATAGAGGAAAATTGGCAAGAGGTGGGGGTGTCTGAAGAAATAGTAGGGTTGGTAATGGATATTTGTGAGTGGCATATATCAGCTGATAAAGATATACCAGGAGATAAGAGGACAATGGAGTTATCAATAGTAAGGAATGCTGATAGTTTAGATAGGGTTAGGTTTGAGAATGGAAGGCAGGCGGAGCATGCTTTGGATGAAAGTTTTTTAACATTTGAGGTGGCTAAAGCTTGGTTGGTGCCTATAGCTCGTGAGTTGTTTAGATTGACTGAGTTGGGAGAGGGTAAGGAGTATGATTCGGTGGAAGAAGGTTTTAAGGCAGTGGTTAAGGCAGGAGTTGAAATGGGGTTGATTAGAGCTTAGGATAGTAGTTATGCAGAAGGCGCAGAAGTTTAAGGCGAAAGTTTCGGAACATATTTTGATTAATGAGAAGTTTCAGTATGTGCATCTGGAGTTGATGGAGCCACATAGAATGGAGTTTTTAGCGGGACAGTATGTATCGATTGATATTGGTGAGGGAGAGAGGCGGAGCTATTCAATTGCTTCAGCGCCGTCAATGAAGCATGCTGTGGAGATATGTATTGATGTAACTCCAGGAGGGAAGGGGTCGAAATATATTGAGGGTTTGAAGCCAGGGGATGAGGTGAGGTTTTTAGGGCCCTTAGGTCAGTTTGTGTTGGGTGATAAGGAGAAGGAGAAGAAGTTGTTGTTTGTAGGGACTGGATCAGGGATTGCGCCTTTACGGAGTATGATTTTAGATTTGTTGGTGGATAAGGAAGATAAGCGGGAGATGTGGTTGTATTGGGGATTGAGGTTTGTCAAGAATATGTTTTGGGAGGAGGATTTTAGGCAAAGACATGAGTTTTTTAAGAATTTTAATTATGAGTTGATGTTGTCTAAGCCGCCTGAAGGCTGGCCGGTTATTAGTGGCCATGTGTGTGGAGAGATAGAAGGATTAGGTTTAGGGCCTGATTGGGGAGTGTATTTGTGTGGTAGCCCAGAGATGATTAAGGAAGTAAATCAATTAGGGATAGATAAAGGAGTAGGGAAAGAACAGATTCATTTTGAGAAGTTTTTCTGAGGGGGAGGTGGGTTGATTGATGGTTAAATACAAGATTAAGATTATTAAAGACAAGTGTATTGGAGCAGCTAGTTGTGTGGGAATTGCGCCAGGAACTTATCAGTTGGATGATAGTAATATTGCTTATGTGGTAAAGGAGGATGGAGATTCGCCGGAGAATGTGTTGTTGGGAGCTCAGAGTTGTCCGACCAATGCGATTGAGATCTATGATGCGGAGACCAATGAGAAGGCGTGGCCGAAAGAATAGCCCATAATATTCTTGAGGGAAAAGACTTGACAAGGGGTTGAGTTTTACTTTATGCTACCTCTGTAATAGAAAATCTGCCCAGATTAAAAATAAGGGAGGTGAGAAGAAATGGCTTTTACATACAAGAACTCTAAAGGTGTGACCTATTACCTTCATTTTAAAGATGTGACTTTGCGTGGTGGTAAAAAGCAAAGGATTTACTTCTTTGCTCGCGATGTTCGCGATGGTTCTTTAGACGAAATACCAGCTGGTATGGAAGTTATGGAGACCAAGAGAACCGGCATGCCTGTGCTTAAGAAGAAATAAAGCACTTTAAATTTATAGATAAATCCCGAGGTAAAGTCGGGACAAACCAGTTTCCCAGGTTGGGGAGCTGGTTTTGGTTTAAGAGAGGAGTTGTTGGTAGGCTTGAAGGTATTGTTGGCTGGTAATAGCAATATCGTACTGTTTAGAGAGTTTTTGGTTGTTACGCGAGATGGTTTGATGAAGTTTTTTATCTGAGAGGAGTTTTTGGATAGCGGTAGTTAGAGCAGCGGGATGGTTAGGTTCAAAAAGGAGGCCGTGATGATTGGGCTTGATAAGATTGGATTGAATCGGGAGATTAGAGGCAACAATGGGAAGGCCAGCGGTCATGGCTTCGAGAAAGGAGACGCTATGGTTTTCAATAATTGAAGGATTGGCAAAAAGGTGGGCAGCGTTATAGAGGTGACTTAAAGTTTGATCTTGATTGTCGAGTTTGCCGAGAAAATGAACAGCTTGATCAAGATGATATTTATGGGTGAGGTTTATGAGTTTTTTCTTTTGATTACCGTCGCCAACAAAGACTAGACTGGTTTGGAGATTATGGCGATGGATGGGTTTAAAGGCTTCTAAAAGAAGGTCAAGGCTTTTATCAAGATCAAGGCGACCAACAAAGAGAATGATGTTTGAACCTTTAATGTGATATGTTTTAAGGATTTGGGAAAGAGGTCGTTTGTGGGTAAAGTTTTTGGTGATGATGCCGTTAGGAATGGAAATAATGGGGGTTTTTAGCTTAGCTTGTTTAATAAAAGGAATGAGAGCGGGATTAGGAACAGTGACGAGTTGACAGCGATTGTAAAAGAGATTAACCAAGCGATAGATAATTTGTTGACTAGTAGAGCTTAAGGAGAGGTGATGAGATAGTTTTTTAACAGGAATGATTGATTTAACGATAAATTCGGCGGTGAAATGGTGGGTGATGATGGTGGGTAGGTGATTTTCTTGGGCGAGATTGAGGGCGGAGAAGCCTAAGGGGCTGAAGTCCTGGAGGTGAATAATGTCGGGCTGAAAGGAGTTAATAATGGTTTTAACTTTTTTTAGGCGGGGATAAGGAAGGGTGAAGTTGGTTTTAAAATTTAGATTAACGCCAGGGAGAAGATGGAGAGTGAGGTAAGGGTTAGGAATTTGAGTTTGAGGGCGTTTGTTAGGAGTAGAAGTAAGGACGGTAACAGGGTGTTTTTTAGAAAGCTGAAGAGCGAGGTTGGCGGTAGAGGTGGAGACACCACTAGCGTAGGGAGGATAGGCGGCAGAGACTAAGAGGATTTTCATAGACTAATTATACTAGATTAGTTTTTTGGTATTGAAAATGATTGGCATATAGGATAAATTATAGGTAAGTTCAATTAATTAAATTGTAGAGGAGACATATGGAGAACCAACGAGTGAAGCAGATAGTAGGAATTTTAGCGATGTTAGTGTTGGTAGTAGGCGGAGTTTGGTTGGTAAGCAGGGACGAACAAGAAGAAGAGGTAGCGCCAGAGATTGTATTAGAGTCGTCTGAGCAAATGGAAGTAGAATTACAGTCACCAATGACAGAAGTAGAAAAACAAGAGATTGAGGAGAAGTTTGCCAGTGAAGGAGTAGAGATGGTGGTGTTAAAGGATGTGGTTGGTGGTCAGGCGGTGGGGACAGCTTGGAGGCAGTTTGACGGAGAAAAGTTTTTTCACAAAGTTGAAGCCAATGGTTTAACGGCTTTAGAAAAAGGCTTTTTTTATGAGGGTTGGTTGGTAGGAGAGAATGGTTTCTTTTCAACCGGTAGGCTGGGAGAGATAGATGGACAAGGCAGTTTATATTACAAGGCTGACGAGGATAAAAGCGGATTTGAGGGAGTGGTGATTACGCTTGAACCAGAAGATGGTGATTCAGCCCCAGCTGAGCATATTCTGGAAGGGAACTTTTAGTCGTGTTATAGTTGTTTAACTATGGCATCAGATAGGTTTATTAAAAATATAGCTTTTTTTGGATTTTCGGATTTTAAGAAGGAGAGTGAGGAGTACAAGCAAGCTTTTGGAGTGGCTCAAAATTTAGCTAAAAAGAGATATACGATTGTTAATGGTGGTGGACCGGGAATTATGGATGCCTCGACTCAGGGAGCAGAGTCGGTGGGAGGAGAGACTTTGGCAATTACTTTTTCACCTAAGGATGCACCAGGATTTGAGGGAAGGTATGTGGCTAATAGGGCGGATAAGGAGATTAAGACTGGGAATTATATTGAAAGAATGTTTAAGTTGTTGGAGCATGCAGACTGTTTTATTTTTTTTAAAGGCGGAACAGGAACGATTTCAGAGTTGGGTACTACTTGGGTATTAGCGAGATTATATTATCCGCATTACAAGCCGTTTATTCTCTATGGTAAGTTCTGGAAACCAATTATTGAGGTTTTAAAGGCGGAGATGAAAATTAGAAAAGAAGGTTTTAAGGTATTTAAAATTGTGGAGAGCCAAGAAGAAGTAGTGAAGGCGATTAAGGAGTTTGAGAAAGAAATGGCTGGCTTTAATCATGAACATTGTAAGATATGTAAAGAAAAAGCTTTTATGACTTAATATGATTTATTTAGCAGCAGATCACAGGGGTTTTAAGTTAAAGGAAAAGATTAAAAGTTGGTTAAAGGAATGGGGAGAAAAATATGAGGATATGGGAAATGTAAGTTATGACAAGGATGATGATTATCCGGATTATGCCAGTAAAGTGGCGGAGGCAGTGAGCGAGGGGGGGAGAAGAGGAATAGTAATATGTGGTTCTGGGGTGGGAGTGAGTTTTGTGGCTGATAAGCACAAGGGAGTAAGAAGTATGATTGGGTTTAGTCAGAAGCAAGTGGAGCATGGAGTAGAGCATGATCACGTTAATGTGTTAAGCTTGGCAGCAAACCATTTTTCTGATGAGCAGATAAAAGGAATGGTGGAGGTGTTTTTGAAGACTAAGTTTGGCCAGGAGGAGCGGTTTTTAAGAAGATCAGATAAAATTAAGCAATTAGAAGTAAAAAACTTTAAATAAGGAGACTTTATGCTTAGAGTAGCGATTAATGGTTTTGGGAGAATGGGAAGATTAGCTTTAAGAGAAGCAATGAGAACATATAAGAAGAAGATGGAGATAGTGGCGATTAATACTTCAGGCAGAGTGGATACAGCTGGCTGGGCACATTTGTTTGAATATGATACGGCTTATGGGAAGTATAAGGGTAAGGTGGGAGTGTCAGGTGATAATTTAGTGGTAGATGGAGTCAGAATTCCGGTATTAGCTGAGTTGGAACCAAAGAAGCTGCCTTGGAAAAAATTAAAGATAGATTTGGTGTTGGAGTGTACGGGTAAGTTTAGAAAACCTGAAGAGGCAGATGATCATTTAGAGGCAGGAGCGAAGCGAGTGTTATTGTCAGCGCCGCCTAAAGGCCAGGCAGGCGGGATTTACATGATGAAGATGAATGAAGATGAAGCCAAGGGGAAGAAGGTTTTTTCTAATGCATCTTGTACAACTAATTGTGTGGGGCCGGTAGCTAAAGTGATGGTGGATGAGTTTGGAGTGGAGAAGGCGGCGATGACCACTATTCATGCGGTGACGTCTAGCCAGAGGATTGTGGATAATTCACATAAGGATTTGAGGCGGGGTAGATCGGTGCTGGGCAATATTATTCCCACCACCACTGGAGCAGCAGCAGCTACAGGAGAAGTGATTCCGGAGCTTAAAGGCTTGTTTGATGGGATTGCGATCAGGGTACCGATTATTACCGGATCCTTGGTGGATTTTACTTTTTTGGTGAAGAAAAAGACTACGGCAAAGGCGGTGAATGCGGCCCTGAGTAAGGCGGCTAAGGGGAAGTTTAAGGGAGTGATGGGAGTGACTAATAAGCCGTTAGTGTCAACGGATATTATTGGTTGTGATGAGTCATCGTTGGTGGATTTGGATATGACTCGAGTGATTGATGGAGATTTGGTGAAGATTTTGAGCTGGTATGATAATGAATGGGGTTATGTGGTGAGAATGATGGAGTTGGCAGTAGCAGCATGAAGATTAAGATAGTGCCAACAGTGTTTGTACTGGATGTGGTGGGATTGCAGGAGAGGTTGGAGTTGTATGGGACGGTGGTTAATCGGGTGCAGTTGGATATTGCGGATGAGGAGTTTACCACTCAACCAACTTTAGGAGTGGAGCAGATGGTGAAGCAGGTAACTACCATACGGAGAGATGTGCATTTGATGACAGTTGAGCCAATTGACTGGTTAGAGGTATGTGTTGAGGGGGGAGTGGAGATGGTGGTGGGTCATGTGGAAAACATGGGTAATCAAAAGGAGTTTGTGGAGGAAGCCAAGAGGTTGGGTTTAAAGCCAGGCTTGGCAGTGGATTTAGAGACAGATTTAGAGGGGTTGGATTGGTCGGTGGCTAAGACGGTGGATCAGTTGTTGGTGATGACGGTGAGGGCAGGCAAGGAGGCTCAAAAGTTAAGTCAGGAAGGCTTGGAAAAAGTGAAGAAGTTGAGGAAGAAGGGGTTTGAAAAGGAGATTTGTGTTGATGGAGGAGTGAATGAGGCGACTATAGCTAGGTGTGTGAAGGCGGGAGCTGATGTGTTGGCAATTGGTAGCGCTTTGTGGAAGGCGGGGAAGGTGAAGGAGGAGTATGAAAGGTTGAGTAAGGTAGCGGAGAGGGCCAGTAGGAGCTAGAATGGAGGTATATGAAGTTTGATGTGGTGACTTTTGGAAGTGCGTTTGTAGATGTGTATTTAACATCGAAGGACTTTAAGATTATTAAATCAGGTAAGAGCCCAACTGGAGTGGCTTTGTGTGAGGTGTATGGGGGAAAGATAGGGGTGGAGAAGATGGTAATGACGACTGGTGGTGGGGCGACTAATACAGCAGTGGGGCTTGAGAGATTAGGGTTAGAGACAGGTTGTGTTTGTTGTGTAGGCAAGGATGACTGGGGTTTGTATGTGAGAAAAGAACTATTAAGAGAGGGAGTTAGTCCGCTATATATTCAGCAAGTCGAGGAGCATACGAGCTATTCGACAATTCTTGTATCTAAGGAGGGAGGGAGGTCAGCTTTGGTGTACCGGGGAGCGAGTAATCAGCTGAGTTGGCGGAAGGTGGGGTGGAAGAAGTTGAGACCGAGGTGGTTTTATGTGTCGAGTTTAGGGGGAGATTTAAATATGTTGACTAAGATAGTGCGGCTGGCTGAAGAAAAAGGGATTAAGTTGGCTTTAAATCCAGGCTCTAAAGAGATTGCAGCAGGGGAGAAGCTGAAGGCATTTTTACCTCATGTAGAGGTGTTGGTGGTTAATCGGCAAGAAGCAGCTCGGCTGACTAAAAATATGTTTAAGAATAGAGAGAAGATTTTGAAAGATGTGGGTAAGCTGGGAGCGAAGATGGTGGCGGTAACTGAGGGGAGAAAGGGAGCGAGTTTGATAGCTGGCAAGGAAAAGATATTTTTAAAGGCAATTAAGGTAAAGACAGTGGAAGAGACAGGAGCAGGGGATGCGTTTGGTTGTGGTTTGGTAGGGGGTTTAATTAAAGGGATGGGGTTGAAGCAAGCTTTGAAGTTGGGAATGGCTAATGGAGCGTCAGTGGCTAAAGATTTTGGGCCTAAGGCAGGTTTGTTGTTTGAGCCAGAGATTAACAAGTGGTTGAGGAAGTAGATGGGTTATGGATGGACAGGTGAGAGAATTAGGCCCTATTGAGGCGTTTAAAAGAGGCGCTCGGAAAATAGAAGCTGAAAGATTGGAGAAAAAGAATGGAAAAGTTGCTAAGGAGATTGGAGATATAGTTTTTGATGAGGGTATAACTTCTGATGAGGGTAAGGATGAGGGTGGTAATGATTTGGAAAAGAGATTAACCTTTAAATTATCAACAGGAGAGAAAATGGATTTATGCTTAAAAAGAAAAGAGGCTTTTATATTAAGTGATAGGGTAGAAGATGTGAGATGGGATTTTGATGAGCTATTGATTGAAGTTATATCTAAAGATGGTCAGTCAAGTCATTTAGTAAGCATGGGAATGGATGGAAAGTTAAAAAGTCACAAGCAGATTGTTAAAGGCAAAGTTGATAAAAGAGACCCTATAGTTTTTAAGTCAGTAGAAGAGTATGATGGATTGGGTTGGTTAGCTAAGTCGGTGGTTAATGATAAGGCTGCATTGTTATTGAAAAGGGCGCAAAAAGCTTTAAAAAAGCGTGTCTCTAAGTGAGTTTTGACGTGTTAAAATAAAAGATATGGCAGATGATAAGAAAAGAGATTTACAGGAGAAGGATTTTATAGAAGGTGGAGAGGTTAGGCCGAGAAAACGGCGATCAAGAAAGATAATTGGCGAGGAAGGCAGTCGGAAACAGACAGCCATTGGTCTACTAGTGACGATAGTTTTAGGGCTGATTTTTTACATGCCGACAGAGTTAAAATCCTGGTGGCAGAAGTTTAATAATCCAGAGATAATTACGATTTTAAAACCAGTGGGAGATGAGCAAGATGTGTCAGAGATTGTGGGATTTAAGGTGGAGATTAAAGAAAAGGAGGATGCGGAGGAGGTGATCAAGAAGATGATTAAGGGGCTGGTAGGTGATTATGGAGTGTGGGTGGAGAGGTTGAGGGATGAGAGTGGTTGGGGGATTAATGAAGGGGTAGTGTTTGCAGGAGCGTCGGTGATTAAACTGCCGGTGCTGGTGGCATATTATCAAGCAGTGGATAAGGGGAGTTTGGATCCAGAGGAGGCTTATGTTTTAAAAGAGAAGGATAGATTGGAGTATGGGAGTGGGAGTATGCAGAATCAGCCGGAAGGAAAGGAATATACATACAGAGAAGTGGCGAGATTAGTGGCGAATCAAAGTGATAATATGGGAGAGAAGATAATGACAGGTTGGTTGGGAGGAGAAGGCAAGGTAGATAGATTGATTAGATCATGGGGATTGAGTCAGACGTCGGTGAAGGAAAATGAAACTACGCCAGGAGAAATAGGGGAGTTGTTTAAGTTGATTTATGAGGGGGAGTTGATAACTGAGGAGAGTCGGGAAGAGTTGTTTGAGAACTTAACAGAGACGGTTTTAGAGGATCGGATTCCAGCTGGAGTGCCGACTGGGGTGAAGGTGGCGCATAAGTTTGGGAGTGAGGAGGGAATTGTTAATGACTGTGGGGTTGTTTACGGAGATGAGCCTTATGGGATTTGTGTATTGACGGCTGAAGTGAATGATGGTGAGGCAGAAGAAGTATTGCCAAAGATTTCTCGAGTGGTGTGGGAGTGGGCGGGGAAATAGATAACACTGGAATGCGACGGCCGGAGGGCGGAGGTGTTATTGGGTGGAGGCACCGGTGAGGATTTGGTCGCGTTTTTCATCTTCTTCTTTCTTTCCTTCCATTAATTCTTTTATAAATTCAGGTTTGCAGTGGAGTTTAGGTTCGGTACCAGGAACAAAGTATTCGGTTTTACTGGGACAACCTTGGCAATTGAGTTGGCCGGTAATGGTGCAGACATTGGCTTTGATAAGATTTTGGGGTGGGGTGAATTGGTGAGGTGGTTGATCGGTTAAGAGCTCGGTCATGATTTTGTTCCAGATAGGAGAGGCACCGGTGATGCCAGAGGCAACATTGGCCATAGGAGAGTTGTCGTTGTTGCCGACCCAAGCAGCAACTAGGTAATTTTGAGTATAGCCAATGGTCCAGTTGTCACGCTTATCATTGGTGGTGCCGGTTTTAACAGCGACTTGATGATTGGGGATATTGAGAAAAGAACTGGTGCCAAAGGCTGGGATGCGGGCAAGAGAGTCAGAGAGAATATCGGTGAGAATGTAGGCCGTGTGGGGATTGATAACAGGATTAGGTTTACAAGAGACATGTTGGGTGGCAGCTTCGGCTGGTTCTGGTAGTTGGATTTTAGGGATATCTTGGCAGGAAAAGTCCATGAGGGTTTTATTGTTAGCATTGGTGACTTTTAGGATAGGATGGAGGTTGATTTTAAGACCTTGATTAGCTAAGGTGCCAAAAACTACAGCCATATCAGTCATGGTGACATCAGCAGCACCTAAGGTGAGGGAGAGACCATATCTTTCAGGTTGAGTCCAGGTGGTGATGCCCATTTTTTTACCTTGGTCAATCATTTTGTCAACGCCATAGCTGGCCAGAACTTTGACAGCAGGGACATTGTAGGAGTTGGCTAAGGCTTGACGAAGGGTGACGGGGCCATGGAAGTTTCTATCGTAGTTAATAGGGGAGTAGGGTTTGGAGCCAGGAATGTCATAGGTGACGGGACTATCTTGAATGATTGAGGCAGCGGTGTACCCATTTTCTAAGGCAACTGAGTAGTTGACGGGTTTGATGGCAGAGCCAGGTTGACGAGGACGGGTAGTGACGTTGACTTGGCCATCACGATCAGTGTCAAAGTAGTCACGGGAGCCAACCATGGCAAGGATTTCACCGGTATGAGGGTGGGTAATTAAGGCAGCGCCGTTGGTGATGTTTAAAGGAAAGAGTTGATTGATTTCTTGAGTGACAATGTCTTGAGCGATTTTTTGAATATTAAAATCAAGGGAGGTGATGACGGTTAGGCCGCCTTGTTCAACCATGGATTCGCCGTATTGTTGGACAAGGAGGTCTTTGATGTACATGACAAAGTGGGGGGCTTTGATGTTGGTGTATTGAGGAGCGAGTTTGATTTTTTGCTGTTTAGCCAGCTGAGCTTCTAAAGGAGCGATAGATTGTTCTTTAACCATACGGTTTAAAACCTGATGTTGGCGGTAGATGGCTAGATAGGGATTGGAGCCAAAGGGAGAATAGGTAGTGGGAGAGGCGGGGAGACCAGCTAAGAGAGCGGCTTCGGCTAAGTTGACGTCTTTGATGGATTTAGCAAAGTAGGTTTGAGCAGCTTGTTCAGAACCATAGGCAGTGCCGCCATAAGAGACTTCGTTAAAGTACATTTCTAGGATTTCCTGTTTGGAAAAGAGGAGTTCAACTTCAACAGCGAGGATGAGTTCTTTGATCTTCCTTTGGAGGGTGCGTTCAGGGGTGAGAAGGGCGTTTTTAATGAGCTGTTGGGTGATGGTGGAGCCTCCTTGGAGTTTTTGGTTAAGAATGATTTGCTTAAGGGATCGAAGGATGCCTTTCCAGGAAACACCATTATGTTCAAAGAATTGACTGTCTTCAATGGCTAGGGTAGCGAGCTTAAAGTGGTCGGGAATATCATCGAGATCAGTAAGGGTGCGGTTTTGGTCTTTGTAAAAAGTGAAAAGAAGAATGCCATGACGATCATAGATTTTAGTGGAGAGAGTGGGTTGGCGGTTGATAAGATCGGTGGGTTTAGGCAGATCTTTGAGGATGAACCAGTAGAAAAGGAGGATGAAGATGGTGAGGAGAGATAGAAGAAAGTATTGAAGGCGGGTAGGGTGGGGTTTGGCTAAGGGTTTGAGTCGAGGGAGTTGGAGTTTAAGCTGGGGTATTTTGAGAGGGGGCAGTTTAAGTTTTAATCGAGGGAGTTGAGGTTGAGGAAATTTAAGTTGAAGCTGGCGACGACTGAGGCGGCGATAAGTGGATTGGGAGGTAGAGATAAAGATTTTACCAGTGTTGATAAGAAGGACACCGATGGCTTGGAAAGACTTAGAGAGAAGGATGGAGACTTGAAAGAGAAGCTTGAGGAGAAAAAAGAGGGATTTATAGGTAAGACGACCAATAAGTTGGAGCAGTAAAGCCACCCAAGTGAAGGGGTTGATGTTCATAAGAGGTATTATACCCTATAGCTTTAGGAAAAGGGGAAGGAAGGTGAATTGTTTGAAAAGTCCTATAGTGCTATAATTAACAACATGAAGGAAAGTGGTGTTGTTGAACATTTCAAAGAGTTTAGAAAAGCTAATTGCACATCAGCAATTTTTTCAGCTTTAACAGGGAAAGGCGTTAATGATTCGGAATTATTAGAGTTAACTGGGAAAGAAACGATTGCTGATATAAGAGTGCTGGCAGTATTAATATGTGAAGAATTAGAAAGAAAGGGTTATGTTCAAACTCATATGGAATCTATTGAGAAAGATGAGAGGCCTAAAAAATTTTTACAAAGAGTTGCTAAAAATAAGGTAACTATTAAGGGAAATAGGACAAGTTTAGTTAAATCATGGAAATTTGTGGGAGCGATTGCAGTAACTGAGGAAGGGCAACATGTAATTGGTGTGACTTCAATTAATAGATCGTCAGGCAGAACGAAGGCAAAGGTAATAGATACATTTCCAAGAGGAAGAGACAAATTGGCAGTAAGAAAAGTACCCTTAAAAACAATAGAGAGAAAAATTTCAAGTTTTTCTACAGAAAATGATTCTAGGTTGGCAGAAGCACCGTTGATGGTAGCAATTTTTAAATGGGATTATTCAAGATTTATGAATGTGACTCATGGTTATTTTGCTCATAGTGTGTTTTCTAGGCTAAGGGAGTGTAGAAGTGTAATGAAAGATTTGGTAGGTAAGCAGAGAGTTTATGTTAGAGAAGTTAGTAGATTAAGAGAGGAGGATAAAAGAAATCAGTGGGCTGACTTTGGTTATCGAAGCAAGGCTGAGTTTAAGAGGGTTAAAAGAATGAAAATAAATATTAATCCTCCTGATTAGTTTTATTCTTCAGGAGGAAAGAGGTTAATGATGTAGGCGGGCTCCTGGGGTTTACCTTCTTCGTCAACTGGTTTTTCGCAGTCAAGGCAGTAGTCTTTTTGAACTGGGTCAGAAAGGACAATGTGTTCTTGAAGTTCAAGGTTGTCGGTTTTGCCGGGAGCAGGGGGAAATTTGGTGTCTTTGTCGATCCAGATGCCACGTTTTAAGGGTGGTTCCATGCTTGGTTCGGAACCTTTAATAAAATATTCGAAGCGAGTTTCGCAGGGGTGTTCGGGATTGGGACGGAAACCGGTGAGGCTGCAGACTTGAAGACCAACAATGTTTTCTGGTTTTTTAGGCCATTCGTCAGGTTGATCTTTAAGAAGGTGAGCCATGATGTCATGCCAGATAGGAGCGGCGCCAGAGACACCAGAGACAATCCAAGGATTCATGGGAGTATTGTCGTTGTTGCCAACCCAGGTAGCCACCAGATAAGAGGGGGTAAAGCCCAAGGTCCAGTTATCTCGAAGATCATCGGTGGTGCCAGTTTTAACAGAGACTGCATGATTGGGGATAACTAATTCAGAACTGCCACCAAAAGCCTGAAGACGAGCATTGTTGTCTAAGAGAATATGAGAGATGAGGTAGGCGACTTCTGGAGGGATGGCTTTGTCGCCAACTGGAAGCTCGGTTTCCAGATTAATGGCTTCAAGGACATTGCCGCGATAGTCTTCGACTTTAAGGATGGGAGTGAGGTCGATTTTGAGGCCTTGGTTGGCAAAAACACCAAAAGCAACAGCCATGTCAATCATGCGGACTTCTCCGCCACCAAGAGTGAGAGATAGGCCATAGCGAGAGGAGTCTTCAAATGTGGTGATGCCCATGGCTGAGGCGGTGGCGATCATGGCTTCAACGGTGTTAGCGGCCAGCATTTTAACGGCAGGGATGTTAAAGGAGTTACCAAGGGTAAAACGCATTTGAGCTGGACCATGGAATTGGCCGTCGTAGTTTCTGGGGCAGTAGGAGGTAGGTTGACCCGGAGCATTAAAACAGACAGGGACATCAAGGAACATGGTGGCGGGGGTGTAGCCTTTGATGAGACCAACAGCATAGTTAATGGGTTTGATGGAGGAGCCAGGTTGGCGAAGACGGGTGGTGATGTTGACGTTGCCATCGATGTCAAGATTAAAGTAGTCTTTGGAGCCAACCATGGCGAGGATTTCACCGGTGCGGGGTTTAGTGACCAAAGCAGCAGCATTGGAGACGTGAGCTCTTTCGAGTTTAGCGGTTTCGGTAGCGATGACATCCTCAGCATGTTTTTGAATATCAAGATCAAGAGAGGTGGTAACGCGGAGGCCGCCTTTTTCTACGAGTTGTTGGCCATATTTGTTAACTAAAAGTTCTTTAATATATAGAGAGAAGTGAGGGGCTTTGATGTTTTGGGTTGGGGGGGCAAAGATGAGTTTTTGGTCAAGAGCAGCTTGGTGATTTTCGGAGGAAATATATTCGTCTTCGAGCATGCGATTAAGGACTTGATGTTGACGGTTGGTAGCAGCATCAGGATTGGGACCGAGAGGAGAGTAGCGGGTAGGAGCTTGAGGGAGGCCGGCTAATAGGGCGGCTTCGGCTAAGTCGAGATCTTTGGCAGGCTTGTCAAAGTAGAGTTGGGCAGCTTGTTCGATACCATAGGCAGTGCCGCCGTAAGGGACGTGATTGAGATACATTTCTAAGATGGTGTTTTTTTTATAGCGAACTTCGGTGGCAAAGGCGAGAAGGGCTTCACGGATTTTTCTTTTAAGAGTGCGTTCAGGAGTAAGCAGGGCGGTTTTAACTAGTTGTTGGGTGATGGTGGAGCCACCTTGGAGGTTTTTTTTGAAAACAATGTTAAGAAAGGCACGGGTGATGCCTTCCCAGGCAAAACCGTGATGTTTATAGAAGTTTTTGTCTTCGATGGCAATAGTGGAATATTTGACATAATCAGGTAGATCTTCAAGATTGATGGGAGTGCGGTTTTGGTCAGCATAGATTTCGTAGAGGAGTTGGCCATTTCTGTCAAAGATTTGAGTAGAGACAGGGAAGGCGCCAGAACGAAGTTTGCCAGGCGAGGGGAGGTCTTTGAGAATGGTGATAGCGAAGACGAGGATGATAAGACCAGCGATAGCGATGATGAAGACTTGACGAGGATTTTTTTTAGCAAACTTGGTTAGGAGTTTGATTTTGGAGCTGAGATTTTTTTTATAGCGGTGGCTTTTTTTTGAAGAAGACTTTTTAGTCATGGAAATATTGTAGCAAATGTGTAAAAATAGCCAGTAATTATGATGGATCCAAAGAGCTTAAGGTATAGCAATATTACCATATCAGGTTTACCAGGGGCAGGATCGTCAACATTAGGACGGGGTTTAGAGAAGAGGTTGGGGTGGAGGTATTTTAGCGGAGGAGATTTTATGCGAGAGCATGCGGTTAAGAAAGGCTTGTTTGATAAAGGAGTGCCATTACATCATAGTGCAATAGTTTATGGGGATGAGTTTGATAGAGAAGTTGATTATGGGGTTAGAAAGAGACTGCAAGAAGAATCGGGGCAGATTTTGGATGCTTGGCTGTCAGGGTTTATGGCTTTAAAGTTGAAGAGAGTTTTAAAAGTGGTGGTTTATTGTCAGAATGATGATTTGCGGGTAGATAGATTGGTGAATCGAGATGGAGTGTCGGTGGAGGCAGCTAAGGAGCATATTTTTAAGAGAGAAGAGGAAAACTTAAGTAAGTGGTCGGGGCTTTATAAAAAGGAGTGGGAGGAGTGGGTGCCGGAGAAACTGCAAGCAGCCAGACAAGGAGAGTGGTTAGATTTTTACAATCCAGGGCTATATGATTTGGCGATTGACACTTATTCTCACGACAGGCAGGCAAGTTTGGAGTTAGTGCTGGATAAGTTGGGAGTTAAAGCTGCTTAAGGGTCGTTTTGATTTGGGAGATAAGGGCGCGTTTGCCAGAAGGTTTGGTGATGTTGTGTTTTTCGCTGTTAAAGACAAGATAGGGTTGGTGGTCAGCTTGAAAGGCTTCAATGAGTTCTTCAAGGCGGTCGGTGAGTTGAGCTAGATATTTTAATTTGTAGGCAGCTTCAAAGTCTCGTCCACGGTTTTTGATGCGTTTAAGTTGAGTGGTTGGTGAGGTTTTAAGATAAACAACCAAGTCAGGGTCTTTGATTTTGGTTTTAAGGTCATTAATGAGGGTGAGGTAGAATTGCCATTCAGCGGCAGTCATAGTGCCTTGGATTAAGTGGTTTTTGCAGTAAACATAGGTACTCATGAGTAGGCCGGCATCGACGACCACAGATTGATTTTTGCTTTTATCAAGGACTTCTTTG
>Ga0209976_10000925_pt1 | contig 17755 bp, 9 predicted proteins | sample SumtaG_FD_182806 | JGI IMG/M metagenome (GOLD analysis project Ga0209976, IMG submission 182806) | Deep subsurface microbial communities from Indian Ocean to uncover new lineages of life (NeLLi) - Sumatra_00157 metaG (SPAdes) (version 2) | ecosystem: Environmental > Aquatic > Marine > Oceanic >...
CTTCTGCGGCTGTTCCGCGCAGTTCGGCGCGGAGCCCAACGCCCATACCTGTCCGGTCTGCCTTGGAATGCCGGGAGTCCTTCCGGTACTCAACCGCAAGGTCGTGGATTACACCATTATGATGGGGCTCGCCACAAACTGCCGTATCGCTTCGGAGAGTGTTTTTGCCAGGAAGAACTACTTTTACCCGGACCTCCCCAAGGGCTACCAGATCAGTCAGTTTGAAGCCCCCATCTGCGAGGACGGCTGGCTGGATATAACCGTGGGCGGAGAGAACAGGCGCATCGGGATTACCCGAATTCACATGGAGGAGGACGCAGGCAAGCTGGTTCACGAGGGTGCTCTCGATTCGTCGAAGGCGAGCTTTGTAGATCTTAACCGGGCGTGTGTCCCGCTCATGGAGATCGTAAGCGAACCGGATATTCGTTCTTCTGAAGAGGCCAAAGTCTATATGCAGACCCTTCGCGATATCGTCGTTTACCTTGGGGTATGTGACGGGAACCTTGAGGAAGGCAGCCTGCGTTGTGATGCCAACATCTCGGTGATGCCGGAAGGCTCCGACACCTTCGGCACCCGCGCCGAGATCAAGAACATGAACTCCTTCCGGTTTCTACAGCAGGCGATAGAGTATGAGATAGACAGGCAAATTGATCTTATCGAAAGCGGTGGGAAGGTCATTCAGGAGACGCGTCTCTTCGATTCAGATAAAGGCGTAACGGTGTCCATGCGGGGCAAGGAAGAAGCCCACGATTACCGATATTTCCCGGAGCCTGACCTCGTTCCCATCCGCACAGACGATGCGTGGATCGGAAGGATCAGGGAAGAGCTGCCTGAGCTCAGGAGCGAGAAGGAGAAGCGCTACGTCGGCGAGATGGGTATCCCCGAGTACGATGCTGAGGTCATCACTGCAGAAGTGGGAACGGCAATTTTCTTTGAAGAGACGGTTGCCGCTGGTGCTGATCCCAAGAAGGCCAGCAACTGGATAATGGGGGAGTTCGCGCGCCTGGTAAAGGATCAAGGTATGGAAGCGGCGAAGATAACGCCTGTGCAACTGGCCGATATCATCGACCTCGTGGATGGAGCCACTATCTCAGGCTCAGCGGCCAAGCAGGTGTTCGAGGAGGTGTTCGCTACCGGGAAGGACCCGACGGCTGTTGTTGAAGAGAAGGGCTTGGCCCAGGTTTCCGACGAGGGGGCTATCGAGGAAGAGGTCAGGAAGGTCCTGGATGCCAACCCCGAGCAGGTCCAGCAGTTCAAGGATGGCCAGGAGAAGGTGATCGGATTTTTCGTGGGGCAGGTGATGAAGGCAAGTAAAGGCAAGGCTAATCCGCAGCTCGTAAACCAGATACTGCGTAAACTGCTTGCGGATTAGCGAAACGGGGAAACGGGGAAGGGGTGAAACGGGGAAAGAACTTAAGCCGGAGCGAAAGCTCCGGCTTTTTCTGTTAAAGCGATCAAAGCTTTTAACGCAGAGGATCGCAGCTTGTCCGCCATAGCTGGTCGATAGGCGTTAGCGACGGCGGAAGAAAGGCTACAAACTAGGGGGAAGAACGGTTCCTGTAAAAGCGGTAATTTTGAACACAAAGTACACGAAGTTACACAAAGGAAAATCTGGATCAGGGGGAAGAAGCGTTTCCTTCAAAAACGGCAGGAGCTGATTTTAACAGGGATGAAGGGGATAAAGGGATAAAGGAAAACCCTACGCCGTCATTCCGGGCAACGACCCGGAATCCAGCCTGGCCCGTCATTGCGAGCAAAGCGCGGCAATCTCGGTTACCTTAAAAGCGATAAAAGCCCTAACACAGGGTATCACAGCGCAGCCATTCCCAGACTGCATCACAGGGTGACACAGGGTTAAACCTGAAATCTGGGGGAAGGCGTGGTTCCTCAAAAATCGGTGATTTTCACCACAGAGCCACAGAGTTCACAGAGAAAATCGAAATTCCTGGGGAAGGCACCGTTTCTACAAAAACGGCCAGGGCTGAATTTAACAGGGATGAAGGGGATGAAGGGGATAAAGGAAAACCCTACGCCGTCATTCCGGGCGAAGACCCGGAATCCAGCCTAGCCCGTCATTGCGAGCAAAGCGAAGCATTCCCATTTCACATAAAAGCGATCAAAGCTTTTAACGCAGAGGACGCAGAGGCGGCTCGCTGGTAGGCCGCACATCCCGCAGGGTTACGCAGAGGAGGGCGGAAATCTGGGGGAAGGCACGGTTACTATGAAAGCGACGTTTTTCACCACGGAGGAAAAGGAGAAAGGCTTCAGGCTGGGTTAAGGCGTAATTGCCACAAAGGCGAATGTTTTCACCACTGAGTAAAATGAGGACACTGAGAAAGGCGGAAAAATATGAAAACTGGGTTAAGCGAATTCACCCCGCCCGTCATTCCGGGCAACGACCCGGAATCCAGCCTGGCCCGTCATTGCGAGCAAAGCGCGGCAATCTCGGTTACCTTAAAAGCGATAAAAGCCTTAACACAGGGTATCACAGCGCAGGCATTCCCAGACTGCATCACAGGGTGATCACCAGTCTTCGCTAAAGCTACGACCTGGCAGGCAGGGTTAAACCTGAAATCTGGGGGAAGCCACGGTTACTATAAAGGCGCTGTTTTTCACCACGGAGTCATCACGCCTCTGGCGTGACAGGCTTCGGAAAAGGAGAAAGGCTTCAGTCCGGGTTAAGGCGCGGTTCCTCCAAAAACGGCGAGGGCTGAATTTAACAGGGATGAAGGGGATAAGGGGGATAAAGGAGAACTTCCACCGCCAGCTTGCCACGGCGAAGCCGCAAAGCAGAGCTGGACGACCCAAAGCGAAGACGGGTCATTCCCAGGCGGCCGGGTGGAGACGGCGGGAGTCGAACCGATAAACGGAAGGTAACTCCTCGCGCTTGGAACTACATGTTTTACAAGCTGTTTTTAAGTTTAGGCCCAATCCGAGGCGAATGCCAATATGACCAATTTGTGGTCAAATGTGTACTAATGTGTACCAAAGTGTAGCAATTTCAATAAAAATGAATACTTGAAATACTCGACCCTAACCACTACTTAAGTGCTGATGTTGGGAACAATTTCACTCTGTCAATAATATCACTCCCAAGCTTCAATGCTTTTTTTGAAAGCTCATCTGTCTCGGTATCACCGATGCTCATTCGTTTTGAACCACGGTCAACTTGTAATGAAAAAATTGAGCTTGGTTCATGCATTTCTGGATGTCGCAACTTGTAATGATAGTATGCAATGTCTTTCAAGTCAGTTATATTGGCAGATAATAGACCTGCTAAGTGAGGAACTTTCTCAAAACATATGGCGATTAGTTTCATCCAAAAGATGTTAGAGCCATCGAATTGTTTATTTATTGGATGTCTTTTCCATTCTTTCTTCACGTAATCCCCACAATCATCCACACCGAGTAATGCATAACTAACACCCGTAATAAGTGATTCAAAATTTTTACATATTTCGACAATTATACTTCTGTTTTCAAATCGAAAATTCCTTGTTCTTGGAAGGGAAAGCCCCCACAAGTTACCAATAGCATTCATGCTTCGATTAAGATGTTTTGCAAAATCTAATGCTCCTGCATCTAAAGTGGGTTTCTTATAGTCAGATGACAAAACACAAGACCATATATAAGGCTGATTTCTCTTGCTTATAGAACCTGGATACGCAGGATAATTGTGTAATGAATCAGAGTATTCTGTTGGGTCATTTACTCCAAAATCGCATACATGACCATTTATATCGATTTCAGTAGTGATGTTCTGATTTACCCTTAAAAGCCTTCGAAAACCATTTTCTCTTTCGATATCTACACCCCAATTTGCACTACAACATCGCTCAATCTCGCTTAAAATAACAGGCACAGGCAAGAACTGATTTCCTCTAATATGCGCCTCCAAAACACTAGGCCAGATTGTTGCTTGGTGGGGTGATGATACAACATGTGCCCCTGTTTCTGATGATGTACTTTCACTCATTTTAAAAGTACTAAGAGCATGAGCTGGAAGAATAATAGACGGAAATTTAGGTGCTATTTCTTCTTGTCGAGAAAGAGATAAAAGTTCATTCTCGTGTTGATGTATGCGCCCCATGTGATTAAAATATTCCTTTACTTCAAAAGACTTCCCCCTAAAAGCGATATTGCCCTTTAATATATTTGATTCAAATTCAAATTCTCCTAGTTCTCTATATGGTAGGAAAATAGTCCACAGCTCTCTGACAAAAGAATTGAACATTTCTGTCTCCCTTTTATGAATTAGGTGACATTATCTCAAGTGGGATAATTATTTCACCATAAATTTCTGAGAGTCCATATTGATAGAGAACCTTTCCGATTCACCCCCCCCCGTGGCCCCCTCATTATTCATTCAAGCAGGATAGACCTCACACCATAGAAAGACTCCTGTGAATCACACAGGGGATTGTAAATTCCGTGTGTTTCTAAAGACTAGGAAAATCTGGGACCGGGAATTGAGCTGTATTTGAGATATATAGTCTGTTTTGAAGATCAAAATCTGAGGTCTAGGGTTTTAACCACGGGATTCTGCGGTGCGGCCTATCAGCGAGCCGCCTTCCGCCGTCGCTAACGCCTATCGCCCAGCTATGGAGGACAAGCTGCGGCCCTGCGTTAAAGTTTTGGTCGTTTTTTTATGCTGGATTCAGGGTGCTCGCTTTAATCGGCCCGTAAAGACGGCATATACACTGCCGTAAATCAGCTTTTGACCTTGTTTTTTCGCCAAGTCGCTCAGTCCCTCCGTCGCCAAGTCGAATGTTTCACCGATGCCAGATGACCCTCGGTTAGGTCACAGCGGCGACGTAGTAAACCAGCCCCAAACCCTAAGTCGAAATCTGGAAAGCCGTTCCAGAAAACCCCATTTTTCAGCGAAAGTGAATAATTCGACGAACTTGTATCCCTATTTTTAAGCCATTTTATTCCTTCTCGGTTACACCCAGACCCCAGACCCTGCCCTTCCTTCTGGCTACTGGCTACTGAATTCTGAATTCTGCCTTTCAAACATCCTTTCGGTGTCGGATGACCAGGACGATAACCACGTTTCCCTCAATTCTGAATACCACCCGGTAATCGCCTACCCTGAGTTTCCAGTAGCCTTTCAGGGTTTTTCTGAGTGGTTGGCCATACTCATGCGGTGCCGTAGTCAGTCGCTGTTCAATGGCACGCCGGATCATATCCCTGGTGTCTTTTGACAGGGCCGGGATGTCCTTTTTCCGTACAGCAGGATGATAATGGATCTGGAAGGGTTTTTCAGGACCAGGCATCGTCGTGATCGAGCCTGTTGGCAGCTTTAAGGGTACCGTCTCTTTCCTCAGCGAGGGCCGCCAAGGCGGAGTCCTCTCTTAGTTCAAGAGCCTCCCGGATCAAATCCCTGCTCAGGTTGGACATTGAAAGTCCATCCTTTTTAGCCATGTCCCTGATGATTCGGTATAGCGGCTCCTCGATCACGATATTGATTCTGGGGTTTTTTGTCGGCATGTCATCACCTCTGTAAAATGTGTAACACTTCTGTACCACCAGGTCAAGGCGACTGAGGGCAGATGGGGAGGTGCTTTTGGGTGTTACCTCGATACGTAGACACTTCGATACTTAGACACTTGGATACTTTGATACTGCTTTTCCTCACCCCGCATTCCCTTTGCCCCTTCACCTTGAAAATTCGGTTGCTATGACCGAGATTTCAAGGTATTCTTTTTTCATGCTTAAAAGGGAAAAGGAACTCAAAACCATCAAGGGACTTCTTAAAAGACACCGCGTTGTGGGGATAATAGGCGCGCGTCAGGTCGGCAAGACAACACTCGCTCACATGGTCGCCGCCGAGAGGAAGCCCCCGGTACATTTTTTCGATCTTGAAAACCCCGCCGATCTTGCAAGGCTTCAGGATCCCATGCTCGCCCTGAAGGAGCTTGAAGGCCTTGTCATCATCGATGAGATACAGAGAGTTCCTGACCTGTTCCCAACGCTGAGGGTGTTGGCAGACCGTAAGAAGCCTGCTACCAGATACCTGGTTCTTGGCAGTTCTTCACCGGAGCTTCTTCGCCAGAGTTCGGAATCTCTCGCCGGCAGGATCATCTATCATCAGGTTGAAGGTTTTGCCCTCGATGAGGTGGGTTCTGAAAATACCGGAAGACTATGGCTTAGAGGAGGTTTTCCGAGATCTTATCTGGCAGGAAACAACGCTGCCAGTCATGAGTGGAGAAGCGGATTCATCAAGACATTCCTTGAACGTGACCTTCCGCAGTTTGGATTCAGAGTAGCTTCTACAACAATGCGCAGGTTCTGGAACATGCTGGCTCATTATCACGCACAGACGTGGAACGCCTCCGAGTTCGGTCGTTCCTTTGGAGTAGCTGATACCACTGTGCGAAACTACCTGGATCTCCTCGCGTCCGCGCTGGTCCTTCGAATTCTTCAACCCTGGCACGAGAATATTTCCAAACGACAGATCAAGTCGCCAAAAGTATATATCGCTGACAGCGGACTTCTGCACGCGTTGCTCAATCTCCGATCCCGAACGGAGTTGGAGGGACATCCGAAAGTAGGCGCGTCGTGGGAGGGGTTTGCTCTGTCTCAGGTCATACGCAGATTGGACGCCGAATCTGGTGAGTGCTTTTTCTGGGCCACCCACGCGGGAGCTGAACTGGACCTTCTGGTTGTACGAGGTTCGCAAAAGATCGGGGTTGAGTTCAAAAAAACCAGTTCGCCGCGCGTGACTCCATCCATGAAATCGGCAATGGAAAACCTGAAGTTGCAGAGGTTGTATGTCGTCCATGCCGGAGAGGACTCATTTCCTATCGCCCCCGGAATTAACGCTGTTGGTCTAAACAGATTGCTTGCCGATATTGAACCGCTGGGTTAATAATTTCGAAAGTAATTGATACACAGGTATTATGAGCACTGACTGTCCAATCAACTTGATACGGAGAAACGGAGAGAGAAACCAATCGCAGCGGTCTTTCCCCGATTCGCCGATTCCCCCCGTCCCCGTTTCAGGAGAACCCCTGGAGGATGACCGTACATGAGCACCATCCAGCCCATTAAATGGGACGTCGACTCCAAAACCCTCATCCTCCTTGACCAGACGAAGCTTCCTCAAGAGGAAAATTATATCGAATACACCGATCCTGCTGAAGTAGCCGTGGCCATCCGCGACCTGGTGGTGCGGGGAGCGCCGGCCATCGGATGCGCGGCCGCTTTCGGCACAGCCCTGGCGGCGATCGAGTACACCGGGGACGATCCGGGTGAATTGGCCGCCTGGGTCCGGGACGCGATGGAGGTGCTGTCCCAATCGCGTCCCACCGCCGTGAACCTGTTCTGGGCTCTTGATCGAATGGGAAAATTTCTGGATCCTCTTGCGGGTGAGGAGTGTGGGAAGGTTCGTGCTGTCCTTGAAAAGGAAGCGGTGGATATCTTCGAAGAGGACCTTGCTGCCTGCAAGGCAATGGGGGATTTCGGGGCCGATCTCGTTCCTGAAAACGCAAAAATTCTTACTCACTGTAACGCCGGCGCCCTCGCGACGGCTGGATATGGAACTGCTCTCGGGGTAATCCGGTCCGCCCACCGCGACGGCAAGGTGTCCATGGTGTGGGTGGATGAGACACGTCCCGTCCTGCAAGGTGCCAGGCTCACCGCCTGGGAAATGGTCCAGGAGGGGATTCCCGCCACTCTCATTGCCGACAGCATGGCCGGCGCCATCATGGCGGCGGGGGAGGTCGACTTCGTCGTGGTGGGGTCAGACCGCATTGCGGCCAACGGGGACGTGGCCAACAAGGTCGGGACTTACACCGTCGCGGTTCTGGCGCGGCGCCATAACATCCCCTTCGTAGTGGCGGCCCCGGTTTCCACCATTGATTTCGCCATCCCTTCGGGAGAGGGAATTCCCATAGAAGAGAGGGATCCGGCGGAGGTGGCAGGTTACGGGAATGAGAGGTGGGCTCCGGAGGGGATAAAGATCTACAATCCCGCCTTCGACGTCACGCCGGCGGAGCTGGTTACGGCCATTGTGACTGAAAGAGGGGTCCTGGCTCCTCCCTATCCACAAGCACTAGAAGCCTGTCGGAGAACCCCTGCAGGCTCCTAGACCTTTTCAGATAGCGGTGACCCGATGGCGAAAACGGTCGATCAACTGGTTCAATTGATTAAGGCGAGCGGCCGCTTGCCTGAACCTGAGGGTCTGCGATCGCTCTTTTCCTCATTAATAGAGCAGGCCCAGGCGGTGGATCTGGGGCCCGAATTCCCCCGCTCAGCAGTCAAAAGCGCCCTCGAGACCGCCGATCCGCGGTCCGCCCTGGTCCGCATGACGCGGCTGCTTTCCTCTGTGGACGACCCCAATTTCTACTCCCTGTTGGAAGATCCGGACGGCATCAGGTCACTGATGGTCATCCTCGGTTACAGCAACTTTCTCTCATCCCTTATCATGCGGTCCCCGGATGACTACATCTGGCTCATGAGGAAAGTGGGGCTCTCGGACCATCGCAGCATGGCCGACATGCGCTTCGATCTCATGACCCGTTCAGATATGGGATTGACCCTGGAGGATACGACCAGGATCCTGCGCCGGAACAAGTACAGGGAGATGCTTCGCACAGGTGTCAGGGATCTCCTGGGCACCGCCACCTTGGAAGAGACGGTCCTGGATATCTCTAATCTTGCAGAAGTTTCGGTGGATATGGCCGTAGAAGCCGCCTTCGGGGAAATGAAGGAAAAACACGGCATCCCCATCTACAAAACCGATCAGGACATGAACCGCCCCTGCAGGTTCTGTGTGCTGGGCATGGGCAAACTGGGTGGTGGGGAACTCAACTACAGCTCGGATATAGATCTTTTCTACCTGTATACATCCCACGAGGGGATGACCACCGGCCGCCCTTCGCCTTCGGGAGGGTACAGGGACGCTATCGAGAACCACCGGTTCTTTGTTCGGATGGGAGAGATCCTTACAGGCCTCCTCAACGACAGGACCGCCGACGGCATCGTCTTCAGGGTGGATCTGCGTCTTCGGCCCGAAGGGGAGTCGGGAGAGATCACCTACTCCGTGCCCAGTCTGGAGACCTACTACCAGTCCTGGGGACGAACGGTCGACCGCCTCGCCCTCCTCAAGGCAAGGGCAATCGGAGGAGAGAGAAGGTTGGGGGAGGAGTTTTTAGAGGTCATTTCCCCCTTCGTATACAGGCGCCTGCTGGATTATGACACCTTGGGGGAAATCAGGCTTTTGAAAGAGAGAATCGACCGCCACGTCAGGGAGAAGTCCAGGGGGGTGAGAGATGTCAAGCTGGGAAGGGGCGGAATCCGGGAGATCGAGTTCCTGATCCAGACTCTTCAACTCATCAATGGAGGGAAAACCCCTTCCATCCGCGGCAGAAACTCCCTCATAAGCCTAAGGCGTCTCATGCAGAACGGATTTCTCACAGAGAGGGACGCAGAGGAACTCAGGGAGGCGTACATCTTCCTGCGGACCGTCGAGCACAGGGTGCAACTCGTGGAGGAGCGTCAGACCCAGCTCCTTCCGAAATCAAAGGAAGATATGGGAAAACTGGCATGGTCCATGGGGTTCATCAGGGACGGACTTCCAGACCGGGAGGGGTTCGAGCGGGCTCTGGATTCAAATGCGGACAGGGTTGCCGAACACTTCGACAGATTTTTTTCCAGGCACCAGGTGCCGGTTCCGGAGGGGTCCGATGCCCGGGACGATATCCTTGATGAGGGGCTTGACCGGGAAGAGGTCGTGTCAAAGCTTCGGGAAATGGGTTTTGCGAACCCTGAAGGCGCCTACGGAAATCTTATGCTTCTCAGGGATGGTCCACCTCACAGTCATTTTCCGGACAACTGCCGGCGCCTGTTAAGGCAGATAGCCCCCGGACTTCTCGCTAACTTGAGCGAAGTAGCCGATCCGGACGCGGTTCTCGTGAACTTCGAGCGCTTCATCAGCCGTGTGGGGGCGAGGGCCTCCTACTATTCCATGCTTGCCGGCAATCCGGAGGCTGTGCGGCTCCTGGTTGTCCTGTTCGGCCAGAGCCCCTACCTTTCATCTTCCGTCATCAGATATCCGGACCTCCTGGATGTCATCGTCGGCGGTACGGACATCTCCGTAGAAAAGGACAGGGATGTCATGGTCGAGGAGGTACGCGGGCTGCTTCTGTCGAGCCCCTCTCTGGAGGATGAACTCAACATCCTTCGGCGCTACCGCAACGGAGAGATACTGAGGATCGGGCTCGGAGACCTTCTGGACATGAAGGACCAGATCACGGTCAACAACGAACTGTCTACCCTCGCCGAGGTACTCGTCGACGCGTCCCTCACCATCGCCCGGAGAGAGGCCGGTGAGGGTGAATTGTCCGAAGAGGGGCTCTTTGCCGTAGTGGCCATGGGGAAGATGGGCGGGGCAGAGATGAACTACAGCTCGGATCTGGATATGATCTTCATCTACGAAGGCTCGGAAAACAGCCGGGAGTATTTTACCCGGGTGGCGCAACGAATGATCATGGTACTTACGAGCCCAACCGGCGAGGGCGTGCTTTACCGCATCGACATGAGGCTAAGGCCCTCGGGACAGGCCGGCCCCCTGGTCACGACCTTCGACGCTTTTGAAGCATACCACCGTGAAAGGTCGATGGTGTGGGAGCAGCAGGCCATGACCAAGGCCAGATGGGTTGCCGGTGATGAGGATTTCAGGGAGAAAGTTTCTGATCTCATCGTTGATCTCACATACGGGAGACCATTTGGTTTAGACGGTCTCGATGAGATCGTCAGGGTCAGGGGCCGGATGGAGGAGGAGATCGCCCGGGAAGGCAAGGGGGATCACTACGACATCAAAGCCGGTTTCGGGGGCCTTGTGGATGTGGAGTTCGCTGTCCAGGTCCTGCAATTAGCCCACGGAGGCGCTATTGAATCTCTGCGTACCCCCACCACCGTGGAGGCGTTAGACGCAATGTCCAATGCTGGACTTGTAAATGAAAAGCAGTATAATATTCTGCGCCGCGCGTATCTCTTCTACCGTGAGATCGAGAACCGCTCCCAGATATATCAGGACCGGTCAGACCCCAGGATACCCAAGGATGTCCGGAAGGCAAGGCCTCTGGCCCGGAGGCTGGGATATCAGAACAACGATGAAGGTGCCGTACGATTCCTGGATGAAGTGGTCCGGACCAGAAAGGCCGTCCGGCAAGGGTTCGAGGAGATTGTGTCCGGTCTGAGGGGAACGCTTCAGATGGCTGGTCGCCAGCCGGAGGATCTGCAGTCTCCCAAAAAGTAACTATGAATTTTTTATTGATAAAATATGATCGGCGCGGGCGGATCGTATTTTATGGAGGATCATTGGATGGTTGCACCTGTATCGAAGATCTGGATGAACGGGGAAATGGTGAACTGGGATGATGCCCAGGTCCACGTCTTGACTCACACTCTGCACTACGGGCTGGGTGTTTTCGAGGGGATCCGCTATTACAAGACCCCGGGAGGACCGGGGATATTCCGTCTCAGGGAGCATCTTAAGCGACTTTTCGAGTCCTGCCATGTTTGCCGTATCAAGGTACCGTACGACTGGAACACTCTCTTTGAGGCCCACCTCGAACTGGTTAGAATAAATAACCTCGCGGACGGATACATCAGGCCTGTAGTTTACATGAAGGACGGGCCTATGGGCCTGCTGGTGACCGATGAACACCCCGTAGGCGTCTTTATCGCCACCTGGGCCTGGGGAGCTTACCTTGGCGAGGAGGGCCTCAAAAACGGTATCCGGGCCAAGATCGCGTCTTTTGCCAGAAACCACGTCAACGCCATGATGACCAAAGCCAAGATCAACGGGGCTTATGTCAACTCCATCCTGGCCAAAAGGGAGGCGATCCAGGCCGGTTATGACGAGACCATCATGCTCGACACCGACGGGTACATCAGCGAGGGCAGCGGCGAGAACCTGTTCATCGTAAAAAACGGTGTCATTAAAACCACCTCCCTGACCTCCATACTGAGCGGGATCACCCGGGACAGCGTTTTTACGCTGGCCGATGAGATGGGTTACCGGGTAGTGGAGGAGCGGTTCACCCGTGATGAGCTGTACATTGCAGACGAAGCCTTTTTTACAGGCACTGCTGCCGAGATCACGCCAATCCGGGAAGTGGACGATCGGGCCATCGGGGAGGGACGTCCGGGGCCCGTCACGAAAGCCATCCAGACGGCCTACTTCAAGGCTGTCCACGGTGAGGACCCGAACCACATGGACTGGGTCACTGTAGTTTAAAAACAGGTTCTAGAGGGGTTAGGGGTTAGCTAGTCCCTAGAACCTATTCCCTATTCCCTTTCCCCCTTCACCCGAGTAGAGCAGGAGTGAATGTGACCGACAGACCGAAAGAGGGGGAAAAGACACTTTTCCTTATTGACGGCAACTCCTACATCTATCGCGCCTACTACGCCATCCGCTCCTTGAGTACACGCTCGGGGTTTCCCACCAATGCCATATTCGGATTTGCCAACATGCTCCTGAAGGTCCTGAGGGAACAAAAACCCACCTATGTGGCCATGGTCCTCGATTCCCCCGGTACGACGTTCAGACACCAGCTTTACCCTGAGTACAAGGCCAACCGTCCTCCCATGCCCGAAGACCTGGTGCTCCAGATGCCCCGCATCGATGATCTCATCGCTGCCTTCCGGGTGCCGGCCATCAGGGTCCCGGGTATGGAGGCCGACGACATCATTGCGACCTTGGCCCATATTTACGCTGGAAAGGTGGATAAGGTAGTCATCGTCTCATCGGACAAGGACCTCATGCAGCTTATAACCGATAAGGTGGTCATGCTCGACACCATGAAGGACCGCTGGGTGGATGAAGAGGCGGTTGTAGAGAAGTTCGGCGTTAAGCCGTCCCAGGTTGTCCAGGTTCAGGCCCTCATGGGCGATCCGTCGGACAACATCCCCGGCCTGGCCGGCGTCGGCCCCAAGACGGCCGGCAAACTCATCGCCAGGTTCGGTAGTGTTGAGGGGCTCCTTGAGCACAGTGAAGAAGTGGGCGGGAAAATAGGTGAACAGCTCCCCCGTCAGATGGAGGAACTGCGTACATCCCTTTCCCTCGTCACACTCAAGAATGACGTCCCTGTGGACCAGACACTGGATGACCTCGCCGTTTCCGATCTCGACACCCAGGCGGTGCGCGCACTTTTCGAGGAGCTCGAGTTCGCGCGGCTCGTCAACGAGCTTGTGCCCCGAGAGGCTCTGGGCCGGGAGGGGTATCGCACCGTTACCACAGAGCAGGAACTGGATGACCTGGTCGCTCGCCTTCAGAAGGTGGACCGATTCGCCTTTGACACGGAAACGGACAACCGTGATCCCATGAGAGCTTCTCTTGTCGGGATATCCTTTTCCTGGTCCGATGGCGAGGCGGCGTATATCCCCCTGGACCACTCTTATCTGGGGGTTCCGACCCAGCTGGCTGTTGAGAACGTGCGAAAGAAACTGGGCCCAATCCTGGCTGACCCGCATAAGAAAAAGATCGGGCAGAACATCAAATATGATCTAAAGGTTCTTGACCGGGCCGGTTGGGACGTCAAAGGGATCTTCTTCGATACAATGATCGCCTCCTGGTTGGACAACCCTGACAGGCGAAGGCACGGTCTGGACGAGATGGCCTCTGAACTGTTCGGCCACACCATGATCTCCTACAAGGAACTTACGAAAAGAGGTCGCGAACAGGTCTCCTTCGTCGAGGTACCGGTGGAGGAGGCTTCCACATATTCGTGTGAGGATGCCGATGTCACTTTCCGGGCCGTGGAACCCCTGGCTGCGGGGCTGAAGGAGAAAGGGCTGGTCGACCTGTTTGATGAGGTGGAAATGCCGCTCGTCACAGTTCTCAACGACATGGAGATGGCAGGCGTCCTTCTGGATACCGGGTTGCTGGCTGGTATCTCCCGCGACCTGGGTGAGAGGCTTAAGGACCTGGAAAGCCGGATCCACGAGGGGGCCGGGCACCCCTTCAATATCAACTCTCCCAGGCAGCTGGGTCAGGTACTCTTTACCGAACTTGGCCTGCCCCCGGTGAAGAAGACCAAGACCGGGTACTCTACAAATGATGAGGTCCTCCTGGAACTTTCCGAAAAGCACCACTTGCCGGCCATGGTCCGGGATTACAGGAGCGTGGCGAAATTAAAATCCACCTACGTGGACGCCCTGCCGAAATTGATCCACCCGAATACTGGTCGTATCCACACCTCCTTCAACCAGACCGCCACCGCCACCGGGAGACTCTCCTCTTCCGATCCCAACCTCCAGAATATCCCCATCAGGACCGATGAAGGGCGCCGGATACGTGAAGCTTTCGTGTCGCCGGAGGGTATGGTGCTTCTCTCTGCCGATTATTCCCAGATAGAACTGCGCGTTCTCGCCCACCTTTCTGGTGACCGGAACCTTGTGGAGGCGTTCCGAAAAGGTGAGGATATCCACGCCAGGACGGCGCGCCAGGTCCTCGGAGCTGACGAAGATGCTGTGGAACCGGAGCTGCGCCGCAGGGCCAAAGTAATCAACTTCGGGATCATATACGGAATGAGTGCCTACGGGCTTTCCAGGGAGCTGGGTGTCTCGCCGGGCGAGGCTGCGGCTATTATCGAAGGGTATTTCGATGTGTACTCAGGCGTCAGGGAATTTACCGAGAGAACCCTGGACCAGGCCAGGGAGAGGGGTTATGTCCAGACCCTCTTAAACCGGAGGCGCAATCTTCCGGAGCTCACTTCAAAGAACCCCAACACACGGCAGTACGGGGAGCGCATGGCAGTGAATACACCCATTCAGGGCACGGCTGCCGATCTCATCAAGGTAGCGATGTTGCGTGTGCATGAGGGGTTGGCCCGTGAGGTGCCAGGTACAAGGATGCTCCTTCAGGTGCATGACGAACTCGTGTTCGAGGTCCCGGAAGGGCAGACGCAAAAAGCCGGCGCCTTCATCACGGAAGTCATGGAGGGTGTCATGGATCTGGAGGTGCCCCTGGTGGTGGATGTGGAATGGGGGAAGAACTGGGCGGAAGCACATTAAAAGCAGAATCCAGAATCCAGAATCCAGAATTCAGAAGGATAATTATCAAACTGCTGTTGTTTAACTGCTTTTAATTATAGAGGATAGTAACAGTAATTGCGGAAGTTTTTAAACTACTTGCAGGTTCATTTCAGGGGATTTCTCCTGGCTTCTGACTTCTGGATTCTGGATTCTGTCTCCCACAAACACCACCAACTCCTCCAGCTCTACCCTGATGCCCAATCCGGTGCCTTCGGGATGGTCGTGGTGGCTCGGTACCATGGACAGGACCTTTTCTCCGCTATCCAGATTCAGGGTGTAGAGGATGTTGGATCCTCGATAAACTCTGTCGCTGATGGCTGTTTTGAAAGGACTATGGTCGTCGTGGACGATGTCCTCCGGCCGAATGAGGACTACGCCCCGTTCGCCGGGCTTCAGGGGGTGGACGGGTGAACCTTTGAGTACACCCAAAGCGGTCCGAACCGCACTGTCACCTACTACCTTACAGTTAAGGAAGGTCCCCTTTCCGATAAACTCGGCAACCTGTTTACAGGCGGGCCGGTGATACAGGTCCTGGGCTGTACCCCATTGCAGGAGCTTTCCCGATGACATGACGCCGATCTCGTCGGCCATGGCGAAAGCTTCACTCTGGTTATGGGTCACTAAAAGGGCCGTTGCTCCCGTGTTCTTGATAATGTTGCGAACCTCATGCACGAGCGACTCCCGTAAATTGACATCCAGGTTGGAGAACGGCTCATCCAGGAGCAGGATCTCGGGTTGTGGGGCAAGAGCCCTGGCGAGAGCTACCCTTTGCTGCTGCCCCCCGGACAGTTCGTGGGGATAGGAGTCCTCAAGGTCTCTCAGGCCGACATTATCCAGCAGGTCATGGACCCGTTCCTTTATGATCCTTGCCGGGAGTTTATTCAGGCCGAAGGCGACGTTTCCGTATGCGGTGAGGTGGGGAAAGAGGGCATAGTCCTGAAACACCATCCCTGTCCTTCTTTTCTCAGGGGGGATAAAGGTCCCCTTTATGTCCACATTCTGACCATGCAGGGATATGCGCCCCCTTTCAGACTTCTCGAAACCCGCGATAGTTCTCAAAACGGTGGTCTTGCCGCAGCCGCTGGGACCCAGGAGACAACCTATGACTCCCCTGGAAAGAGTTATTGAAAGATCCCGGACAACAGGGCCGTTGCTGTAGGATACATACAGGTTCTCGATCTTAAGAACGTTATCCATCGGTTTTTCTCTCCTAATATAGGGTCGCAAAAAGGCCATTCGCGGCTTTTTGCGCCGCGGAAAGTGAAAAACGTGGTTTTCACTTTCCTCACGAATCAATGACCTACATTCACCGTCATTGATTCGGGCGCCCCACACGGGGCGCGGTGATAGGGTCGCAAAAAGGCCATTCGCGGCTTTTTGCTCCACGGAGAGTGAAAAACGTGGTTTTCACTTTCCTCACGAATCAATGACTTGCCCAATGGTCATTGATTCGGGTGCCCCGCTCGGGGCGCGTTGATGACTTTTTGAAAATTCATTTCTGAAAGCCTTGTGAGCAGGGCCACCGGGATCAGGCCGGTGAGGACGAGGGTCACGGCTGGGAGTGCGGCCCTATGCCATTCCCCCTCTGAGGTCAGTTCAAATATCTTGACAGCCAGCGTGTCCATCCCGAAGGGTCGAGTCATGAGGGTGATGGGCATCTCCTTCATGACATCCACTAGGACCAGAACCCCGGCTGTCAGGATCCCCCCTTTTAATATGGGGACATAGACTCGCCGCAGGAGCCCGAGTCCTCGAGTTCCCAAGGTACGAGCTGTCTCATCGATACTCCTGGTCACCCGGTGCATGGCGCTGTCCACCGGGTTGAAACCCACCGCCATGAAGCGCACCATGTAGGCGGCAAGCATCATGGGGACAGTACCCTGGATCGCGGGCGACAGTGACAGGCCCAGAAAGTCGGTCATGGAGGCCAGCAGGTTGTCGACACCGGCCGAGGGTATGACCACACCGACGGCGAGGACCGTGCCCGGTAGAGCGTAGCCCAGGGTGGATATTCGTACGAGGTGTCGAACCAGGCCCTTTGGGTGGAGCCGGGCGGCGTAGGATAGAACCAGTGCAGCGGTGCACACAAGCCCTGCCGCAAGCGTGCCCAACAGCAGAGTGTGCCCCAGGTCCGTCCAGTACCCCTGGTCGAAATCCCGGGCGAAGGATGTTGCGGACCACACGACCAGCTGCCCGACCGGAATCAGGAACGCCACTGTAAAAACAGCTCCTATGTAAAAAAAGGCGGCGAATCTCGAAGCGCCGACGAGGACGAATCTGTCGGAGTCGCCCTGTTCCCTGCCCATGCTGGTAAAACGCATTTTAGACCGCACCTTCTGTTCAGCGAGAAGGGCCGCAAGTGCGAACACCACCAGGATCCCGGATAGTTTAGCGGCGGCCGATAGGGAGAAAAAACCGAACCAGGCCTTGTAGATGGCTGTCGTAAACGTGTCGTAATTGAATATGGAAACAGCCCCGAAGTCGGCCAGGACCTCCATGATCACCAGCATTACTCCTCCTGCGATCCACGGCCTGGCCATGGGAAGGGCAACGCTGAAAAAGGCCTTCCACGGACTGACCCCGAGTGACCGGGCCACCTCCATGCTCCTGACACCCATGGTCAGGAAGGCGCCTCGGGACAGCAGATAGACGTAGGGATAAAGGGACAGGGACATGACGAGGATCATCCCCCACACTGTTCTCGGGTCGG
>Ga0209976_10000929_pt1 | contig 17722 bp, 12 predicted proteins | sample SumtaG_FD_182806 | JGI IMG/M metagenome (GOLD analysis project Ga0209976, IMG submission 182806) | Deep subsurface microbial communities from Indian Ocean to uncover new lineages of life (NeLLi) - Sumatra_00157 metaG (SPAdes) (version 2) | ecosystem: Environmental > Aquatic > Marine > Oceanic >...
ATTCACGCCCAATGAGGGGATTGTGGAGATACCGATTGGGGAGTCAAAGGTGAACAGTGAATAGTGAATGGTTTAAAACATTGAGAATTAAGAATTTCTAATTGAAAATTCGGAAATGGAATTCCAAACTCCAACCTGGATTCCGGGTAAGGCGGTATCTAAGTATGTAGGTGTCGAAGTGTCTAAGGAAAAACAAAAATTAGGTACTACCCTGTGAAACCCTGCCTGCCCTGAGCTTGTCGAAGAGTGGTGCAGCCTGAGAATGGCTGAACTGTGTACTCCGTGTTAAAGCTTTTGTCGTTTTTATATAAACCGGGATTGCTTCGCATGGGAAATTCCAGTCACCCCCACCTCGGTCCTCCCCCCTCAGTAGGGGGAGGAAGGGTTAGGAAATGGGACTTTTTTAGGGCTCGCAATGACACCGTTGGACATTGGACGGTGGGCTTTGGACTGTTTTTCCGCCCTTTCGCCAAGTCGCTCAGTCGCCCAGTCGAAGATTTCCTTCTGCGTTCTGCGTCCTGTGTTCTGCGTTCTGGTTTATCTCCCATGCTCCCACGCTCCCGTGCTCTTCCGCACTCCGCACCCCGCACCACGCACTGCTATTTCTCCTGGATTCTGAACTAACCAGCGGCTTGGGGAGTAAAAAGTGATGGCCTTTGCCCCGCGAAGTGGCATGCTGCGGTGTGCCCCGCCGCCAGTTCTCGCAACTCAGGTTCATGGTCCATACAAATCTGCTCCGCATAGGGGCAGCGCGTGCGGAATCGGCATCCCGATGGAGGGTGAATGGGACTGGGAACATCTCCCTTCAGGATCGTATGGGATATTTCCCGGTATGGGTCCGGAACCGGAGCCGCCCCCAGGAGCGCCTGGGTGTAGGGGTGAAGAGGGTTTGAGTAGATCGTTATCGAGTCGGCTAGTTCCACAACCTTGCCCAGATACATGACCGCCACCCTGTCCGAGATGTGTTCCACCACCGAAAGATCGTGGGAAATGAAAAGATAGGTCAACTTGAACTCGTCCTGAAGGTCCTGCAGGAGGTTGATTACCTGGGCCTGGATGGAAACGTCCAGCGCCGAGACCGCCTCGTCGCAAATAATGAGCTTGGGGTTTAAAGCCAGAGCCCGCGCTACCCCTATACGCTGTCTCTGCCCACCGGAAAATTGATGTGGGTAACGGCGCATATGCTCACGGCCAAGACCAACCACTTCCAGAAGCTCTTCAACACGATTTTCCCTATCGGCTCGACTCCTCATCCCGTGCACCAGAAGCGGTTCCCCTACGATATGGGCCACACTTTTCCGGGGATTCAAGGAAGAGAAGGGATCCTGGAAAATGATCTGCATCTCCTCGCGCAGTTTTCTCAAACGTTCGGCGTCGTAAGCCAGGATATCCTCCCCCTCGAACAGGACCTGGCCACTGGTGGGTTCCTCCAGTCTCAGAATGAGTTTTCCCAATGTGGATTTCCCGCACCCGGACTCACCCACCAGGCCAAGAGTCTCACCGGACTCGATAGTCAGGCTCACATCATCCAAAGCGTGCACTTTGGCGATCTCGCGCAGAAGCACACCACCCGTTACGGGGAAGTGCTTTACGATGTTGCGGACTTCAACGAGTGGAGTCATGTTCTGACTCCACGACACGGGGAATCGGGGACCTGAACATAATCAGTGTTTCTTCAAGTTGAGCTGACACCAGGATCCTGTCTTTTTCACCGTTTCTCCGTTTCACCGTTTCTCCGTTTCCAAAATATTATCTGTGTTTCCAACACCACACCCTGTGTCCCGATCCCACCTCCGCAACGGGAGGTTCGTACCGGCATTCGTCCATTGCATCCGGACAGCGATCGAAATAGTTGCAGCCGTCCGGAAGGCAGAACAGCGAGCTTACCGTACCACCGATGGTACGCAGGCGATTGCTGTCTTTTGGATTAAGAGCGGGTATAGAGTTGAGAAGTCCGATGGTATAGGGATGTTTCGGGGCTGAAAACAGCTCTCCGACAGGAGCTTCCTCTACGATCCTGCCGCAGTAAAGAACGATCACCCTTTGGGCCATCTCCGCGATAACACTCAGATCGTGAGTGATGAACAGGATAGAAGCACCTGTGTCCTCCTTTAGCTTGTTCATGAGATCCAGGATCTGGGCCTGTATCGTCACATCCAGTGCGGTGGTCGGTTCATCAGCGATCATGAGCCTGGGGTTGCAGGCGAGGGCCATGGCAATGATGACACGCTGGCGCATCCCTCCGCTCATCTTGTGGGGGTGATCGTTAACCCTGGTCTCGGGAGCCGGGATCCCCACATGCCCGAACACCTCCACTACTTTTTCCATGGCTTCTTTACGCTTTAACTTCTGGTGAAGCCTGATGACTTCGGCCACCTGGTCCCCCACTGTGTAAACGGGGTTGAGCGAGGTCATGGGCTCCTGAAAGATCATTGAAATACGGTTACCTCTGATATCGCGCATCTGCTTTTCAGAAAGGGTGAGCAGGTCCGTTCCCTCAAAGATGATCTCTCCACCGACGATCCGGCCTGGCGGAGAGGGAATGAGCCGCATGATGGCTGAAGCAGTAACACTCTTCCCGCATCCTGATTCCCCCACCAGCCCAAGGGTCTCTCCAGACGCTATCTCAAAGCTTACGTTGTCCACCGCCTTGAGAACAGCGCCCCGGATCTCGAACTGAACTTCTAAGTTCTTAACCTCGATAAGGGCGGTCATAGGAAATCCCCTTGAATCGGGGAACCGGGGAATCGGTGAAACGGGGATAGAGCAGTTCTCACCGTTTCTCCCCCTCTCCGTTTCTCCGTTTCGTGAGTGTAGCGAACCATGTCTCTCAGTCTCTAAGGCGTGGATCCAGCGCATCCCGGAGGCCGTCCCCCAGCAGGTTGAACCCCAACACCCCGAGAAGTATGGCTATACCTGGGAAAGTCATGACCCACCATGCCCTCAGGATCATGGAGCGGCCCATGGCGATCATGGCCCCCCACTCCGGAATGGGCGGCTGCGCGCCGAGTCCCAGAAAACTCAGGCCCGCGGCATCCAGAATTGCCGAACCGAACCCCAGGGATGCCTGAACGATAATGGGCGCCAGGCAGTTGGGCAAGATCGTATTGAATACGATTCTCCGGTTACGTGCCCCCACGGCCCTGGCCGCCAGGACATAATCTTTCTCGTTTTCCTCCAGAACGGAGGCACGCACAATGCGTGCGAAACGGGGAATACTGATGACTCCGATTGCGATCATAGCGTTTCTAAGGCCCGGCCCCATGTAAGCCACGATGACAATGGCAAGGAGTATGCCCGGGAAGGCCAGGATGATGTCCATGACGCGCATTATGACGTTGTCGAGCCACCCACCGAAGTACCCTGCAACTGCCCCGAAAAAGGTCCCCAGGATGAGGGCGATCCCAACGCTGACGAGACCTACCATGAGTGAAACCCTTGCCCCATAGATGAGACGCGACAGCATGTCACGGCCCAGGTCGTCAGTGCCCAGAACATTTTTCACCGAGCCGCCCTCCTCCCACATGGGGGGTTTGAGCTGGTCGTAAAGGGCGTTTTCCACCGGATCGTGAGGCGAGACCAGGGGAGCCAACAGCGCCAGGGATACAAAAACGGTGATGATGATAAGCCCAGCCACACCCGTTTTATTTTTGAGTAGTTTTTCCAACTGATCAAAGAAGGGATGACGTGTTTCGGGATCGGTGAGCCTGTTAAGTAATTTGATCATGGCCGGGCCTATTGCACCGTTATCCTGGGGTTAATTACCGCGTAAAGAATATCCACCAGGGTATTGACGACTACAAAGACGGTTGCCACCAGCATGGTGCCGCCCTGGATAACCATATAATCTCTCTTGACCACTCCTTCATAGATCCACTTTCCCACTCCGGGCCAGGAAAACACGTGCTCGGTAAGGATCGCGCCACCCAGCAGTATGCCGAACTGCAAGCCGATCACGGTGATCACCGGTATGAGGCTGTTTCTAAGGGCGTGCTTGAGCACCACTTTAGTCTCGCTTAGGCCCTTGGCCCGAGCGGTCTTGATGTAGTCCTGGCGCAGGACCTCCAGCATTGAGGAGCGGGTCATGCGGGCTATGATGGCCATGGGGATAGTGGAAAGAGCGATAGCAGGAAGAGCCAGATGGCTAAGGACATCCCAGAGGGCCTTCCAGTTACGGGTGATAATGGCGTCGAGCACGTAAAAGTTGGTGATGACCTCGAGATCGGTATTTATTCCAATGCGTCCGGACACGGGGAACCATCCAAGATGGACGGAAAATACGAGCATGAGCATAAGTCCCAGCCAGAACACCGGAATGCTGACCCCTATGAGGGAACCCACCATGCTCAGGTAATCGAATATGGAGTATTGTCTCGACGCCGACACAATTCCCAGAGTGACCCCGAAGAGACACGCTAGAAACAGAGCGGCCAGGCTAAGTTCAATGGTGGCGGGAAACCGCTCCTTGATCTCCACGATGACCTTCTGACGGGTCCATATAGTCTCCCCCAGGTCGAGCTTGACCAGCCTCTTGAGAAACAATCCATACTGGACGTGAAGGGGTTCGTTGAGACCGAGGTACTCCCGCATGGCCTCCAGGGATTCCACGGTTGCCCGTTCGCCCAAGAGCAGCTCTGCCGGGTCACCGGGCGTGATGGACAGGAGGAGAAAAACGACGATTGAGACACCGAGGAGGGTGGGGATGATAATGAGGCTGCGGCGGATTATGAAACCAAGCATTGGCTAACCCCAATTTCAAATTCTAAATGTTGATGGCTTCGCAAAAAGTCATCAACGCGCCCTAGGTGGGGCGCCCAAATCAATGACCAGCAATGTAAGTCATTGATTTGTAAGGAAAGTGAAAATGACACTTTTCGCTTTCCCCAAAGAAATTATGGATCTCAAAAAAGTCACGCCAGGACTTTTTGCGACCCTATCAAAGGATCAATAATTAAAGATACCAAAATACGGCGGGAAAAGGCTAAAAGATAAAGAGCGATAAGATGCACCGGTGCACTTGTCCAATTAACACCCCCCTCAAGGCCCCGACCGAGGGCCGGCCAAAACCAATTGCAGATCTCGGGTTTTCCTTGACCTTGTAAATAGATTGTTAAAACGTTAGGATTTTAAAATTGTTATCTAATCGGCTTACAAACCTGAACCGTTTTACTCCTGGAGGGAAATATGGAGCGGGTCAAAGTTGTCGCCCATTTTATGAATGGTGAGTTGGTTAAAGGTTACACCAATGACTTTTTCCCGAAAAAACCATCTTTCCACTTAGGGACGAGTCCCTCGGAAAGGGGAACTGAGGTGACCCTCAAGGATCTGAAGGCCCTATTTTTTGTCAAGGATTTCGATGGAAAATCGGATTATGAGAATAGACTGAACTTTGATGAAGGGAAAGTCTACCAGGGGAGAAAAGCGCAGGTTACTTTTACGGACGGTGAAATAATGTTGGGGACCATCCAGAGTTATGACAAGGAGCGTCCCGGGTTTTTCATCGTTCCCGCGGATGAGAACGACAACAATGCAAGGGTGTTCGCTATTGCAGGCGCAGTGGTAGATGTGACCTTTTTGTGAGGAGCGAATTCAAGATTCAAGATTCATAATAACATTTCATTTTTCTGTCATCGCGAGCCCTAAAATAGTCCCATTTCCTAACCCTTCCTCCCCCTCAAAGTAGATCATTTCCTAAATCTCCCTCTCCCCTGGTGGGAGAGGGTCGGGGTGAGGGGGAGAGCAATGCTTTCACCCTCCCCTTGATCCCCTCCCCTCAAGGGAGGGGAAAAGTAATGTTGTTGACTGTTGAAAGGAGGTTGGGGTGACTGGAATTTCCCAGGCGAAGCGATCCCGATAATCAAGTTAGTATGGTGTTTCCAAGGAATCAGCGTGTTTACGAAGACAGAGGTTAAAACGCACTCCGCACCACTCACTGCTTTCCTCCTGGCTCCTACAGAATCTTGACCTGAAGACAAAAAAAGGGAGGGGGAAATTCTCCCCCTCCCTTTTACGTTCAGGCCGTTAGTTTTTCCACACGTTCTTCATGCGGACAGAACCGGTGGGGTGAAGTTTGAAGTTCATAATGTTATTGCGCATGGGCCAGATGACCGTGGAGTGTGCCACCGTGAGAACAGCCACGTCGTCGAACATGATCTGCTGGGCCTCTTTGTAGATCTCGGCCCGTTTGGCCTGGTCGATTGTAGTTTTGCCCTGGAGCATGAGCTCGTGATAGCGCTCGTTCTTCCACTGGGTCCGGATGGCCGGGGAAGCCAGGCCGTCGAAAAGGACCGCCAGGAAGTTGTCCGGATCACCATTGTCACCGGTCCAACCCAGCTGGAACAGATCCATGTCATCCGGCTGCTCGCGCTGGCGCTTCAGATAGGTCCCCCAGTCGTAGCTTGTGACGTTGGCCGTGATCCCGATCTTTTTCAGATCGCCTATCATGGCGATACCCACCTTGAGCCCTTCAGGGTTGTAGGGCCTGGGAACAGGCATGGACCAGAGCTTGATCTCCGGTAGCCCCTCGCCCCCCGGATACCCGGCCTCGGCCAGCTTTTTCTTGGCCAACTCCACATCGTAGGCATAGCCCGGGACATCGTCGTTATATCCCCACATGGTGGGCGGGATGCCGTTTTTCGCCAACTGACCCATCCCCTGGTAGATGTTGTCTACGATAGCCTGGCGGTTTATGGCATGGGCCACCGCCTGGCGTAAGGCCAAGTTCTGCCACAGCTTCTTGGTGTGGTTAAAACCAAGGTAACCCACGTTCATTCCGGGCTGGGACACCATCTTCAGGTTTTCGTCCTTCTTGACCAGATCGATGTCGGCCGGGTTGGGGAACTGGCAGATGTCGATGTTGCCCACCTTGAGTTCCAGGAATCGAACCGAGTTTTCCGGAATTGCACGAAAGACAACCTTGTCCAGGTACGGCCCGCCGCTGGCCTTGTCCCAGTAATCGGCGAACTTCTCCAGGGTGATGTTGTCGTCAGCCACCCACTTGACGAAACTGAAAGGGCCGGTTCCCACCGGGTTGCGCAGGTAGGCCTTGGGATCCTTCAGAAACGCTGTGGGGCTTATGATGCTGGCAAAGTCCATCCCAACATTGGCGATAAAGGGAGCCTCAACCCTCTTGAGGTTGAACACGACAGTGTACTCACCGGTAGCCTCGATAGAGCCCACGGTGTCGTCCATCTCCATGGACACCCAGTACTCGGGCGGTCTCTCCTGTGGCGGGATCTCGAACCCCTCACCGAAGAACTTGACGTTCCTGCTCTTCATCATACGACCGATGGAGAAGACCACAGCGTTGGCGTTAAAGGGGGTCCCGTCGTGGAACGTCACATCCTCCCTTAACTGGAAAGTGTAGGTCAGGCCGTCGTCAGAGATCTCCCACGACTTGGCCAATCCCGGTTCGACGTCGGTGGTTTCGTCCATGTAGGCGACAAGCTGCTCATAGATATTGTCGGCTACCATGAAGGAGTTGCCGTCCGTCTCGTAGGCCGGGTCCAGACCCACCGAATCGCCGCCCCTGCCGAAAACGATGGTCCCGCCTTCTTTTGGCCCCTCCGCTGAAGTCGCCATGGGCGCCTCTTGCTTGGGAGCCTCTTCTTTCTTCGCGCAGCCTCCGAACACGAAAACCATGCCAAGGACCAGAGTAAACACCAATACTTTTCTAGTCATACGTCCTCCCTCCTGACTCAAAACAGTTACACCGAACAAAGCGCCCTGCCCTACTGAGCAGGACCACCACGCCAATAGATCTGTAACAGCTATGTTGAGATTTCCCCGGTGGAAGGTCAAATATACAAAATACTGTATACAAATCAGTATAACCGATGATGGGCCGGGTTAAATACATTTTTTTGAGATGGTTTTTACCACCCGTTCGTCACTCACTACATCCTCCTTCGCTAAAGCTATGGCGGACAAGGGAATGTGACTTACTGGAGACACCCTTCGACAAGCTCAGGGCAGGCGGAGGAAAAGGAGATGGGCATTATTCCTGGAAAAGGCACAGTTACTATGAAAGCGATGGTTTTTACCACTGCCTGTTGCGGCGAAGCTGAAAGCGAAGACGGAAGGAAAATGAGGGCAGGCTGAGAAAATCAGTAATCTTGGGGAAACCGCATTACTTATAAAAACGATCAGAGCTAGCTCACCACAGGGTTCACCAGTCTTCGCTTTAGCTACGACCCGGCGGGCATGGGGGCATGGGCGAAAGGGCGAAGGTCAGCACTTATCGCCTTTATAGCAACCTGACTTTCCCCCAGTTCTTTGGTTCTCTCAATAACCTCAGTGACCTCAGTGGTAAAATACATCGCTTTTGCAGAAACTGCGCTTTCCCCAAAAATTTATGTTTTCCTCTGCGGCCCTTTGCGATAGCGCCTGGAAGATGGCGTTCCTGCGGCCCTCTGCGTTAAAGCTTTGAGATCGTGTTTATAATAACCGGGATTGCCACGTCGCTCTCGTCTAACTCGATGCTTCTCGCAATGACCCGTCTTCGTCCTACGGACTTCGCCGCGGCAGGCAAAAACGACTGGATTCCGGATCACGATTTAATCGTGTCCGGAATGACAGCGGGGTGGGTAAGTCTTCCCCCATATTTCAGCTTTTCTCCGACTTTCTCAGTGCCTCCAGTGAGTCACATTTCTGTAGTAAGTGACGAACGGGTGGTGAAAAAATGCCTTTTTTATGGTAACCGCGCTTTCCCTCAGAATTAAGATTTACCCTGTGAAACCCTGCCTGCCCTAAGCCTGTCGAAGGGTGTACCCTGTGGTTATTTAGCTTTGATCGCGTTTATTGAAACCGCGTATTCTCCGAGAATGTAGCCTTACTCTGCGTCCTTCGCGTACTCTGCGTTTCAAAACATCGCTTTGACAGGATCTAGGATCGCTTACCCAGACTTTATTTTCAGAATGAAAAAAAGTATATAGGGATACTTGGCCCTTGGTAACCCACATGATAGAGTCCGCTTTGGTGGACGCGCAAACATTCTTAAATATCCCTCAGAATTTCTCTGTAGATCAGTTGAGCATAGATCATGCTGAGATATTGATCCAGGCAGGCAAAACTCTTGGTTTTGTGGTTGCCGTGACAGCAGTGAGGAGAAGTAACAAATGAAGCGACGTGTTGTGCTGGTAGGAATCCTGTTTTTTTCGGCCTTGGTGATCAGCGGCTGCCTCGGGTCCGGCTCCGGAAACAATTCTGGCCCTACCCTTACACTCAATCCAAACTCCACCACACCGCTCGCGGCACAGTTGGAGCTTTCCACCGAATTTGAGTCCACTATCACTGTGACGCTCACTGACGGAACTGAGACCCAGGTTCTTTCCTTCGACGATCCCGGCACAGAGCATACACTTCCCCTGCTCGGGTTCAAACCTGGCAGGACATACGATATCCTGGTCCAGGGGATAGATGTTACTTCCAATTTCCCTCAGCTTAACAAAAAAATGACACTCACCACAGACCCGCTGCCGGATGATTTCCCGAAGATCGTCCTTGAAAGCAGTATTCCAGCAAAAATGGAACCGGGACTTACTCTGTTCGCCGTCAAGCGCACGGCCAACTACATTATCATCGTTGATGACCTGGGAGAGGTTGTCTGGTATTACACACCGCCAGAAGGGGAGCGCGGCGCCGGGGACGTGCGTCAGTTGCCCAACGGCAACTTGCTCTTTTTACCCAACGGGCAGGTTAAGGAGATGGATCTTCTCGGCAATGTCATCAAGAGGTATAAAGCCACGGCGCCAGGGGATGACCCGGCTCCGGGGATCATCCCTGTAGACGATCCAGGGTATCGGTTCCACCACGAGGTCTACCCCACATCATGGGGGACCTACCTTACTCTCGGCTTCGAGGTCGACACTGTCCAGCACTTCCACACCAGCGAGTCCGATCCGTCCGTGTTCGATACGGTGGAGGTGACCGACGACGTCGTGATCGAGTTCGATGAGGACGGGGTCGTCCAGAACCGCTGGCCTTTCCTTGACATGCTCGACCTCTCCCGGATCGGGTACGATTCACTGAACAATCACTACATCCTCGGCACGGGCAACGACTGGGTTCACGCCAACGCAGTTATCCCTGACCCGACGGATGACTCCCTTATCGTGTCACTGAGACATCAGGATGCCGTGGTCAAGTTTTCAAGGACCACGGGCGAGTTGATCTGGATCCTGGGCAATCACAATAACTGGGCAGCCTCCTTTCAAGGGTATCTATTGGAACCTGTCGGATCGGGCTTCCAATGGCCGTACCACCAGCACGCGCCAATGATCACTTCCACTGGCAACCTGATCCTGTTCGACAACGGAACCTACCGGGCCAGCCCTTACGACGGGACGACACCACAGGACGACCTCTTTCCAGCAGACAACTATTCACGAGCCGTCGAGTACAGGATCGACGAACTTAACCAGACGGTGGAGCAGGTGTGGGAGTACGGGGCCTCGATCACGCCAAGGCTGTATTCCTTCTTCCTATCCGACACCGATCACCTGGCAGCCACGGACAACGTATGGATCACCTTCGGCGGTATGTTGGGCGTTGGCGACCAGAGCAGCTCGGACATGGGGCGCGGCGACTATCAGGCCCGGCTCATCGAAATCTCCCGCGACACCGTTAATGAGGTCGTCTACGATCTGTCGGTCTACGGCGACGCCGCCACAGCCCCGATCGGATATACCGTATATCGAAGCGAGAGAATCCAGGGCTTCTACCCTTGAGCCTGAAACAGGCATGCGGAAAGCGCTGCCAAGGGCCGTTGCTGTCGATATGAGAAGGTACTGTCAGCTTGAATAGGACAAAAGTTAAGGCCGCCGTATTCATCTGTGTTCTGGTCCTGTTCTATGGTCTGTGGGCGAAATCGGTCTCACATATTCCTATCGGCACCTACTGGTGGGATTTTCTCGTTTTTGACGGTATCAGTGAGGCGATATCCCAGGGCCTGCTGCCGGCCCGCGATTTCTGGTCGCCGCTCTTGCTGCCCGCCTACCTGTTCCAGTTTGCCAACCTCCTCGACAATGACGGATCCGTATATCTGCTCCTGCATCTCCTGCAGTTGGCTATTGTCTTTCCCTTCGCCCTGGTAATAGTCCCGAGGAGGACGTCGACACTGGAGTTCATACTGGTGATGTCAGCCTTGACGATCTTTGCCCTGGCGCCTTTCAACTACTCCACGTGGGGAGGGGAAACCAATGGGAATATCAGCTACAACGGTTTCTACAATCGTTTTGGTGATCTGCTGCTGATATTAACGATATTGTTTCTGATACCTCCCAAAGGTTCGAAAAGCAGGGCCGATCCTGTTGCCATGGGGATTATTCTCTCCTTGGCATTCATCACCAAAATGTCCCTTTTTGCCATCCTGGCAGGCATCGTGACGGTCCACCTGGTAAGGGACAGAAGGAGATACGATAGGATTGACCTGACTGCTTTGTTCGCTCCCGGCATTGTCGTGGCAGGTTTCATCCATCTCTACCTGGCACCGGATTATATGAGTTTTGTTCTCGGCGTGGGTGGGACGAGGCTGGCGGAGCTGTTCACGATGACAGCGCTCCGGCTACCGGATTATTTCGCACTTCATTTTTTGGAGATCCTGGCTGTTCTCATGGGTTCCGTTATCATAGCGTCACTGGAATGGACACACCGGGATGTCGCTGGACCTGTTTTCAGCCGAAGCAGTGATCTGTTCGTCCTGTCCGTCCTCGCGACGGTTGCCTTCTCATTGACTAATTATGGAGACCTCGGGTTGCTGCCGGTCTCGGCCGGTTTCCTGGTCTACTTCAAGGTGACGGACCGGGAGAAAGGGAGTGCGGCCACCCGTGGCAGTACCGACGCCGACAGCGTGAGGAAAAACCTCGCCGGGAGAGCCTGGCGTATGCTAATGACGAGACAGACACTGTTGGCGCTGGGCGTCTTCGTGGTTCTAATCTACCTGTACAATATCGGTTTTAATGTGTACGACATCGGCAAACACCAAATTGCAGGAAATTTTGTGGATATAGGCACCGGAAATGAATATCTGTCCAGGAGGTTCACGGTGCATAGATGGCATCTTAGAACAATGTCCGGGCGAGATGACATCCTGGAGTCTAAAACTCCCATCAACGCGGACATCCGTGATTTTGTATTCTGGGTGAAAGAAACGGCCAGGGCATCCGAACTCCTGAAAGACCTGGGAATTGGGAATGATCAAAAAGTGTTTGCGGTGACATTCCCGACATACGTTTTCTCGAGATTGTCCGATTTCCGTGTTCCGGAAGGGACTTATCCGTGGCTGCTGGTGGATCACAATCTTACGTTAGACGACAGTGATGTCTCGATGGTGTCGATGCTCAATGATGCCAATATCGTCATGGAGGACAAGTGCAACCTGCACAGAGCTAGCCGACTGGCGCTCCCTGAATTTTTCGGGTACCAACTTCGGTCAGAATTCAGACCGATACAGATCAGTCCCTGCTGGGACGCCTATTTTCGAGAATAGAAGGTCTGGTGTTCTTTCCGCCGGGTTTCGAGCGCGGCTAGCTATAGGTGATCCGGTACGATTGAGGTCCCTTCCGGTTCAGGATCTCTGCGAGTCCACAATTCCAGCCCCTCCTCTGTGATTCTCCCAGTATGACCCAGAGGCAGGGATTGTTTTTTCAACCACACGTCCCAGTAGGGGGTGCTCATAACACGGAAATATTTCACGTCTACATGTTGGCCGTAGATCTTCTCCAGAATGGCGCGGCTCCCTTCCACTACCGGATACTTGGGGGACATCACATAATCAACATCGGCGAACACTGTCTCAGCCGGCCTGTGGTGCTCCAGAGAGATGTTTCTGTTGTCGTGATGCCAGAGATAAGTACCCTTCGCTGAGGAAGTTCGCAGCAGGTGCGTGAAGGGGTTTGAAAAATCCATATTGTAAACTGAACCGCCGCCATATTCCCTGAAGGCTGAGTTCAGTGTTTCCAAACCTCTGGCAACTGTATAAGCATATTGAGTCTGGAAGATCTCCTGGCGGGATGAACCTCGGGTGAGATCCCTGAAATCAGCAAAACTTACCTGAATATTTCCATCAACATCGGCCCTGTCCAATCCACCGAGCGCTCCCTCTTTAATAAACATCCTTTTCATCTGATCCGGAACCGTCATCCCATAATTTCCGGACAATCCGATGCGAAAGAAACGTTCCATCGCTCCTTGCCGCTCTATGGTTTCCGCCACCCACGGTAACAGACCCAGAATCAGCAGGATCGCGACAGCACGATGGGAAGGTCTGTCAGACTCCCTGTTTGCAACTGATTGGGAGAACAGAGCCGTTGCTATTAGTATGACGGAAAACATCAGCGGAAGGCTGATTACTTCCGAATTGGTTGACAGGATAAACAACGAAGAACCAAGAAGTAGAAAATAGAAAGATAAAACCTTTTTCCCACTGTTTTTCATCTTAAAGTCCAGAGTGGACGTCAGGATGATCAGGAGCACTAAAGGCATCAGTATACTAATGATATTAAACTTGAATGTCTGACGCAGACGTCCGAAAAAGTCATTTCCAACCATCGCCATATCCAGAATGTCTCCTAAATAACTCCGATTGAGACCTGGATATGCCAATTCGATAACAGTCCCCACAACGAGTAATACACCAAGGCTGTACAGGAGAGAAGTTCGATGTAACTTGCGGTAAACTGCAAAAAATATAAAGAGAACTACTGCTATCAGGAAATATGTAATTTTTATGTACAGTAGGAATGCCAAAGCTATACCGACAAAAAAACCTTCAATCCTGTGAGTCCATAGTCCGGGGTCGGGTTTTGAAAGAAAAAGCAGTGCAAGGAGCATCAGCCCCCCCCAGCCGATGCGGTTGTAATACATGGCAAATGTTACGCTTGAACCGGGAAAACCCATCGGAACAGGGGCAGCGACGAGTGCGGCAAGGTAGAATTGGAAACAGATGCCTGGCAAACGAGGAAGCCTGGTTTGTGACAAGTAGGCCCCGACTGAAAGACAAAGGAACAGGACCAACAGGTTGAACATGAGGAACAGGGTGTACGGACTGTCACTTAAGAAAGCGAGGGCCGCAGGACCCATGAAATTAAGTGGTCCCAATCCGCTAATGAAATCAATGTTAGGGATGTCACCAACCAACACCCGATAGATACCATCTATAAAAATATAATTATCGTGTGCCATCATGTTTGTATAAATGATGCCTGGGGTCATCAGGCCAACAGCGTAAACAGACCACAGGCCCAAAGCCAGTAGCCAGGCGTTCCGCCAGGACGATGGCATTGAAAAAGCCCACAAAAGGAATTGGTCGCCCTTTTCTTGTTGAGAACTTTTCCAAAAAATCAAGCTGTCTTTATAAAACATTTGTATTCCTGAATTGGCAAGGTGATCAGACGATATCCAGTGGTCCTTCTCGACGCTTGCCCAATCTTTCAATCCCCAACTGAAGTAACTTTTCAATTCGCAGTACGCATTCCGGGGAGAAAGGGGATGCGAATTCGCAAATCACCTTCTTGCGTCTACCGTGGGCATTTCAATGGTCAGGGAATGAGATTACAATTCTTAGATCGATGAAATGATAAGAAACCTATGGTATGTGGATTCCCTCCACACTCTCTTATGTATGGATTTTACACACCATCGTTGTATTTGCAAGAAATTGTTTTTTTCTTGAATCCGACCTTGACTTACGCATAACTTACGCCTACAATTGACACAATTCAAAATTGAAGATTCAAAATTCAAAATGATGAACAACCGTGCGTTGAGCTTATGCTCTTTGAGGATTCAGGGGTTGAAGATCCAATACAAATAACTGTCTGACGGCACTCGGACATTTCTTCAACCTCTGAATCCTGTTTTGAATCTTGAATATTGAACCTTGAATCGACCTGGAGGGTCTCCCATGAGTCCATTAACTCCCAAGCAGAAAAAATTTCTCGATTTCGTCGTCGAGCATACGGAGCGGGAAGGATATTCCCCCTCCCAGGCCGAGATCGCCGGCGCCCTCGGGTTCAAATCCCTAGGCACGGTTCAGAACTACCTGACCCGGTTAGAGCGCGAAGGACTCATCGAGAGGGACTGGAACGCCAGGCGGGGTATCCGTGTGCGGCTTCCCGAAGGTTACGGGTTCCAGCTTCCCCTTGCGGGGATCGTATCGGCGGGCAACCCCATCGAAGCTATCGAAACACCCGACACCATTCCGGTGCCCCCAAACATGGCTGACGAGGGAAACTTCGTCCTGCGGGTCGAGGGAAACTCCATGATTGAAGACGGGATCCTGGACGGTGACTACGTCGTGGTCCGCAAGCAGAGCCATGCGGAGAGAGGACAGACAGTGGTGGCACTCATAGGTAACGAGGCCACTGTCAAACGCTTTTACCGGAAGGTCGACCGCATCGAACTGCACCCGGCCAACGCGGCCATGGCGCCGATCATTGTAGAAGCAACGGAAGAGTTCTCGATCCTCGGAGTGGTTGTTGGAGTGATAAGGTACCTGAAGTGAGAAATCTCACTGAAACGGTGAAACGGAGAGGGGGAGAAACGGAGATAACCCGCTCTTTTTGACGATTTGCTGACCTGTTGCAATAAGTCATTGAAACGCGAAACGCATAATTTTTCAGAATTTACATGAACAACCGTGTCAAAGATGGCATGAAAGGATTTAAAGTGAGTTACAGGTTATTCCCCGTTTCCCCGTTTCCCCGATTCCCCGTTTCGTAAAATGTCTCGGCCTACAGGATTTTCCAGGACAGATCTATGGACCGAGACATATTACATATTTATATTCCTGCCTTTCCAATAGCCCTAGCCCGCATCTCCGACCCCACCCTCCGAACCCGGCCTGTGGCAGTAGCCCCGGGCCATTCCGAACGAGCGCTCATCCAGCACCTTTCAGCAGAGGCCCGTTCCGAAGGATTGTTCGAGGGGATGCCCCTATTCAGGGCCAGGAGGATGTGCCCATCTCTTGTCATCCTCCCGCCCGATCCGGGGAGAGTTTCAGGAGGCAACAGGGCTCTTGTCAAGCTGACACGCGAATACTCACCTGTCTGGGAACCCTCCTCAACAGGACGCATATACCTGGACCTCACCGGTTCAGCTCGTCTGTTCGGTCCGGGTCGTGACGCGGCTCTCAAGCTGGAACGGGATCTCGACAGACGCCTGAACCTTACCGGTTCCGTTGGGGTGGCCGGCAACAAACTGGTGTCTAAAATCGCGGCGGGATACCTTTACAAACCGGGCGTCTGCGATATCCTGCGCGGAGGCGAAGCAGAATTCATTGCCCCCCTGCCGGTGACGATTATACCCGGTATCGGGGAGACCCGGCAGCGGGTCCTGCTGGCCGACCTCAACCTGAGCCTCGTCGGACAGGTCGCTTCCCTCACCCTGCCCCAGCTTTCCTTGCCATTCGGCCCTTTTGCACCACTGCTTTTTCACAGGGCAAGGGGGATCGATCCCTCGCCGGTCCTGCCGCCACGCCGGACCCCGGAGGTGTCCCGCGAAAGTCTTCTCAATGAGGGGGAGAACGACGACTCAGTCCTCCTGGCTGAACTGTACCGTCTGGCGGAGGAGTGCGGACTGCATCTGCGAAGCACAGGGAAAGCCGCCACCAAACTAACCCTGACCATCACCCACTCTGATGGCCTGTCACGGCAAAAGACCGCCTCTCTCAAGGACCCCATCGACCAGGACATCCGGATCTTCGGTCTTGTTGAAAGGCTTTTCGGTGAGGTCAGTGAACGGCGCGTGGATATCAAGTGGATTAACCTCGTTTGCGAAGGTCTAACCGAACCCCGGGGCCAGTTGGAGATGTTCGTAAACGCGGGGGAACCCGGCATGGAGGACAACATCCAGGAAGCCCTGGACGCGGTGAGAGTGAAGTATGGAATGGGCGCGGTCAAGCGAGGGAAAACGATAGCCGCGGATTCAAAATTCAAAAAGGGACTGCAATCCACATAACCACGGCTTTGGCCCAAACGAGAATTATTGAATCTTGAATCTTAAATATTGAATTATGTCCTCCTTCGTCCCCCTCCACGTTCATTCCTCCTTTTCCCCGGCCTGGGGGCTTCACCATCCAGAGAAGCTGTGCATGGCGGCCCGGAACACGGGTATCAGTTGCATGGCGCTGACAGACCGCAACGGCCTGTACGGCATACCGCACTTTATCCAGTGCGCGCGGGAAGCGGGGATCGCACCCATTATCGGAACCGAAGCGGTTACCGATGATCACCGCGCCGTTCTCCTCGTCCGGGACCAGACGGGCTATGAGAACCTGTGCCGGCTTCTGTCCGATCTCCACTGCCGGAAGGATTTCGACCTCCCGTCGGCCATCGCCCGATATCGGAATGGGCTGTGCGTTCTCACCGACGATGCCAGGATTTTGAGACCTCTGAAAAGCGTTTCACCGGAAGATCTCTTCGTGGAGCTATCCCCGGGTCATCAGATGCACCGTGCCCTGGCCCTGGCCCGCAACACAGGCCTTCCCCCGGTGGCCACCACCAGAGCTCTTTTCCTTGACCCGGAGGACCATGCACTACACCGGGTGTTAAGGGCCATTCACATGAACACCAGTTTGTCACGACTGACACCCTCCGACATCGCCGGCGAAAGAGATCTCCTCCTTCACCCCGAGCGTATCGCCGACCACTTTCCCCATTGCCCCGAGGCCATGGAGAACACAACTCTGGTGGCAAGCCGCTGCAGGACCGACTGGAACTACTCC
>Ga0209976_10000930_pt1 | contig 17711 bp, 12 predicted proteins | sample SumtaG_FD_182806 | JGI IMG/M metagenome (GOLD analysis project Ga0209976, IMG submission 182806) | Deep subsurface microbial communities from Indian Ocean to uncover new lineages of life (NeLLi) - Sumatra_00157 metaG (SPAdes) (version 2) | ecosystem: Environmental > Aquatic > Marine > Oceanic >...
CTGTGCCTGAGATTATATATGGTGTATCACCTATTCCGTCATCATTAGCATCGATACCCGCGTAATCATCCCAATAATTACCAATAACCCCATCATCCCATTGATTGTTAGTTCCATTATCTTGAGCATTTAGAGTATTTCCTATGAAAATGTTATTGTATATAAGATTTTCATTGGAGGAAGAATCGATACTTAAGCCAGTTTTACTATTATTTACAAAGCAATTTCCAAACATAGTATTATTATTCGAACCATACCCCATCATAATCCCATCCTCGCTACTATTAACGAGGTCATTAAAAAATATATTATTATAACTAGAATCAAAAACATATATTGCTACAAGGCTATTATTAATTGAATTTTCTGTAAAATTATTTTCTATAGAATAATCTATCATCAACCCTACCATATTATTATCCATTTTGTTTTCATGTAAAGTATTATTATAGCACTCATGATATAAATGTACTCCGATAATATTATTACGTATTTTATTTTCAGTGATATTGCAATCTGTGCTTCTGAATAAACGGATTCCATAAAGACTTTCAAAAACTGTATTGTTAAAAATAGTAATGTCATAACAATATTGAAGAGATAATCCAAGTTCATTTGCTTGAATAATATTTTCAGTAATAGAATTATTCTTACACAAAATTAAATTAATACCTCCTACTACCGTTAAATTTGATATAAATGTATTATTGCATTTAAATAAAATAATTTGTCCAGGATTCGAAAAATTATTTGCTGTCAAACCCAGTTTATTAGCGTAAAAGTAAACTGGTTTCCCATTAATTAAGTTAGATTTAGTAATATTATAAGTAGAAATTTGATCATAATAATCGTGTAAAGATATTTCACAGTTACTAAAATTATTTCGAGCTATAGTAAGATCATAACTATCCCCATCTAAAGTAATTCCTCCACGACTACAATTTATTATGCTATTGTCATATATACTTGTATTATTAGTATGAGAAATACTGATACCATTTCCACACGACAAAAAAGTATTATTCCTAACAATAAATTCTTTAATTCTGTTTAAATGCATCCCAGAACCACAATTACTTATTACATTATCAATGAATTTGATTTTATCATTTGAGAATTCCATATATATTCCCATTTCACTATTAGATATATTATTGCCTTTAAAGGTAATATTGGAGATGTCCATAAAATAAATTCCCTTGGTGTTATTAAATATAATATTCCTTGAAATTGTTATATTATGACTTAAATAAATTTTAATCCCTGCAGAGTTCGTGGGGTCGTCAGAGTTTCCATAAACAGTATTATTATCAATAATATTATTTGCCCCACATCTGGCTATACTTATTCCCCTATAATTATTCCCTGCAGTATTATTCCTCACAGTATTATTCGCAGAATATGTTAAGACGATTCCTGCCCCAGTATTATTCTTGGCTAAGTTATGCAGTATTGTGTTATTATAAGTGTTTATTAAGCGAATTCCTTCCCCATTATTATATGAACAATTGTTTTCAAATATTAGTGAATTATTTACATTTTCTAAAAAGATTCCGGCAAAAACCCCAATACTACTGTTATATACTGTACAGTTCTTTAATGTAAAATATTTGTTGGAATTTTGTATTTCAATACAATTTGATAAACTGTTTCCATTAATAGTTATGTTTTTAATAACATATGGATCACTCCAAGATCCAGAACCTGAGCACCAATCGTTATCTGCTTCTGTTTTGCTCCAATTATAATCAGGATCGGTATCATTTATAAAAATTGGATTCACAAAATTATTATCTGATGATTGTATATTATCCAATTTAACCGATTGTAAATTGCGAACAAAAGAGAAAGGAATTATATTTGCAGCAAAAATCAGTAATAAAATGCTTAGAATTAAACTCAATTTTATTTTAAAATAATGTGATTTCTTCTTCATTATATTTGCAAACCTAAATTTTTTGACTAATAAGAATAATATTCTAAGGTAATATTTTAACTTTTTGTCAGGTTTTGTAAATAATCATATCTGAAGTGGCTTCACCTATAAAAGATTGAGTTCGTGAGGTGGGGGTGTATGTAGGGAGCTTTCGGGCGAGGTATTCAGCCCGCCATTCTCAACAGCGCAAGTGTGTGGTGTTGAAAGGGGAGCTCAAGGTTCAGGCTTAGAGTGAATCAGGTTTGTGCAAATGGCAGACGATAATTTGTTTCGAAATTGAGAGGTGAGATGAGTTAAGTGTATTATAGAGGGGGTATGTTCTGGAGTTTTTACTCCATCTTTTCTCTTCTTATTAATTTGAATGGCTTTTAAAACATACTTAAGAAATATCTATTATTAGGTTAAATCACAAATTCAAATAGAAGACAAACCTTAGAATTAGAAAACTTTAAAGTTGGTTGATTTTGCCTGTATGTTACTATTGTGGAGATATAGTTGCGAACGCTAATTTATCCACTAACTGTGGTCAATTTTATATACTAACTTTAAATGTACCTGAAAAATAAACTACAAGAAATAGCAAAATTACGATTGGCATTGATAAATTTCCTCATCTTCTAAAAAAATTTAAATAAAAGTAAATAATTTAGATGTTTCTGAAAGTTTAAAAAGGAACTTGACTAAATATATTATAATTTATTTAAGACAAAATTTTTCAACAGAAATTAAAATGAAAAATAGAGAACATCATCTCTTGATAATTTTATTAATACTGTTCACCTACTTATTCCCCTTTTATTATTATGGTGATTTAAAGAGCATGAACCCAAATAATTTGAATAATAATCTACATAACTCAGGAATATCATTTGATAATAATTACATTTATGATTGGAACACTACATGGGGTGGGATTAATGAGGATATGGGTAGAAATTTAATTATAGATTCGAATAATAACATTTATGTTTCTGGTGATACAAAAATTACTGGTAATTGGGATACTTTTTTAGTTAAATATAATGAATTAGGTATTCAACAGTGGAATGTTACTTGGGGTGGTTCTAATGTTGAAAATCAGCGTGGAATAGCCTTAGACTCATTAAATAATATATATATCACGGGAGAGACTTTCACTTATGGTAATGGGGGTTCTGATATATTTTTAGTTAAATATAATGAATTAGGTATCCAACAATGGAATACAACATGGGGTTATATTGATTGGGAGAGGGGGAATGGTGTAGTTATAGATTCATCTGATGACATTTATGTAGTAGGAAGAACGGATATTGATCTCCGTCCAGGGGCTTTAGATAACAGCGGTGTCTTAATAAAATACGATCACTTAGGAAGAGAAATATGGAATGTAACATGGGATGATGAAAAATATGGTTTAGTTGATAGTACCTTTTGGTGCGTGACTTTGGATTCCGAGGAAAATATTATATGTGTAGGAAACACCTACGTGAGTCCAAATGTAAATGATCTTCTCGTAGTGAAATTTAATAAAACAGGACATGATTTGTGGTATGCTAGATATGATTATTGGTTAAATGATGTTGGTTATGGAGTCATCTCAGATTCTTCTAATAATATATATGTTACTGGCCACACAGGTCATACTCCTTATGGAGGCGATACAGATGCCTATATAGTAAAATTCAATTCTTCAGGACACCATCAATGGACAGCAATTTGGGGCGGGGATGGACTAGAATATGGTAATAACTTAAGATTCGATTACTATGAAGATATATATTTAGTTGGTTATACCTCATATTTTGGTGCAGGAGGGGGTGATGCTTTTATAGCGAAGTATAACATCAATGGTATTCAATTATGGAATACAACATGGGGGGGAATTGATTATGATAGTGGTAGGGATATTTTTTTTGATTCTTTTGATAACATGTTTGTTTTAGGAAATACAAAAAATTATGGAGAGGGCGATTATGAAGCATGCTTGATAAAATACGATAATCTCGCTCCAGGGCTAACAATAAATTCACCAAAATCTAACTCTATTTTTACTAAAAAGGAACCAAACTTTAACATAACCGTTAGCGATCCAAAAATAGAAAAGGTGTGGTACACTACAAATGGAGATCAAATAAAAAACGAGATTTCTGAATCAAATGGTACGATTTTGGGAACTCTTGATTCCACAGTATGGAGTCAATTACCATACGGTAAAGTAATACTAACTTTTTTTACCAATAACACTGATGGATATGGAGTGTATAGGAATGTGACCATTTGGAAAACGGGTTATCCACAAATTTATAGTAATACTCCAGATTTTACTGTATACAATGGGACTACTGGATATACGCTTTCTTGGCATGTATACGATCTTTATGGAAATGCTGATTCCTATTGGGTTGAAAGAAATTCTACAAAGGTTTCTGAGGGAAGTTGGACCAATGATTCAAATATTTTGTATTTAGAAATTGAGAACCTTAAAGCAGCATCGTATAATTATACTTGCTTTGTTGTTGATAGCTATGGTGCTCTTAATTATTCCTCTATTTTTGTAACGATATTAAATACTCCACCTTCAATAAGTAACAATCAGGACGATTTTGCAATAAGTATCGGTTCTACTGATTTCTTAATCTCATGGCATGCAATTGATTTGGATGGAAACAACCAATCTTATTGGATCGAACGGAATACAGTTAGAATTGCTGAAGGAACTTGGAATAACGATACAGACATAGATTTTATTGAATCCGAGATTCTCGATTTAGGGATATATAACTATACCTGTTTTGTTAATGATACTGCGCTAGCTATCAATCAGTCTTCTATTTTTGTTGTAGTGACTAATGATATACCAGTTATATTCAATAATATTTTGAACTTTACTGTTAATGCTGGTACTACTGGTTTCTTAATCTCATGGCATGTAATTGATTTGGATGGAAACAACCAATCTTATTGGATCGAACGGAATACAGTTAGAATTGCTGAAGGAACTTGGAATAATGATACAGACATAGATTTTATTGAATTCGATATCCTCATGATAGGAATGTACAATTATACCTGCTTTGTAAACGATTCCTTTGGACTTTTTAGCCAATCATCAATCTTCATAAAAATAAATTCAGCCCCCCAATACTCGGGTATCTCCTTACCTGCAATAAATACCTATAGTCCAAATACAGACTATATATTTAATTGCTCTTGGTTTGATATAGATGGCGTAATAAGTGAGGTTAAACTTGAATTTGATTATCAAAATTATACTGTTTTTGATAATTTTAATGGAGAATTTACTTACATTTTTAAAGATTTAACTGCTAACGAGATTGGCTATCAATTTCGATGGCATGCAATGGATGACGATGGTATATGGAACGCTACAGAGTGGCATTCTTTTACTCTTAATAAACAAGTTGTTCAGTTATTGATATATTTTAACGGAACTCAAGAGAATTTGTTTGATTTGTATAATCCAATTGTAAATATCACTATATTCAATTTAAACTCAACTCCCGGACTCTTGAAATTATTTGTTGATAACATTTTAATACAACAAGAATATACTACTTCATTAACCAATATATCTCAATATTTAAATGGAGCTTATAACATTACAGCTGTTTTAACAGATCAGAATTATACTGGATCCACGATGGTATGGCTTAACATTCAAGAAATAACTCCACCAATAACAATATTCGACTTTTCTGAAGATTACTTGAATACAACCATTCCAGAATATTATCACAATAGTATAAAGATTAATTGTAGCGTCTTTGATAGTTCTCCATTACATTGGGTGTATTTCTGTGAAAATTCTTCTGGAATTTTTCTAAATAGATCGATGATTAGTTTAGGGAACGGTGATTGGGTTTATGAAATAGATATTTCACACTTGAACTGGAATGATGTCTTTTTTTTCTATTTCATTGCAAATGATACATGGGGAAATATTGGTATAAATGATAATGCTACATCCTTGTATAGAGTAAATGTTTTTGATTATCAGAATCCATTTTCTTCAATTTCATACATTCTACACGATAATCCAAATTTGATTAACATTTCTACATCTTTTAGATTAACTGCTGATGACATTGGATCGGGGATTTCTTTAATAAGATATAGAATTGACGATTCAGAGTGGATTCACTACACTCAACCCTTCAATTTTTCGAACTATAGCCCCGGTACATATGTAATATCTTATTATTCTGTTGACAATGCTGGAAATGTAGGAGAAATTAACTCTATTACCGTTGTGTTGATTAGCACTGAAGAATCTACACCTCAAGTAGCAATTCCAAGCTTTAACTTAGGTATGCTAATTTCAGTTATCTCAATAACTTCAATAATCATTTTATTTAAGTATAAGAAGCGTAAATCGTGTCTGTTTTGTTTCGAAGTTAAGAAGTGAGATGAGAAGTGTTTTTGTGGGAGTGTGTTCCGGAGTTTATAACTCCTATTTTCTATTTTTTCATTTTATAAGAAAAAATTACTAGTTTCCTTTAGCGAAGTTGAAAGATAAGAAGTGAGAAGATAAATATTTTGGTGGGAGTGTGTTACGGAGTTTTATACTTTAAATTTTTTTTTTATTGTATTTTTCTATTTCACTAATTCTCTTAAATCATGAAAGTTCGTATTGAATGGTAAATTCAGAGATTTAAATTGTTTTTGATGTTATTTCAACACCTTTCTTGCTCATAAGATCCAGATCGCTCGTGTTTTCAAAGAATCTACTTTTGGCAAAGGTTTTTTTACCCTCATTATTAGAACCAAGAACTATAATTCGTAGCTATCACCTTCAGGCCAATTTTTTGAAGTAGATTGGACTATAGCCCAGATAGGAATATCTTCGTTTTAGTTTTATACTTTTCTTTATCTTCGAACTTCGCTAAAAGTTTCGCAATAGAAACTATTTAACGAAGCTAATATAGATAAAATATATGTTGAAAATAAAGAAAAATGGGTTCTTGACCACAAGAAATCTATTTGGATCTCCGTATTCATTTAAAGAGAATTGTGGTTGGTTAAAAAAACGTTTTCTTACTGGTCCTAGTACAAATAATTATCGTAATGTTGAATATATCTCAAAACATTCCGTATTAAATAAAATCAAGCCAAAATATACCATTTCTTTTATAGGGGATATAATGGACATGAATTCAAGAGATTTAATAATCGGTGAGAGTGTCAAAAATTTTGTAAAAGGCTCAGACTTTCTGATTGGAAATTTTGAGGGAACCCTCACAGAGAAAAACGTAATCAATGGTAAGCGACATAAACCACAGATAATGGATGCTCTTGCAAGTCTATTCAGCCCAAAAAAAACATATTTATCAACAGCAAACAATCACAGTGGCGATTTTGGTCAAACTAATTTTTCTGATTCTGTAAACCAATTAAGGAGTCGAGGTTTTCATGTATTTGGTACTGAAGAAACGCCTTTTCTAGATATAACAAATGATCTAAGAGTAATAGGTGGCACCCAATGGTCAAACCGTCCTTGTGGTTATTTAGCTAGATTAGAAGATTCTACACATTATCTTAAGCCTGGTTCATTTAATTTATTATTTCCACATTGGGGTTATGAAATGGAATTATATCCTCGCGATGAAACTGTTAATCATGGTATGGAACTAATAGGTAACTTTGATGGAATAATAGGCCATCATTCACATTGTCCCCAACCAGTGTCGTATTTTCCAATGGGTAACAATAATAAATTAATTGCATATTCCTTAGGAGATTTTTGCGATGGTAAGAAAATCGAAATGCATAGTTATGGCATCGTAGTAAAGGCTGAAATTGGAATTAATGCGGAGGATAAATGGCAAGTTGGCCAATGTGATTGGATTTTCCTTAAAACTCGTTCTTTATCAAAAACAGAATTCATTATAGACACCGTCGACAATTTCTCAGAATTCGCATTCACATTTAAAACTGTACACGAAGATAATAGTGTGAATGAAGTTTATAGTGAAAGATGGTCTGAGACAGAACAATTAGTAGCTTGTACATAATCTAAGATATATTTTTAATCTGACAAATCTTTCCGTTTCTTTCCTCGTAGATTTCGTGCTGGAAAAAGTAGTGATCGTAATAATCAGCAATATCGTCAATAGAATTGACCAACCTTTATTAAACATTGGCTTTTTAGTTCTTATTGAATGGGAAATTCAAGGTCTGCATTATTTTTCTTTCAAATCTTTTTTAGAGCTTTTTTCTTCAATGATATCTTCTGATTTTGGAGATACTTTAACAGGTTTAGAATCATCTATAGGAGAATCACAAACCCAACACACATTCTCCAAATTCGTTAAAGCTTGAGCGCAATTCATGCAATATAATACATCACACATCGGGCATATATAATTATATTTTGCTACTCGGCTTTTACACACCAAACAGATCTTCTTTTCCCTATGAAAAGTCACCTCCTCTTCAGTAATATTATCAGGTCTTTTTGTTAATCTAAAAAGCCCTTCTTCAATTGATACATCTTTTTTAGGTTTTTCTCTAATTTTAACATCTTCTTCTCTTAATCCTAAATACCATAAAAATGCACTAATAACTTGTCCAATTTCAAAAATGATATTAAAAAGTAGTACAGTAGTGATTGTTTCTAGCAATAACGATATAATGCAGAGAAAAACTCCTATTGCTAAAAACAAATATTTTTTCTTTAGAAGTCCTTCAACTTGAAAACTTTTAAACAATAGCCCAAATCCACTAAACCCTAAAGCCATAAGTCCGAGGATAATAGCTAAGATGAATACAAATGATCCAAAAGCTAAATTAATTTCCACTAAACTTATACCTGAGGGTATAGGAACAATAATATCAATTTGGTTGATTGGATCTATATAAAAACCTATTTGTAATAAAGTTAAAATAATAAGGACAATCAACAATGCATACTTTTTATTCTTCTTTAATAGAATTTCGATACCTATATATATACTAAAAAAACCATAAAAGACCGGCGGCGTGTAATGTATTAAGATTCTTAGATAGATCGATACTTCCAAATTCCTGCCTGTTACTAGAATTACTATGAAATCACTCACTGAATGTAGTTTGCCAAAACCAATACTTATTATTGCAAGCCCGACAATTAAAAGGAGTTTTGCGTTAGTTTTTCTTGATTTATAGACAAGGTAGAGTCCGAACATAACATTAAACAGAAAAAAACACGTTATTGAAATAGCATCTATCCAACCTAATTGTGAGAGAATAATTTCTACCACTTTAAAACACCAAGATTACATTTTTTAAGATTTTTCACTAGTATTGATATTTATAAATTTCTCACATATTATTTAACATTTTTTTATAAATTTAAGACTTGAAACTTTACCTTACATACAATGTTATGTTGGATAGTATCAAAACTATTAAAGAAAGATTTTTCGTTGGGATAATTCTTGTATTGTTGTGTTCCGGATAATTTTTTTTGTATTGTATTTATAAATTTCACTCATTAGTTTAAACCATGAAAGAACATATTGAATGGTAAATTCAATGTCTGATTTCGAAGGAATTTTAGTGAAAAGAGATAGGTTTGACTTCACTTATAAAATACAGCGGGCTCCCATTTCTTAAGACCATTTGGTCCTATACGAAAGATGAGATTTGATTATTATCATCAAAATCAAAACTTGTCTTATGATTTCTAGCCAGATCTAAAAAAACCTACCGATTATTAAAATTAATATCGCTGTTAAATGTTTTTTCTTATAATCTCGACGCTATTTATGTTAATTAAAGTATATCTTTTCATATTTAATAATAAAGTTTTTTCGTGGAAAAATGGTCTACACTTATTTCAAATAAGATTGAATCTTATTATTAATTGTTGGTGTTAGTATGAAAACTAATATAATAAAATTGTCAAAAAATCACATTATTCCTGCTGGAGCTGTGTTAGGTAGAGCCTTAAAAGACGATCCAGTATCTGTCCATGTTACGCCAGATGAGGTTAAAAGACACCTAACTATGGAGTGTGTGTTTCGAATGACGTGTTATTTAGGTGTTAAATACGGAGAAGTCTATGCTACATCAGCTGATCTTGAAGGAGTAGCAGTTTGGATTCCTTATGAATATTATAAAGATAAATTCTGGAGGAACCTTAAAGCAGCATTTAAAGGAAGGATGTGGAAAATGGGACTGGATGCTTCAAGAAATATTAAACCCATTCGTGAATATAGCACAGCGGCCCATCGAAAATATGCTCCTACTAATCATTGGTATTTACAATCTTTAGGAGTAGAGCCTATTCATCAAGGGAAAGGTTATGGGAGTCTCTTACTAGAGCATTTCATTGAAAAGATCGCCACGGATTCTTTGCCGATATTTCTTGAGACTTCCACTCAAAGAAATGTAAATTTTTATGAGAGATTTGGTTTTCAAGTAATGGAAGAGGAGATTGTTCCAGGGACAAATGTGAGACAGTGGTATCTTTTACGAAAATAAATGAAGTAAGAGATGAGAAGTATTGTGGTGGGAGTGTGTTCAAGATTATAATTTTATTTATAAAAAAATGCAGAAACATGTAAAACAATTAAAAATTGAAAATTCAAAAAAAAAAAAAATTGAAATATTGTGTTTCAATACATCTAATGTTAAGTTTTAGGACATTATATATATCTTTGGCTAATGTTCGTTTGGAAAAATTGCTCTCTTTGATTAGATTGTGTGCTACCCCCTCTTTTCGACACGATATAAAACTGAACTAACGAGTTCTCGTGCACAAGAGTATTTCCTCGCCATTTTTTATCTTGCGATTCAAATTCGACCACTTCGCCAAGACCAATGCCTTTTCTTGAAGTGAATTTTAATTTTAAACTCTGCAAAGCCGTAATCAATTGTGTCTTATTTAGTTCTGATTTCTCGTTAAAAGATTTATCTTTAAATCTCAACGATTCGATGGCAAACGCTTTAAGTATGTCTTTACTCATTGTTTCCCATACTTGTGCGTTTGCGTAAAATTCTATACCAATAAACTCGCCATTGATAAAAGTAGCTATACCACACTGATCTTCTAGATTTTTAAACGATTTTACAATTTTTTCCGTTTCTTTTTCAATATTCTCGGTCATTTCTAGGTAACTCTGAGTTGGGGCAATATTAGCGTTGTATTTCATTTCTGATCTATATGCTTGGATTTCGTTCCAAACTGAGCCTTGACCCGCAGAAGATATGGCTTCGTAAGCAACATTGGGATGTAGTCTTGTACTGGAAGATTTAAACCCTTTTCCCTTGCGATAGTTCCATCTCGATTGTTCTACGCATTTCGCTGGGATTGTGTATTTTTGCTCCATTGCTCCTTTATTGGTACCAGAAATGTTTTGCTTTCCTCCTGCTGCCAAAAGGATCGGTTCCCATATGGTTCTATCTTGTTTTCCACCGTGAACGGTTACACCAAAAGGGATTAAGACTTGTTTATCACTATTGTTTATAACTTCCAATTGGCTAACCGTATCTGTTTCATTTATGCTTATTAAGCCAAGTTCTTCGGCTTCTTTTACACTAATAAATTCTAAGGTTTTACCCTTATAGATAATCGGGATAATTGTCATATTACCGTGAGATTGAGGCTTTTCAAATTCCAAAATTTCTAACGGATTTTCGAACAACAATTCTACAATTTGAACACTTACATTCTTCATAATTTACTTTCCTCCTTTTTTTTTATTGTTACGTTCTTTTTTATGCCCTTCTTCCAAATTTACTTCTTCATAAAGAGGTTCTATAAATTGGTTAGCTATCTCTTTGCCGTTTTTTGTAAGTTCAACCCCATAAGAGATTTTTAATTTTCCATTCTCAGTCACTTTATTAACTATAGCACCTTTCATTTTTGACGCTTCCTCTTTTGAGACTTCCATTTTCTGGGTCTTGATTATTCCTCCTCTCTTTAACGCCCCTATGTGATAATTAATGTTTTGGCGTTCAACTTCCAATTTATTTGCTAAATCCACAGGTCGTTGAGAACTTAAGGAAAGCTCCCTAAGTATTTCTACTCTCATAGGGTTTCGAAATACAAGACCCACCTTTTCAAAGATTGGCTTTTTTTTTTCTTTTTTTTCAGGCATAAAAAATCACAATATTTTTACTGTAAAAATCTTTTTTACTATAAAAACAATTATTACTTTTTCTATTTAAATGTTTGTATTGAAAATTGATTTTTTATAACTTATTATTAACTAATTTTGAGCAAAAAGAAGACTATTAGGTATCTATCCTAAAAATTTATTTTTAAATTAATTTTAAATTTGAAATCTATATTAAAAAATACGGTTTAGATGTCTTCTAAGGTCTTTTAATCTTTAGAATTATATCAAATTCTGATATCAACCAGCATAGAATATCGTATGGCGGGGTTGAGAAAAAAATTTCGGCAGCCTTTTTTTTAATTAAATTTTTTTCAGGTGGCTGAAAATTTTGCTGAAAATACAGTTGTCTTTCAGCAAGCATCCAACAAAGCGTGTCGTAAGGGTGCTTCTTTTGGGTTAAATAGTAAGCTGCGATATTAATCCTTTCCCTTAACTTTTCGTTGCTTTCAGTCATTTTATTAAATTTATAAGGATAATTTTAAACACTGAAAACATAATAAATAAACATAGATATAAATGTTCTCTATTTCTCGTACAATTAATAAGAGAAAATCAATACTCAATTTTAAGATAGGATAATTTTATTATTAAGAAATGTAAGTTTTTATTATATATCTATGCCAACTTTTTCTTTAGTGTAAAATTTTGAAGAATTTGGGATATTATTAGTGGTAGAAAGCCTTGAAATTTCCCTATTTTCTATTTTATCTACTCTTTCAAACTTTCCTTGTTTTAAAAATAAGTTTAAAAGCTTAAGCTCTTCTAATTTTAAATTTAACGATTGTAGAAATTTGGGATGTCTATAATTTTGCCAATCGATATTTTTCATTATACTTTTGGAATAATTTATTTCGAATATAAAGCAGATGACTATGAGAGTTTTCTATTATTTATACGAAATAATAAATGAATTATAGTTTAATTTCGAATAGTTTAACTTTTCCTATACCTTTTCTAACAAAATTGATTTTACCTTAGCAACAAGTTTACTCAGAGTTAATTAATAAGATTCTAGCTTAAACAAAAAAAAAGAGTGGTATGGTATTGGTAAATACTGACATAATTGATGTGTTTTTACATCCAAAATCTGTAGCTGTTATAGGTGCCTCAAAAAAATTAACTAAAGGTGGATTTCGGATCGTTACTAATCTTATAACAAACAATTTTAAAGGAAAAGTTCATCTTGTTAACCCAAATGCCGAAGGAAAACTATATAATTTAGAATTCAAAAAAAGCATCTTGGATGTTGAAGATGATGTCGAAATTGCGATTTTTTACATTCCAAATCGATTTATTCCTGACATTTTAAAGGATTGCATCAAAAAAGGCGTAAAAGGGGCGATTATTGAAGCATCTGGATTCGAAGAGGTCGGTGAAAAAGGGATAGAATTAAAAAATAAAATAATCGAAATTACAGAAAATTTTTCCAAAATAAGAATTGTTGGACCTAATTGCATGGGTCTTAGTACTATTAATGGAGATAGCGATGGTGAGGAAAAAGAAGGCTTTTTTTCTGGTTTTGGTGTTTTCTCTAGCTTTAAAAGGGGCAATATTGCTATAATTAGCCAATCGGGGATGTTAAATGGCGGATATCTAATGCACGTTATGACAAAATATCCCAATCTAGGATTTAGATATGCGTGTTCTATTGGGAACAAAATGGATTTGAGCGAAATAGAATTCTTAGAGTACTTAATAAAAGATAATACCGTTAATGTTATTGCAATATATCTAGAATCGTTTAAAAATTCGAGAAAATTTATTGAACTTTGTAGAAAGGTAAGATCTATGCCTAATAAGACAATAATCTTATTAAGAGGTGGAATAACTCCACAAGGTCAGAAAGCGTCCCTTAGTCATACAGGTTCCTTAGCTGAAAACTCGCGTTTGATCAATGGAATCATCAAACAATCAGGAGTAATCTACGCCAATAGTTTTTACGAGTTATTTCAATTTGCTCGGACGTTTTCAATTATTTATGAGACTGGTAAAATTCTACCAAAAAAAGGTAATGTTTCATTCGTAGCCGGTTCGGGAGGTGCTGGTACAATAACGGCAGATCTAACTATGAAATATGGTTTAAATTATCCTATTTTAGGAGATAAAGCGTATGATGCACTAGTAGATGTGTTTCCTGATTGGATGCCTCCGAATAAATTTGCTTTTATAGATATTTGGCCTGCAATGGAAAAAGCTATGATGAACAAAGTAAGACCTGATGTTGTAACAACCCATGTTTATAAAACATTATTAAGTGAGCCCAATATCGAAGGAATTTTTAATATGATGTTCTGCTCGAGACAATTTAGGGCTCTGAACGATCTAGATCAAATAGTAGATAATGTTAAACACTCTTCAAAACCAATATTTTTTTGGTTAGTTGGTGAAGAGAAGGAAGTTCGTAGAGTTTCAAAATTATTAGGCGAGCATAATCTTCCAGATTTTCCTAGTTTGGAAGAAATGGTCAAAAATTTTAGCATTTTAGTGCAAGAGTCAAACAATAAGTTTTAATCTTATTTAAAATAAAAATAAAATTTTAGAGGGAATTTACTGCTTTTACTTGGCTTTTTTGAAGTTTCCAAGCCCCGTAACCTTGGATTAAGAAACAAAATAGAAACGAATATTGAGAAATCTTTTGCAAGGACGCTTGTATTATTAAACCCTCTGGCGTTATAGATTTTGGTAAAACTACCAACACTACAGTATAAACAATAGCGATGATCAACAGCACACCATATGTGAAAGCGTAAATATTTGGGTAATTTTTGTTGTATAAAACAGCAACGGCAAAAAATATTACTCCTATAGCACCGGTGATGTTGAACAAATTAGCAAACATCAAATGGGTAGTAGAAAAAATATCCCATGGTGTAAGAATAGTAGCAATTAAAAAGAAGATAGAAATTAAACAAGTTAAAGAACCAATTCTTGCGATAAGATATTGTTTTTTGTCTTTTTTAAAAAATGTCGGAAGAGCAAAAGCAAAAGGAATAAAGGAAAAACTTAATATTAACGCTGTAATTGTAAATATGGTAAAGGAAATAACATTCGAAGCCCCAGAAAGTGCAGTAACACGACCTAAATCACTAAAAAAATTACCCCAAAAATAATATCCTAGACTAAGAGGATTTACAATTGTTCCTCCTGCGTAAAATATCATAGCTATTATGGTAAATATTACATATTGAACCGGGCCAAATATTATAAATAATGAGGCAAATTTTTTCCAATTCCAATTTATAGAAATCTTCATTAAAACCACAAAATAATATTTCTATTAATTTCTTTTAATTAAAGTTTATAAAGCTCGAAATTAATTGTAAAAAATCATGAAAAAGAAAATTATAGGAATAATAAAAAATACCAATCATTTAGATTTGCTTTTTATTTTAGCATACTTAGGTTTAGTAACAAATCCAATAAATATAAGTAGAGTAATACCAATGTCAATTAATTCAACGAAAACAATGTAATAGACATCTGTGCTTAGTAGAATTGCTCGAAGCAAATTAGAAGCGATAAAACAAATAAAAGCTATTCCAATAATTAAACCATTTGCTTGGGACAAACGTTCATTTTTATACATAAACAAGAACATGATAGCAATTCCTAAGAACATTACCAGTGTGATGAACGGAAGAATTTTGCTGAGAAAATCAGGTGTTGGAGCCAAGCTTATGACTAATACTAATACCAAGATAAAAATTAAAATGATCCTCAATCTTAACTTGTTAAATTGCTTCTTATTCATCTCTTTATTCTTATACATGTTAAAAAATGTAATGATTACTTCTAATCCTATATATAAAATTGGCATTACATTTACGACTATTATAAAAAACCGTATTTTTAACAAAAGTAAAATAAATTCCACATCAAACTCCATAGACATAAACGCTAGGTTATAAAAGATGTCGTAGATTTTTCCAAAGGATAGTATACCGAAAAAGGATCCGAATAAAAAGTAAGCATCTGAAGTATATATTGCTTCTTGCTTTAACCATTTGCGATAGAGAAAGAACGACATAAATCCTAATATCAAAATTCTGCTAATAATAACAACCAAACCTAACAAAAAGCCTTCGTTAGCAGCAAGAGTTGTAACCAAAACAGACCAGTAAAAAGTAAACAACATAGTAAACGATATTATTAAAGCTAAAATAACTATTAGAATGCTATACAAAAAAGTTCTCTTTTTTCCTTCCAATTTTCATTACCTTTAAAGTTTAAAGAAATCTATTCAATTTCAAATTTAATTTTAATTAAAATTATTTATCTAATCTAATCATTATTTTATAAAATTGTTTTTTAAACCCTTATTTTTTTTATGTATTCTATTCTAAATTAAACTTAAAAAGAATTTTAGTAAGGGTGAATATTGTATCAAAGAGTGTCGAAATGTGAGTAGAAATTATGAGTGCTCAATAGAATGGTAAAAATAGTATTAAACCCTTTTGAATCCCCAATGCTGCTTAATATCTTTACACACATCTACTAAATTTGTTGAAAACTTATTGAAAATTATTGGTTATGATTTTAAAGGGCAATATTAATAATTTCTGCTTGTAAAGTTCCAGTTACTGTTAAAATTGCAAAAGAAGTTGGCGCTCCAAAAGAATTTTTTTCTAAATACCCTTTCCCGGGGTTTATCAGCAAAATTTTATTCAGCTCTATTATTTCAGGTTCATGAGTATGCCCAAATACAATTGCATCAACATCATAGTCCTTAAACTCTCTTTTCACCCTTGCCTTAATAAATGTTTCAGGACCTCCACAGAATGGATGTGTAATCCCTATTTTTTTACCCTTTATCTCTAATATAACCTTATCAGGTAATATCTTCCTAATACTCAAAGGATCGGCATTACCAAACACTCCTTTAAATTTATCGCCTTTCCACCTTATTAAACCTTCTACCGTATCTAATGATGTATAGTCCCCTACATGAATAATCCACTCTCCTTCTTTTATAGCTTGGGCCATTTCTTTTGGCAATTTTTTAAAAGAATTTAAGTGTGTATCGCCTATAATTATTATTTTAACTGACATCTTTTTGTTTCGCCGTTAGTTTACCTAGACATTTTTGTAAAAGCATATTAAATGCTCTAATATTTTTTTTCATGTTCTAATATTACAAAAATTAATTTTAAATATAACTTTTTAAATCTTTAGCTACACAGATATTAATAATCATGAAGAAAACGATAAAAATCATTGTTTCCGGTGATGGCGGAGTAGGAAAAACCTCATTTCTAAATCGCCTTGTTCATGATAGTTTTGATGCTAATCGTCAATTAACCAGAGGCGTTGATTTTTACTCAAAAATTATTGCTGTTAATGGAACTGAATTTAATTTTATAATGTGGGACTTTGCTGGACAAGAGCAATTCAAAACATTTTTGAATGGTTTTGTCGACGGTTCTCTCGCAGCTTTTATTCTTTTTGATTTAACGAGAATAAATACAATTGAAAATGTTCAAGAATGGATAGTTACATTAAAAGAATTTGGAAATATTCCTATATTATTGATAGGAACTAAAAACGATTTGGTTAATCCTTATGAATCCCTCTCTATAGATGAATTTATCTCAGAAATTAAGAAAGAATATGAAAATATTATAAGTTATGTAAAGATCTCGTCAAAGACAGGGGAAAACATCAAAATAGCT
>Ga0209976_10000931_pt1 | contig 17708 bp, 17 predicted proteins | sample SumtaG_FD_182806 | JGI IMG/M metagenome (GOLD analysis project Ga0209976, IMG submission 182806) | Deep subsurface microbial communities from Indian Ocean to uncover new lineages of life (NeLLi) - Sumatra_00157 metaG (SPAdes) (version 2) | ecosystem: Environmental > Aquatic > Marine > Oceanic >...
CGTCGGCATCCTCGGTGCGGTCCTTGCCGGCTTCCTGTTTCCAGCCCTTGGGCTTGCGCTGACGCTTGGCGGCGGGTTGCTCAGCGTCATTCTCACCGCCTTCATCGGGGCCGTGATCCTGCTTGTCATCGTCAAAGTGATCAAGCAAATCACCGCATAGACTTTACGCCGCGACCCTTGAGGGGAGAGGAAGAAAGTGTCTTGTTGCCTCTCCCGTCAATGAAAACGGCTGGGCGTATTCTCCTGCAGGCCGTGCTGATTAGTGCCGTCGCTTGCCCGCCGGCTCACGCCCAGTCCAAACTCATCGGCGCGCGCTTTCCCTATTCGGCGTTCGAACGCCTAGCAAAGACGCCAATCGCGGTTGCGGACGGTACGCTCCAAGTCGGATTTGCGCCGGGCAGGTTCACTTTGCCACGGAGCGCGCTCATCGCTTGGGTCGAGGCCTCGGCGAGAGCAACCTCGACCTATTTCGGCAAATTCCCGGTCGCCCTGACGGGCGTCTTGATCGTTCCAGTTCCTGGTGCCGGCGTGCAAAGGGGGACGTCATTCGGCTTTCGCGGCGCCGCTATTCGTCTCATCGTCGGCCGTGACGTGAACGAAGCCCAGCTCCGCAAGGATTGGGTTGCGGTCCACGAGATGACGCACCTTGCGCAGCCCGATCTCCGCGCGCCGCATCTTTGGCTCGCCGAAGGGATCGCGACCTATGTCGAGCCGATCGCGCGCGTTCAGGCCGGTCAACTGACCGCCGAGACGATCTGGGGCGATATGGTGCGCGATATGAAACAAGGGCTGCCCAAACCTGGCGACCGCGGGCTCGATCGGACCCCGACCTGGGGGCGCACCTATTGGGGCGGGGCGATATTCTGCCTGCTCGCCGATATCGAGATGCGCAAACGCACAGGCAACAGAGCCGGATTGCAGCAGGCGCTCGGCGGTATCCTCGAGGCCGGCGGCACGATCGAGCGCGCTTGGCACATCGCGCATATTTTCAGCGTTGGTGACAGGGCGACCGGCACTACCGTGCTTGCCGATCTCTACGAGAAGATGGGCCGGAAACCTTACGCGCCCGATCTCGACGCGCTGTGGCGCGACCTTGGAATCTCCGCACAGGAAGGTCGCGTGACATTCGACGACAGCGCCCCGCTTGCGCCCATCCGCCGCGCCATCACCGCGCCGCCGCCGGGCTGAGGTTACCGCTTTTCTGGCTTGCGGATCAGCTGCGGCCTGACGCTATGTCAACAGTCCGCTTCTAGACCGCGTCTTTGGCGGCCTTCACCGGGCGCGCCTTCAGCATCTTGCGGGCTGGTTTCGCCTTGAAGACCGTCGGCTCTTTCGTGAACGGGTTGATGCCTTGGCGCTCCGGGGTGGCCGGTTTCGTGACGACGACAAACTTGGCAAAGCCTGGAAGCACGAAGGCGCCGGTGTTCTTCAGCTCCTTGTAGCCCGCGGCGGCGAGGGACTCCATGACCGCTTTCACGTCTTTCTTCGCCAGCTCGGTCTCCTCGGCGATTTTTTGAATGAGCTCAGATTTCGACATCATGCGAGTATTCCTCCTTAACCCGGCCATTTAGGCCTAATCTTCGCTATTGCCTTCTTGGCCTCAGTGCAATCCCGACTTTTGCAGCACCAAACTTGACGGCGAAGCCATCCCGTGCCTCGAAAATGCGCCGATTCGAGCCGGTTTGTCTGCCCATAGGCCAACGAATTTGTTGGAAAACGCATAGATTTCAGGTGGAAAGCGATTCGAATTCGAGCGGCGAATCAGGTTGAGACTTAGATCTCACTCAGCCGCGGCGGCTGGCTTGCCGCTTAAGGCCTTGCGGCCCCGCTCCAAGACCTTTCTCAGATACTGGCCGGTATAGCTTTCAGGGCTCGCGGCGAGCTCCTCAGGCGTGCCGACGGCGACCACGTCCCCTCCGGCGTCGCCGCCTTCGGGCCCGAGATCGACGATCCAATCGGCGGTCTTGATCACTTCGAGATTGTGCTCGATCACCACCACCGTATTGCCCTGGTCGACCAGCTCGTGCAGCACGTCGAGCAGCTTGGCCACGTCGTGGAAATGAAGCCCCGTGGTCGGCTCATCGAGGATGTAGAGCGTGCGCCCGGTCGCACGGCGCGACAATTCGCGGGAGAGCTTCACCCGCTGCGCCTCGCCGCCAGACAGCGTGGTCGCCTGCTGGCCGACATGGATATAGGCGAGGCCCACGCGCTTTAGCGTCTCGAGCTTGTCGCGCACCGCCGGTACGGCCTTGAACAGCTCGGCCGCTTCCTCGACGGTCATGTCGAGCACGTCGGCGATTGAGTTCCCCTTGAACTTGATCTCAAGCGTCTCGCGATTGTAGCGCTTGCCCCTGCAGACGTCGCAGGTGACGTAGATGTCGGGCAGGAAGTGCATCTCGATCTTGATGACGCCATCGCCCTGACAGGCCTCGCATCGCCCGCCTTTCACGTTGAAGGAGAAGCGCCCCGGCTTGTAACCGCGGGTCTTGGCCTCCGGCAGTTCGGCAAACCATTCGCGGATCGGGGTGAAGGCGCCGGTATAGGTGGCGGGGTTCGACCGCGGTGTGCGCCCGATCGGCGATTGGTCGATATCGATGACCTTGTCGAGATACTCCAAGCCCTCGATTTCGTCGTGTTCGCCCGGCACCTCGCGGGTGCCCGTCAGCTTGCGGGCGACCGCGCGATAGAGCGTCTCGATTAGAAAGGTGGATTTGCCGCCGCCAGAGACGCCGGTCACGCATGTGAACAGGCCGAGCGGAATATCGACGGTGATATTCTTGAGATTGTTGGCGCGCGCGCCGAGCACGGTCAGGCGCCTTCCTTTGGCCGGTTTTCTCCGGGCTTTGGGGGAGGGGATCTGCTTGAAGCCGGTCAGATATTGCCCGGTGAGGCTCGACGGCGCCGCCATCACCTGCTCGGGCGTTCCTTCCGCCACGACCTCGCCGCCATGGATGCCGGCGCCCGGGCCCATATCGACGACGTGGTCGGCGGCGAGGATCGCTTCTTCGTCGTGCTCCACGACAAGAACGCTATTACCCATGTCACGAAGTGACTTCAGCGTGTCGAGCAGTCTGGCATTGTCGCGCTGATGCAGTCCGATCGACGGCTCATCGAGAACATAAAGCACGCCGGTCAGACCTGAACCGATCTGCGAGGCAAGCCTGATGCGCTGACTTTCGCCGCCTGACAGAGAGCCTGAGGCGCGGCAGAGGGTAAGGTAGTCGAGGCCGACATCGTTGAGGAAGGTGAGCCGCTCGCGGATCTCTTTCAGGATGCGCTGGGCGATCTCGTTCTGCTTGGGCGTCAGCCGCGCCGGCAGATCCGCAAACCAGCTTGCCGCTTCCCTGATCGACATATCGGTGACCTGGCCGATATGGAGGTCCGCGACTTTCACCGCCAAAGCCTGCGGTTTCAGGCGATACCCGCCACACTCGCCGCAAGGGTGGTTCGACTGGAAGCGCGCCAGCTCCTCGCGGACCCAAGAGGATTCCGTCTCGCGCCAGCGCCGCTCGATATTGGTAATCACGCCTTCGAACGGCTTGGTGGTCGAGTAATGACGCACGCCGTCGTCATAGGTGAAGGTGATTTCGTCCTCGCCGGAGCCGTACAGCACCACCTCGCGGAAGTCTTTTGACAGCGTCTTCCACGGCTTGGTCATGGGCTGACGATAGGCGCGGGCAAGCGATTCCAGCGTCTGCTGGTAATAGGGCGACGTGGCGCTGGTGCGTGCCCAAGGAGCGATCGCGCCGCGCGACAGGCTTAAAGTCTCGTCCGGCACCACGAGGTTAGGCTCGAAGAAGAGCTCGGTACCAAGCCCGTCGCAAGCCGGACATGCACCATACGGATTGTTGAAGGAAAAGAGGCGCGGCTCGATCTCCTCGATAGTGAAGCCGGAGACCGGGCAAGCGAATTTCGCCGAGAAGATGATCCGTTCGTTGTCCCGATCGGCCATCTCGGCGACGGCGATCCCGTCAGACAGTTGCAGCCCCGTTTCGAACGAATCGGCCAGCCGCGCCGCGAGATCGGGACGCACGACGATCCGGTCCACCACCACGTCGATGTCGTGCTTGACGTGCTTGTCGAGCGACGGTGCGTCAACGATCTCGTAGAACCGCCCGTCGACCTTGACCCTCTGGAAACCCTTCTTCTGCAGCTCGGCGAATTCCTTGCGGTATTCGCCCTTGCGGCCTCGTGCGATCGGCGCAAGCAGATAAAGTCTTGTGCCCTGGGTGAGCGCCAGCACCCGGTCGACCATTTGGCTCACGGTCTGGCTCTCGATCGGAAGCCCCGTCGCCGGCGAGTAGGGCACGCCAACCCGGGCGAAAAGAAGCCGCATATAGTCGTAAATTTCGGTGACCGTGCCCACGGTCGAACGGGGGTTCCGCGAGGTTGTCTTCTGCTCGATGGAAATGGCCGGCGACAGACCTTCGATATGGTCCACATCCGGCTTCTGCATCATGTCGAGGAATTGGCGCGCATAGGCCGAGAGCGACTCGACATAGCGCCGCTGCCCCTCGGCATAGATGGTGTCGAAGGCGAGCGAGGACTTTCCGGAGCCTGACAATCCGGTGATCACGATGAGCTTCTCGCGGGGCAGGTCGAGCGCGATATTCTTGAGATTGTGCTCCCGCGCCCCGCGGATTGAGATGAATTTGGAGGTCATTCTTCCGGGAATGTCGGGCTGAAAGCGGCTCGCCGCAAGGCGGCTCGCCGCAAGGCGGCTTACCGCAAGGCAGCTTGCCGCGAGGCGGCTCTCAGCAAGGCGGCTTGCCGCGAGGCGGCTCTCAGCAAGGCTTAGTCCTCAACGGGTTGGGGAGCAAGCGGTTCACTCGGCGTGGGCGATAGCCGCTTAAAGCCACCGGTTTAGACGGACAATCCGACGCTGGAGGTGGTTGGCCGGGCTTGGCACTGCCAGAAGCGCGCGAGTTGAGACGCCACGCGGCGCGCCTCAAATCCGGATCTCGATGCCGAACACCATCCTCAAGATGAGCCAGATATAGACCGCAACGGTCGGATAGAAGGTGATGCCGAATCCAAAGGCCCGCACATAAGGGTTGTAGTGATAACCGACCCAGAACAAGGCACGCCCGAGGAGGAACAACGCGGTCAAAATGATCAAAGCGCGCGCCTCCTGCTGCGGACAGTAGAGGGCCAGTCCCGCATTGCCGATGAAATAGAGGATGAACTGCTCGATGGTGTTGAGGATGAACCGGTTATTGATGTCGACCGCCGTGTTGGGCTTGGGCATGCGGCCGACGAACATCGATAGATCGAGGCGCTGAGCGGCGACGATGCAGATGGCGATCACCGCCGGCATGATGGCGAAAGCCGCGTTCTTGATGACGAGCGCGATGCGGTCGCCAATCGTCCACTCGGGCGGGACCCAATCCCAAACGAACTTGGCCAGCACGAAGAAGGTGATCGAGAACAGCCAGCTGCCGACGAGGACGAAGATGAAGGGCCATTGCCGCGGGGTGAAGCCGAGGATTTGCGCAGCGGGATGGCGCCGCGGTCCGGTGCGGCGCTTGGGGGCATGCCGTTGTTCGACGGGCCGCTGCATATCTTCTTTCCCCGGCGCGCGAGCAGTAGGACCTGACTGGAGGATTTCTCCGAAGGGTTGCGGGTAAGGCATAGGCTGCGACACCGCAAGTCTCAAAATTGTGAGGAAAATCGTGAGGGCTAGACGAAGAGGAACAAAACGTGTACATAACTGACTTATGCCCTCGGGCTGTGGACAGGGTTTTTGGCGTCTGGCGGGCCGCGCCTCGAGGGCGCTAGAGTGGCACGGCAGTCAAGCCCGGCGCCCACGCGGAGGTCTCATCACATGGCAGGATCGGTGAACAAGGTCATCCTCGTCGGCAATCTCGGCGCCGACCCTGAAGTCCGCCAAACCCAAGATGGGCGGCCAATCGTCAATCTTCGCGTCGCCACAAGCGAAAGCTGGCGCGATAAGTCGACCGGCGAGCGGCGCGAAAGGACCGAGTGGCATCGTGTTGTCATTTTCAACGAGAATCTCGGGCGCGTTGCCGAGCAATATTTGAAAAAGGGCTCGAAGGTCTACATCGAGGGTCAGCTTCAGACGCGGAAATGGCAGGACCAATCGGGCCAGGACCGGTACTCGACCGAAGTGGTGCTGCAACAATATCGCGGCGAGCTTGCCATGCTCGACAGCAGGCAGCGCGACGGCATGGGTGAGGGGAGCCAACGCAACGGCGATTTCGGACGGTCCGGTCCGCTTGCCGGTGGCGGGGGCAAGGGCGGCTCCTTCGAAAAGGAGCTCGACGACGAAATCCCGTTCTAGCGCGTGAACGATGAGAACCGAAAGCGCGGCGGGCCTTGCCGATATCGTCCGTAGACGGATAAATTGACCTTGCGACAGCGACTGCCGGCCGTGACGATGCGCCATTTAACATATTGAACTTACTTATAAAAACAATATCGTCAGCGGCCTCTTGGCAGTTGCGAACGGCGGCCAAAATCAGCTATAGAGAACGTGTCTTACGGTCGTCGTTTTGGGGGTTGCGCAAGGATGGTTTGACCATCCTGCCGCTCGCTTCATGGCTGTTGGGCACCTCGTTACAACAGGTTTTCTCCGTCCTTGACTGACAACGACAAACCAGAGGTCGAGGGACCGGTTCCCTCTGACATCAGACCCGTCTCGCTCATCGACGAGATGAAGCGCTCTTATCTCGATTACGCCATGAGCGTGATCGTGTCGCGCGCGCTACCCGACGTGCGCGACGGTCTTAAGCCCGTGCATCGCCGCATCCTCTATTCGATGCACGAGAATAATTACACGCCGGATCGCGCCTATAACAAATCGGCGCGCGTCACCGGCGATACCATGGGTAAATATCACCCGCACGGCAATCAGGCGATTTACGACGCGCTGGTGCGCTTGGCGCAAGAGTTCTCGATGCGCCTGCCCCTGATCGACGGACAGGGCAATTTCGGTTCGGTCGATGGCGATCCGCCTGCCGCCGAACGCTATACCGAGGTCAGGCTGGCCCGCGCCGTCATGACGCTGCTCGACGACCTCGAGAACGACACCGTCGACTTCCAGCCCAATTACGACGGCCGCGAAAAGGAGCCGGTGGTCCTGCCGGCAAAGTTCCCCAATCTGCTGGTCAATGGCGCCGGCGGCATTGCCGTCGGCATGGCCACCAACATCCCGCCTCACAATCTCGGTGAGGTGGTCGATGCCTGTATTGCCTATCTCGACAATCCCGCCATCGGCATCGATGGGCTGGTGGAGATCGTCCCGGGCCCCGACTTCCCGACCGGCGGTCTCATTCTCGGGCGCTCCGGAATCCGCTCCGCCTACTACAAGGGCCGCGGTTCCATCCTCATGCGTGGCCGGGTCGCCATCGAGACCGTACGCAAGGACCGTGAGGCGCTCATCATCACCGAAATTCCTTATCAGGTGAACAAGGCGGCGATGATCGAGAAGATCGCCGAGTTGGTGCGCGAAAAGAAGATCGAGGGTATCGCCGATATTCGCGACGAATCCGACCGCCAGGGCATGCGCGCTGTGATCGAGCTGAAGCGCGACGCCGTGGCCGATGTGGTCTTGAACCAGCTCTACCGCTTCTCGCCGCTGCAATCGAGCTTCGGCTGCAACATGGTGGCGCTGATCGGCGGTAAGCCCGAGCAGCTGACGCTCAAGGACATGGTCTGTGCCTTCACCGAGTTCCGCGAGGAGGTGATTGGCCGTCGCGTCAAGTTCCTGCTGCGCAAAGCCCGCGACCGCGCCCATATCCTTGTCGGCTTGGCCATCGCCGTCGCCAATATCGACGAGGTCATTGCCGTCATCCGCAAGGCGCCCGACCCGGCTGCGGCGCGGGAGAAGCTGATGGCCCGCGACTGGCCGGCAGAGGATGTGGTTGCCCTGGTCGAGTTGATCGACGATCCGCGGCACAAGGTTTCCGCCAAAGGGACCTATCGCCTGTCCGAGGAACAGGCCCGCGCCATTCTCGAGCTCCGCCTGCAGCGGCTCACGGCACTTGGCCGCGACGAAGTGGCCGACGAGTTGAAAGCGCTCGGCGAGAAGATCAGCGACTACCTCGATATCTTGCGTTCCCGCGCCCGCATCGTCTCGATCGTCAAGGACGAGCTGACCGCGATCAAGACCGAGTTTGGCACGCCCCGCCGCACCGAGATCCTAGAGACCGTCGCCGAGGTTGAGGATGAGGATCTCATCCAGCGCGAGGATATGGTCGTCACCGTCAGCCACAAGGGTTACATCAAGCGCGTGCGGCTCTCCGCCTATCGTGCCCAGCGCCGCGGCGGGAAGGGCCGAGCCGGCATGGCGACGCGCGAAGAAGATTTCGTCACCCGTATCTTCATCGCCAACACTCACACGCCGGTGCTGTTCTTCTCCTCGCGAGGCATGGTCTACAAGATGAAGGTATGGCGCCTGCCGGTGGCTGCGCCCCAGGCCCGTGGCAAGGCGCTGGTCAATCTTCTGCCGCTCGGCAAGAACGAGACCATCACCACGATCTTGCCGCTGCCCGAGGACGAGGCGTCTTGGGCAAAGCTCGACGTAATGTTCGCAACCAATTACGGCAGCGTGCGACGGAACAAGCTCTCAGATTTCATCGAGGTGCGGCAGAACGGCAAGATCGCCATGAGACTCGATTCCGGCGATCGCATCGTCGGTGTCGAGGTGTGCGGCGAGCAGGACGACGTTCTCCTCACCTCCGCCGACGGCCAGGCGATCCGCTTCGCTGTCCCCGATGTACGCGTATTTAAAGGTCGCGAGTCGCCCGGCGTGCGCGGCATCAAACTCGGCCGCGGCGACCAGGTCATCTCCATGGCAATCCTTGGCCATGTCGAAGCCTCTCCCGCCGAACGCGCCGCCTATGTGCGGCAGGCCAATAGCATCCGCCGCGGCGGTGCCGATGTCGAGGATGTCGAAGTGGAAACCGAAGGTCAGGAAATCGTGGTGCTGAGTCCCGAACGATATGCCGAGCTCGGCGCACATGAGGAATTCGTTCTGACGGTTTCGGAGAACGGCTACGGCAAGCGCACCTCCGCCTATGAATACCGCATCTCGGGCCGCGGCGGGAAAGGCATCATCGGTATGGTCGTGAATCAGAGGAACGGCAAGCTGATCGCGTCCTTCCCGGCCGAGGAGACGGATGAGATCATGCTGGTCACCGACGGCGGTCAGCTGATCCGCGTGCCGGTGCAGGATATCAGCATCATGGGGCGTTCGACCCAGGGGGTGATCGTATTCTCTACCACCGAGGGCGAGCACGTGGTCTCGGTAGAGCACATTTCCGAGGAGAATGGCGGCGAGGAGGGCCCCGAATAAGCCCGCCGCTCAGGCGCCAGCGTCGATCGACAGACCGGGCGGGGCGCCGCCCAATGCCATCAGCGATGGGGCCGCCGGCGAGCGTGCCGCCAGCGCTGCAAAATCGCGAACCAAGATCGTGTTCTGTTCGGCGTGACTGAACAGCAAAGCGCTCCGAAAGCGCGACATGATCCGCGAGAGCGTGTCGGGATTCAGGCCCAGATAGTCGGCGATGTCCTTGCGGCTGGTTGGTAAATCGAAAGCCACGCCCTGAGGTAAGCATCGGCCGGTGCGCAAAGCAAGTTCAACCAGCAACGTTGCCACTCTCTGTTCGCTATCGAGCCGCCCAAGCGTGGCGGCATGAATGGTCTGGCGGGCGATACGCCGCGCGACGGCATCGCCAAGATAACGCATGATGGCGGGATCGCTCGCCGCGAGCGTTTCGGCAACACTGAAACGCATGCGCCAAACCTCGCCCGCCGCAGCCGCGACGAGTGTCGCCTTGGCGCAAAGCGGAGCGAAGCCTGTCCGGATCAGATCGCCCGGAAAGACCAGTGTCGCGACCTGCCGTGTTGAGTGCGGCAAGGTGATGTGCAGCATCAACATGCCGGAGCGGACGATGAATGCCATTTCGTCATTCTGCGGGGCGAGACCAAGCGCTTGTCCCCGCCTTGTTCGCAAGACGGTGGCATGAGAGCTGAGGGGCGCCGGCACGTCGATGAGCGCCGGCCCCCGCTTTGCCACGCTACGAATTGCGCCGGTGCCCGCTTGAACGGCGCCTTCTGTCTTGACGCTCAAGGCCATGGTCCTTCCCCGGGTGCGCGAAGGCGCAGGCACAAGCTGTCGGGCACGCTGCAGCCAATCGCCTTGATCTCGATCAAGACGGGCCCTGAGGTGCGTCAAGAACCTTGAGGTGCATCAAGAATCTGTGGCCGTATCGCAACAGAGCTTTCTTGATGCGCCGAAATCTGACGCCGGTCAGCGATGAAGGCCGATCGGCGCTTTGATCGGGCGCGCCTCATTCCGACAATGCCAAGCGACTCTTGTCGGGGAAGGGACGGCAATGGCAAAAACGACACGAGGCGCGATGGCTGCGCTCGGCGTTGGGCTCGCACTGCTTAACGGTGCGCCTTCCCGCTGCAGCTGGAGATGAAGACGGAAACGTAATGGTGCGCGTGCTCGCGACCGGGGTCAATCCGGACAGCGACGCGACCGTCCGTGCAGGCGGCGTGCCGATTCCGGGAGCGGATGCCGATGTCAGCGATGAGGTCATCCCTGCGCTCACAATCAGCTATTTCTTGAACAAGAATCTCGCGGTTGAGCTGTTCTGCTGTTTTGCCAGGCACGAGATCGACGCCAAAGAAACAATCGCCGGTCTCGGCGAGATCGCCGACACGTGGATTTTCCCGCCGGCGCTGACCCTGCAATACCATTTCAATAGCATGGGGCGTCTGAAGGCCTATGTCGGCGCCGGCGTGCGATACATCAATTTCTTCGATACCGGCACCGGCGCCAATGCGCTCGGCGCGACCAAGGTCGATATCGACGAAGCATGGGGCTTCACCTTGCAGGCCGGCCTCGACGTCCCGCTTGGCAATGGCTGGTCGTTCAACGCCGATGTCAAAAAGACGTGGCTCGATACCAAAGTGACCTGGCGTAAAAGTGCCGGGCTCGGTGGCGTCAACGTCGTCGGCAAGGCTGATGTCGATCCTTGGATCTTCTCTGCGGGTCTAGGCTACCGCTTCAATCTCGGCAGCGTATTCGGCCATCGCGCCGAAGCCGCGCCAATCGCGCCGATCAAGTAACCACAAATCGGCGGCCTGCGAAGGCCTTCGTGCGGCGCCGGGCCCTTCCTTGCGCCGAGGTTGGCGCGCGGGCGAGATAAGCGCCTTGCCCAATACCGGCCGACGCGGCTAGAAGGTGGCTCACGCGGCAGGGCAATCGTGCTTCCCAGGACGGGGGGCCACCCCCGCGCTTGGAATGCCGGCATGCGCGTGGGCCTTTATCCCGGAAGCTTCGATCCTGTGACCTATGGTCATGTCGATATCGTGCGCCGTGCGGCTCATCTCGTCGACAGGCTGGTCATCGCTATCGGCACCCATCACGACAAGCATCCTCTCTTCACCACGCCGGAACGCGTGAAATTGACGTCCGAGGTGCTCGACCCCCTGGCCAAGGAGCTCGGGCTCGAGCTTGAGGTCACGACCTACAGCAATTTGACGGTGGATGCGGCAAAGGGCGCTGGCGCCACGATCGTGATCAGGGGGCTGCGCGATGCCGGCGATTTCGATCACGAGATGCAGATGGCGGGCATGAACCAGGCTCTTGCGCCGGAGATCGAGACCGTGTTTCTCGCCTCTTCGCCGAGTTCGCGGCACATCGCTGCAAGCCTCGTCCGCCAGATTGCCGCGATGGGCGGCGACTTGTCGTCCTTTGTGCCGCCGGTGGTCGCTGCCGCGCTGAAGACGAAATTCGCCAATCGGTAGGTTTAGGGGAACTTTTCCAAGGAGGTATCATGAGACTTCAGGCAAGCTTTGCGGTTGCCTCCGCATTCGCGCTCGGTGTTGTCGCCTGGCACTGTCCTGCGAGCGCCGGCGACCTCTCCGATCCCGCTACCCTGAACGAGAAGGCCCCTGACGTCTATAAAGCGAAGTTCGATACGAGCAAAGGCAGCTTCGTGGTGGAAGTGCATCGCGATTGGGGCCCGAACGGTGCCGATCGCTTCTACAATCTGGTGAAGAACGGCTTCTACGACACCGCGCGCTTCTTCCGTGTGATCGAGGGCTTCATGGTGCAGTTTGGCGTCAACGGTGATCCCAACGTCTCCCGCGTATGGCGCAACGCGAATATCAAGGACGATGCGGTAAAGCAAAGTAACAAGCGCGGCATGGTAACCTTCGCCACTGCCGGACCCGGTACGCGCACGACCCAAGTGTTCATCAATTTCGGCGACAATGCCGGGCTCGATGGCCAAGGCTTTTCGCCATTCGGCAAAGTGGTATCCGGGATGGAGGTTGTGGATTCGCTCTATAACGGATACGGCGAGGGCGCCCCGCATGGAAAGGGTCCCGATCAGGGCCGTTTGCAGCAATACGGCAACGCCTATTTGCAGGAGTCGTTTCCCAAACTCGATTACATCGAAAAGGCGATGATCGAAGAGTAGACCCGCGCCGGCATAGAGGTTCACAAACATGGCAACACCTGACGACACACTCATTATCGAAACCACCAAAGGGCCCGTGACGGTGGCGATGCGGCCCGACCTCGCCCCGAACCACGTCGCGCGGATCAAGGAACTTGCACGCCAGGGCTTTTATGACGGCGTCGTGTTCCATCGCGTGATCGACGGCTTCATGGCCCAAACCGGAGACCCGACCGGCACAGGCACGGGCGGTTCGGGACAGAAGCTTCGCGCCGAGTTCAATACCGAGCCCCACACCAGAGGCGCGGTATCCATGGCGCGCGCACAGTCTCCTGATTCCGCCGATAGCCAGTTTTTTATCTGCTTCGGCGATTCGACCTTCCTCGACCGGAACTATACGGTGTGGGGCCGCGTGACCGAGGGCATGGAGAATGTCGACAAGATCAACCGCGGCGAGCCGCCCGCGGATCCGGACAAGATTATCTCGGCCTGCATCCCATCCGATTCCAAATCTTGAGGCCAAGAGAGGCATCCATGTCGCTACAGGCTTTGTCGCTCACCTTGATCGCGCTTCTTGCCGGTGCGTTCATCGCGCTTCAGGCTCCCATCAACGCCGAGGCCGCCACCCGTCTCGGCCATCCGCTGACCGCCGCTACCATGTCGTTTGTGGTTGGCACAGCGGCGCTGGCCGTTCTTGTCCTGCTATTCGCCCGTCACAACACGAATCTTGAGTCGTTCAAGTCGCTCCCGCTTTATATGTTGCTCGGCGGCGGCCTGCTCGGTGCCATCTACGTGACCGTCAATCTCATTCTGGCGCCGCGCATCGGCGTGGCCGCGATCATGGCGCTTGGCATCGCCGGTCAGTTGTTTACGGCACTTCTGATCGATCGATTTGGCCTGTTCGCGCTGGCCGAGCGGGGATTGAGCTTGGGCCGCGTCAGCGGCGCTCTCCTGGTGCTGGTGGGTGCGCTGATGGTGCGGTCGCTTTAAGCTCTCCTTCGTTGCGTACCGATCTGTTTGACTATCATCTGCCGGAAGAGCTGATCGCGTTGCGTCCGGCGGCGCCGCGCGACGCCGCACGGCTCCTTGTCGTCGATCCGGCCTCAGAGCCTCCGATCGCCGACCGGATGGTGCTCGAGCTGCCGCAACTGCTTCGGCCCGGCGACGCGCTCGTCTTCAACGACACCAAAGTCATCCCCGCCGAGCTTAACGGGGTCCGCCGGCGCGATGGCGAGACGGCCCGGGTCGCAGTCACCCTGATTGAGAGACTCGGCCCCCATCGCTGGCGGGCTTTGGCCCGGCCGGCCAAGCGGCTCAAGCCGGGCGACCGCATCCTCTTCGGCGAGGGGAGTGATCTCTGTCTCCCCGGCAGCCTCACCGCGACCGTCGAGACCCGCGGAGAAGAAGGCGAAGTCGGGCTCGTCTTCGAACTTGCCGGTGCCGCTCTTGACCAGGCGATTCATACTCTGGGCGATATGCCGCTTCCGCCTTACATCGCCTCGCGCCGTCCTGCTGACGCGCAAGACCGCAGCGACTACCAGACGGTCTTTGCCCGCGAGGAGGGCGCGGTCGCAGCCCCAACCGCCGGGCTTCACTTCACCTTGCGGCTGATGCATATGCTCGCCGATAGAGGCCTTTCAGAGCATTTCGTGACGCTTCACGTCGGGCCCGGCACTTTTCTTCCCGTGAGATCGGCGGACACCGACGGCCACCACATGCATGCGGAACATGGCACGGTTACGCCAAAGACCGCCGAAGCGCTCAACGCGGTAAAGGCGCAAGGAGGGGCCATCGTCGCTGTCGGCACCACGTCGCTTCGCTTGCTGGAAAGTGCTGCCGGCGAGGACGGGCGGCTTCGCCCCTTCGCCGGAGAGACTAGTCTCTTCATCACGCCGGGCTATCGCTTTCGGTTCGTCGATCGCCTCTTGACGAACTTGCATTTGCCGCGCTCAACCCTGTTCATGCTGGTTGCGTCCTTCTCAGGCCTTGATCTCATGAAACGCGCTTACGCCCATGCCATTCAGCACGGTTATCGCTTCTACTCTTATGGCGATGCCTGCCTGTTGAGCCCGGCCCGGAGCGCGCCATGACGGAACCTTTCGCCTTCACGGTCACGGCGCTGGACGGGAACGCGAGGGCGGGTGCCATCGCCGGCCCACGCGGGGTGGTGCGGACGCCAGCCTTCATGCCGGTTGGCACCGCAGCCGCAGTCAAGGCCATGTTTCCCGAGGACGTGGCGGCCGCCGGCGCCGATATAATCCTTGCCAACACCTATCACCTGATGCTTCGCCCCGGCGCCGAGCGTATCGCCAAGCTCGGCGGCCTCCACCGCTTCATGCATTGGGAGAAGCCCATTCTCACCGATTCCGGCGGCTATCAAGTCATGTCGCTGGCAAAACTCCGTCGCATCGACGAGGAGGGCGTCACCTTTCAGTCCCACATCGACGGCGCGGGCATTTCGTTAACTCCCGAGCGCGCCATCGAAGTTCAATGCCTGCTCGGCGCCGACATCCAGATGGTGCTCGATGAGTGCACGTCTTTTCCGGCAACGCGCGAGGAAGCTAACACCTCGCTCGAACTGTCGCTCCGCTGGGCTCGCCGCAGCAAGACCGCCTTTTCTTTGCATGGCAGACCCGGCCAAGCCTTGTTCGGGATCGTGCAGGGGAGCGTCTATCCCGATCTCAGGGAAAGAAGCGCCCGCGCGCTCATCGATGCCGCGTTCGACGGCTATGCCATCGGCGGACTTGCCGTGGGAGAAGGTCAGGCGGCGATGCTGGATATGGTGGGGGTCACGACCGCGATCCTGCCGCAAGACCGGCCCCGCTATCTCATGGGCGTGGGCACGCCCGAGGATTTGCTGCTTTCGATTGCGCGCGGCATCGACATGTTCGACTGCGTGATGCCGACCCGTTCGGGCCGTCACTGCCAAGCCTTCACCTGGGGAGGGAAGCTCAATCTGCGCAATGCCCGCTATGCCGACGACGCTGGGCCGCTCGACCCCGAAAGTGCCTGCCCCGCCGCGCAATACGAACGAGCCTATCTTCATCATCTGGTGAAGTCGGGCGAGATACTTGGCGCCATGCTGCTGAGCTACGCCAATGTTCAATTCTATCAAGAGCTGATGGCGCGCACGCGCGAAGCGATCGAACAAGGCCGCTTCGCAAGCTTCGCCGAGACGGTCCGCCGCCGCTACGCCACCGCAAACGACACAGAGGATCGCTAGAGGACCTGCGCCGAACGGGTCATTGCGTGGCGATATCGGATGCCGGACCGGCTTTTGCTGCGCCCAGCGCCTTTCGCTCGCGCGCCAGCAAATAAAGTCCCGACACGATCACGACCGCTGCGCCCGAAAGCGTCCATAGTGTCGGCACGTCGCCGAACACGAGAAAGCCGAATGTCGACATCCAAATGAGCCCGATATAGATGAAGGGCGCGAGCACCGGAGCCGGCGCGCCCCGGTGGGCGATGATCAAGAGCCAGTGCCCGAGCCCGCCCCAAAAGCCGAGCGAGGCGAGCAGCATCAATTCGAAAGGATCGTCCGGCCAATGCCAGGCGGCAAGCGCCGGCGGGGCCAAGAGGATCAACCCCGCAAGCGGCGTGTAGGTCTGCGTCACCGACGCCGGATCGAACGCCGCCAGATAGCGCGTGGCAACGTTGTAGAGCGAGTAGCCCAAGGTCGCCCCGAGCGCGAGCAGGAAAGCCCAATGAATCGTGCCAAAGCCCGGATGCATCACCAGCAATACGCCGACCAAGCCGGCAACGATGGCCAGCAGGCGATGCCACCCGGCCCATTCATTGAGGAGCGGTCCGGCAAGTGCGGCAACGAGCAGCGGAGTGAGAAAGAAGATGGTGACGGTCTGGTCGAGCTGAAGATATTTGAGCGCCAGGAAGTTAAGACCCGTTGTCGCTGCCATGAGCACGGAGCGAAGAATCTGGGTCATGGGTTTGGCCGAACGAAGCGATGGCTTCAACGCGAACGGCCACAATACAACGGCGCTGAACACGACATGGCCGACGAAGCGGAGCCAGCTCACTTCGGCGACCGGCACTCCCTCCTTGACGATGAGATACTTGCCTGTGGTATCGAGCGCGGCAAAGCAGAGCGTCGCAAGCACCATGAGGCCGATCGACTGCACACGACGACTGTCATCGGCGAGGGAGGAGGGGTGCGGGCGAGGAGTCATGTCGGAGTGTTTCTGCATCAATCTTTGCCAAAACGCCATCGACGGCTAAGGTCGCTATCGCTGTTGCCGGAGTGGCCGGAAAGGAGGACGCGGTGGCTGACATTCGCGCGATATGCGCCATAGGCCAGCGCGGGCAGTTGGGACTCAATGGCAGGCTTCCCTGGGAAGGAAACAAGGGCCGCGACTATGTCGCCGACGTGGCCCGGTTCTTCGAGATCACGCGCGGTCATGTGATCATCGCAGGACCGGCTACGATCGCTTCAATTCCCCCCTTTGCCTACGAAGACCGCACCATTTGCGAGGTCCGCTCGGCGAACCATCCTGCCGAAGTCCTTGCGTGGTTCCCCGACCGCGTCGTCTATGTGGGAGGCGGCCCGCCGGTATGGGACACCTACGCGCCCTTCATCCGTCATTGGGACATCACACGGTTGCCTTACGACGGCGAGGCCGATCGCTGGTTCGATCCCGCTTGGCTTATCGCTTCAGAGACGCCGGCGTGAGGCGATCGGCTGCGGCCCGACCGGGCCTTCCCCGCGAGAAAGCGGCGGCAGACAAACTCATTTGGACCGGGAACTGGTGCGAGCCGGGCTCGCGGTAACGCGAAATTTGTTTCTTATCGTAAAGAGTCGGCGCTACCATCTTGATCGCAAAGTCTTTCCCGCCCTGCCTTTGCCTTCGGGATACCCCATTCTTCTGCCACCGCTCATGGCCCCATCGCCCGCTAACGACCCTGAGGAGGTCGCCATCAGAACCGCAGACGAGCCGGAATTCACCGCTGAACAGATCGGTTGGCGCTTTGCGCTCGGCACGGTTGTGCTTGTCGGGGCCTATGCCGCTTGGCCGCTCATCCCTGTCGTGCTGGCGGCCGATATTCCGCCGAGCCTAAAGGCCGCGTTGTCGGGGTTGTTTGGCGCCACGCCCTTCCTCTCCAAATTCGTTGCCATCGCGGTGATGGGACGCCCGGCCTATTACTTTTTGAAGCGCGTCGTGTTCAGCCGCCTGCGCCGGTCCACAGGCCACGCGAAATAGCCGCGTGGTCCTGCTGGTCACGGAAAAAGGCGCCGGCCAAGACCGGCGCCCTTTGCTC
>Ga0209976_10000932_pt1 | contig 17704 bp, 4 predicted proteins | sample SumtaG_FD_182806 | JGI IMG/M metagenome (GOLD analysis project Ga0209976, IMG submission 182806) | Deep subsurface microbial communities from Indian Ocean to uncover new lineages of life (NeLLi) - Sumatra_00157 metaG (SPAdes) (version 2) | ecosystem: Environmental > Aquatic > Marine > Oceanic >...
AAGAGAGACAGGAGCGTATAGAATCTCCATTTGATAGAAATTTTCTCCCTTTCTTCCTTTCTACCGAGATATACTAAAACTATCGTACCGACAACGGCGATTGATATGAAAATTGTGAAAATATACCATTCAATGGTTATCATGATGAATAATGCTCCTATTATACTTCCCCAGCCGAGAGAGAGACGTAATAATCTTCTTTTAAAAATTACATCTGCATCAGTTGAATCTTCAGCAGGTAGAATTAAATACAAGAGCCCAAAAAGTGCCAATACTAGTAAAATGGAATGATACCAGTTTAAAATACTAAAAACCAATTCGGATAAAAGAATTCCAGATAGGATTGCTATAAATGCGCAAGAAAATTTCCACAGAAATCTATAATGAGTTCTTAAGAACCTAAATAATATTTTTAAACTATTTATTATCGATTGTTTAATTAATCTGAAGAACTTTATAAGAGCGGTGATAAATTTATTGAAAAGTTCTCGTAATTCTTCTAATAGAAATACAAAAGGATATATAAGAAATGTAATAAAAAGCAATACTCCGCTTAATGTAGGGGATAATGAGAGATGATAGGTTAGGGAACTTAATAATGAAAATAGGACCGCCCAGTAAAAGAAGGCTATAAAGGAATGTTTTTTAAAAGGTTTCACAATTATTCCAGAAAAAAATACAAAGATTAAGAGCGATATATTTAAATTAAAGAATATATTGGTGTTTAAAACAAAGTCTAAGAGTAAGTAAGCATTTATTGAGAGTAGGATTCCAATTAAAAGGAATAGTGTTTTACTTAGAGTAGCTAATGATTTTTCTTTTAACGCTCCTACATATTTATCAATATATGTTAAGATGAAGAAGATGATTAGTGAAAGGGTTAATAAATTAAGCACTTGTAAGAGGTTAAAGGCCATATAGTAAAGCGACCATGTACCAAAATCCAAATATATTGTGAGTATAAGATAGGATCTAATCCTCATCTTGTTTGAAATAACAAATTCCCATATCACTAACTGCTTAAACAAGTACATAGTCTCAAGTATTAATAAAAGGATGATAAGGGGTATGGATGTTAGTAAATAATCAATAAAGTAAATTACATATAGTCTTATCAAATAGGTTGTTGTGAAAATCATAAAGAAAATCCAAGATGATACTTTAAAATATTTTGAAAAATGTTTCATGAACTTCAGTAAGTACTCATCAGCTATCATTAGGAAGTGGACCATCAAGCTTAAAGCCAACAACAATAATTGGAGTTCAGTATTAAATAACATAAGTGTTTGGGTTAATAGAAATAATAAATTAATATAGAAACAAATTCCTAAAACTTGGGTGACCTTTAATTTCAATTTATTATAGGATTCAATTTTATTTGGATGGAATTGGTTTAAAGTTGTAAAAAGAGAACGTATGGTGTAAAATTGCATTAATATGAATAAAGAAAGTTCTAAGCTTAGCAATATTGGATATTGAATTACGTACTGATTCAGAATCAAAAATAACATTAATGAAATAATAAAATAACTGACGGTATGAATTAGATGAGCATAGTTAATCTTGATTTTCTTCAAAACATAAATATCTGAGAGCGAGAAAGTAAGAAAGATTAGCTGTGAAACAAGAATACTTTCGAAAACTCCTGCAAAATTAATCATCAAGCCATAAATTAATAAACTTATTTCAAAGTATAAAGAAATTACTAAATATGAAAAGGATTTCATTAAGAAATTAGGGTGCTTTTCTTGGAAGAATAACTGATTTAAAAATTTAACTACCCTAAAAGAAAGACAAGTTTCAATTAAGACTAGAAGTGTAATAGTGAAGAAGTTTATTAAATCGAAGAGACTGAAAAAATAAATTAAATATAAAGCCGTAGATGCCATTAGTAAAATCCAGGAAAATAAACTAAGATGAATCGACAATTTTCCTACAAATTTTAATATATAAGTATCAATTATCATGAGAATGTGTACCAATATACTAAGACTAAAGATTATTAATTGAGGTCCAACATTCAATAAAGTTAAAGCTTGGATCAGGACAAGAGATAAATTGATATAGAAGCCTATACCTATTATATTTTTTACATGAGATCTCCACTTATTTAGAACTTCAATCCTTTCTCGACTATATTGATTCAATAAAGAGAAAAGTGAATAATTGGTATAAAATTGCATTAGGATGAAGAATAATATTCCTAGGCTTAGCAGGATTGGATTTTGTAAGATGTACTGATTTAAAATTAGGAAGATCGTTAACGATATAACAAAATAGCTAACAGTATGAATTAATTGAGCAAATTTCCTCTTAATTTTCTTCATGTAATACATTTCTAATAAAGTAAAACCAAAAAGAATTAACTGAGATACAAGAATGCTTTCAAGAATTCCTATGAATTCAATCATCATTGCATAAATTAAAAGACTTGTCTCAAGGTATAATAAAAGTGTGAGAGCAGAAAAAACTTGAGATAAAAATTTGGGATACCTTACTTCAAGGTAGATAATATTAAGATATTTAAATGTCCTAAAGAGAAAGATTGTCTCAATTAAAAGAATTAGAACAATTGTAAATAAATTGAATACATCGAAAATTATAAAAATAGTAACCCAATTTAGAGCAAAAAAACCTTGGAAAAGTGAAAATAGAATAATTTCGATTGAAGACTTCAATTTTTTATCTATTTTTACCAAATAATAACTTAATACAAATAAAAGTAAAGTAAAATTCTGAAATAATAAGAAGATATAAGGAATACCCCTCAATTGGTTGACTACAATCAGGATTCCGTTTGAGATTATTGATCCTAAATAAAATGAGCCCCAGATAAATAAATTGTAGGTAAGGATTAGCCGTATTCTTTGTTTATTAGAAATAACAAATTGCCAAAACTCCAATAACTTGAATAGGTAAACAGTCTCAATTGTTAAGAGAAAAAGAATGAGAGGCATGGTTGAAATTAAATATTCTATAAAGTAGGCATAAAAAAGAACTATTATAAAAGTAGCAGTAGAAATCATTATCAAAACCCAAGAAATAACTTTTATATACTTAGCATATTTTCCCAAGAACTTCATAAAATTAGTATCAATAATCATAAGGACATGAATCAATATACCTAAGCTTAGAATTATTAACTGTGGGTCAACATTCAATATAGTTAATGCTTGAAGCAGGATAAAAGATAAATTTAAATAGAGCCAAGTCCCTAAAATATGGATAAAGGAGGCTTTCAACTTTTTATAGGATTCTATTTTATTTGGATGGAGAGTTTCTACTTTATCTTGGTTTAATTGTTTTAATGCGGTAAAAAACGAGTGGTTAGTATAAAATTGCATTAACGTAAAAATGAAAATTTCTAAACTTAACAACATTTGGTATACTACGATATATTGATTTAGAGTAAATAAGGTCGTTAAAGAAATGATGAAGAAACTCGCAGTATGGATCAGCTGTGCATAGCCTCTTTCAATCTTCCGTATTATGTAAATATCTAACAAAGTAAAAACAAAAAACACTAACTGAGATACTAGAACGCTTTCAAAAAATCCAAATGGTTCAATTAAAAAGAAATATATCAAGAGACTTGATTCAAAATAGAAAAATAATGCGAGTAATGAGAAAGATTTAGTTAAAAATTTGGGATACTTTACCTCAAATGAGATAGTATTAAGATATTTAAATGTCCTAAAGAGAAAGATTGTCTCAATTAAAAGTATTAGACATATCATGAAAGGATCCAATACCTCAAAAATAGTAAATATATAAACCCAATTTATTGCAAGAAATCCTTGAAATAATGTAAATAAAATGACCTCAATTGAAGATTTCAATTTTTTATCGACTTTAACCAAAAAATAACTTAAAATATATATTATTAAAAAACCATTTTGGAACAGTAGAGTGAAATAAGGAATACCTCTTAAATCTTTAAAAATCAGTGTTAAACCGTCTGATATTACCGATCCTAAATAGAAAGAGCCCCATATAAATAGATTATATACGAGAATTAAACGCATGGTAAATATTTTTTGTTCTGAAAATCCTAAATGAGATAGGAAGTATAGAGAAATCAGATTTAGAAGTGAGAGCGAAAACACTAAGAAAAATATATTGAGGTGGATTGAGTAAAAGAATATTGAGATTATGTTGCTGAATGCAAGATATGACCAGAATATGAATTTATCTCGTATTGAGTTAAATAAATAGAAAAGAAATTTTCCATCTATTATAAATGATTCAAAAAATATAACTCCACTAACTGTTAAAAGGAAAATAAAAACAACAGTAATTAGATCAAAACCAATATATACCGAAAAAAGTAAAATATTAAAGGCTAAGGCTATTGATATGAGGATATATATTCCAAAACTTAATCTATTGAAATAAAGGAGTAGGTTTTTGATTTTTAAGTTAATCTCGGATTTTTCTATGTATTTTAAGCTAAATATAATAAAAAGTGGGCAAATTATCAGAAAATTTAGAATCTGATAAACAGTAATGAGATGGCTAAATAGAAATTGATCTATTAATACGGGAATCGTGTACGAAATAAAAATAGATAAAGTTATAGAATTTATAAGAAAACAAGTGAGATTAAACTTTTTAATTAGATTTTTATCATCAAACAGCATGAGTATGCTATTCCTTCTTTCTTGTGGTACTTCTCGCCCAATATTCTTGAAAATATTAATTAAAATTTGAAAGGATGTTAGATAGATTAGTGAAAATGCTAAAAACCAAAGAGTCTTAATTATTTCAAATAAAATAATGGAGTTTAATATCAATAATGTAATAGGGATCGGAATCAAAAACCAGAGAGTATATCGATATTCTGTTAAAAAGAAATAGAAAAATAGTATAAAACTTCCTGAAAAAATACTAATTAAAATCAATGGAGTTGGATTCAATAAAATCGAGGAGAGAGACGTAATTGATGACGTTGCCCCAATCACCATTATAAGAAATGAGATTGCTTTGTTAATCCTGAATCTCATTTTGTATTGATTAAAAATATAGAATAGTCCTCCGAAGGCAGTTATTGCTAGAAAGAAGGGAGTTAGCCCAATCCTTGGAAGCATATTGAAAGTATTATAAGTTAACCACGAAAAATTGATTATGAGGATCCAAGAAAGAATTTGATCAAATATTTTTATTGAAAGTTTTAAAGGTTTAGATGAAAATAGACTAAATCCAATTACAATTAAGCTAAAATTAATTGAGAATATGGGATCTGGGATGATTAAATTCAAAATGAAATATGTTGTAAGAAAAATACCCATGATGAAAATAATATAACTGGTTATTAGGATGATCCCTACAGATCTTATGTTAGGAAAAAACGAATATACAATTAATAATAACCCAATTACTAAGACATTAATTGAAATTGATATCCCAAAAGGGATCTCTATAAAATCCAGATAAAAATATAAAAATGAAATATTAATTCCTATTAAAATTAGCCAAAATAATGATACCATCGTCCAATATTTTAATTTTATCAATAAAGGCATTAATAAGATAAATGCAAATAATACGAATGATAAGTTTCCTAGGAAGGGGTTATTAACAAATAAATTATGACTAATCCAATACAATAAAAACAAGCTTTCACCCCATACTAAAAGAATAATTTTGAAGAAATGTTTTTTAATTTTTGAATATAATACAGGTAAGAAAAATAAGGAGCATATAATTATAGCAATGATTGACGAACCAGTAATAGGGATTCCGAAAAAGTTTAAGGAATTCTTAAGGACGTCAATTCCTCTGAAACTTTGATATATTATTAAGAAATTAGCAAATGGTAAAATCATCCATGCATACCAACCTGATTTCCAGATCGCCCATGAAATCCTCCACTGATAAATACCTACAGAAAGATAAAACATAAAAACTCCAACGTTAATTGCAGTTATGATTGGAATTGGATCAGAAAAGGGGATTAAAAAAGAGGAGATTATGAAGAAATATAAAAATATAGGAAAAGAGAAGACTAAAGCTATTAAAACAAAATAGAATGAAGTTTTCCTGAAGCGTACAGGAGCTTTATTATATAAAAATATGAAGATGAACCCTGTAATGCTAAATGATAAAGTAAGTGTAAGAATTGGGGTGAAACTTCTGAATTTGGGTTGGATGAAGAGAAATGAATAGGAAATTAAGCTTGTTAAATCAAAAATCAGTAATAACACACATGGTTTAATAAACCACTTATAAATTTCATTGTTTTGTCTGTAAAAAAAAATTGCGATAAGAAACAAGAAGATAAATAGTGAAATTGTTATACTGTAGAGAATTAAGACGGTCGTATAAGAATACAGAAATACAAATAACAAAGAAGAAATAACAGTATATAAAGAAAATTTCTCAAGATCATTATGTCTTCTATAATTCAACCATATCGAAAATAACAAAACTGTAGTTAAGGATGAGAGATATATACAAACAAGAAAACCAAGTAAATTTAAATTAAATGCAATTAATGGCTTAAATCTATTACTAATTATTATAATATCCGCAAACATGATGTAACTTAATAATAGATATGATAGGATCCTCAAAACTATGAAGAAACTTCTCCGAGAAAGAATTAGAATAAGAGGAAAAAGAATTAATACAATCGAGAGAATAGGATCAATATAAAGAAGACTTAAAAATAATGTAAAGGAAGACAAGTAAAAGCGATATAGATACATGCTAGAATCATTTTCTAAAGCCGAATTGTATCTTAATAGACAGAAATACAGATATACAAATAGATTAGAAAAAATAAAGGGTACATGAAAAATTCTATAGTTAGTGAAGAACGATACATTTATAGTATTATTATAGAAAAATTCAGTATATAGTACTAAGATTGAAACAATGAATAACCCTAAAATAATCTTCTTGAGAATTAGCTGAATTTCTTCCGAAAAGATTGTTAATGTTCTAAAATAAGAGAGCGTAACTGGAGATAGGAACGCAAAAAGTAAGAGATATATTACTATAATTCTTAAAAAAGAATTTGAAAAGCCTATTGATATGAAAAGACAAAATGAGATTTTAAAAATTATCCATGAAAAAACTTCAATTCCATTCTTTATCTTAATAAATTCGATTTTTACTAATGAACTAATATACCTAATTAACAATAAGGAAAATAAGAAAAGAAATCCAAGATTTAAAAATATATTTAATGAATATATCTCTGGTAGTAATATTTTGAGAACGTTACTGAAGTGAATTGAAGAAATAATTAGAAAAGCGAAAGAAAAGATAGTGCCGTAAAATATAATCTCACGTAAATATACATTAAACCGCCATTCTTTCGCATATTCATATAGAAGTTTTAATGTATAGATGTTCAACACAAAAAATATTAAAAGAGCACTACTAAGTGATAAATCAATTAGAAAATTAGAAAAAGCATAAAGTGCTGCTAGAATTGAAATTAAAAACCAAGTAAATACTTGCATCATTTTCAGAAAATAAATCCTCTTTGTTAATAAGTTATAGCTTTTGGCTATGTACCTTAAAAATTTTAAATTCCCAAAAAGTAAAATTAGAGAAATTGTTAGTATTAGAATCCAATCAATCGTAAACCATTGCATTAATTCTAAACCAAAAATAGTCGGTATTAATAATACTAACCCACTTAGAAGTATACTATTACCTAATATGAATTTTTTAACAATACTTTCCTTAAAATATTGTTTTCTATAAGAGATTACACTTGGTACATAAAAGAAGCATGAAGCAGCAATTAACGGGAAAAGAAACCCATAGAATGTCCCATAGAGCAGGATAAAGATATAATAAAAAGCAGTAGTAACAGATAAGAGTACTTCAATTAGAATTTGAGATTTAACAATCCCTGTCTTATATTTCTCTTTTTTCTTAAACTTTTTTAGCAAGTAATAAGTAATGGAAATAATTCCAAAGAGAATATATAAAGTATAATTTATCACTGATACAATGTCAATGTAAAATTCTAAGCTGGCAACAGTAGGAATTAGTGTTATAAAAGATGTAAATAAAATATAATTTATTAGGAAGACTCTATTTATTACGCCGCCCCCCACCCTAAAATAACGGTCTTCTTTCCCCGAAATCCTTATTTTTAACATATACAGGATAGGAAGAAATAGAATTGCAAATAGCCATAAGAAAGGAATTAAAAATACAAAATATGTATTCAAGGGTAATAGTAATAGAAGTGAATAATAAAAGGCTAATCCTGCGCTGTATATTAAAGCTCCTAAATTGATTTTAATAGCTATCAACGTTGAAAACAGTATTTCATTTTTAGAAAGTAAATTGACTAATAGGGTCATAATTAATAGAGAAAAGTAAGCAGAAAATGCAATACTTAGGTAGTCGGCTATATTAACTAATACAATCGAGTAAAAGAAAAAGAAAAATAATGAAAAAAGCTCGATAGTTATGATATATGAATTTACTTTAAAATATCGTTTGGTTATTGAATCTTTTACTTTCTCTAACTTTAAGCCAAACTTTAAATTAAATTGGCTAAAAATAGACAGGAATAAGAAATCTAATGATAAAATTATGTAATTATTTAAATTGAGAAGAAATATGGCTAAAAATATATCTACAATTAAAACCCAAAATAAATAATAACTTACAATCAGGGAATTCTTTTGAGAATATACCTGCAAGATATAGTTCATAAATACCAAAATTAGACAAATAATCGGAAACAATAGTAGTGTAAAATCTATTAATACTAAAAGATCAGTAAGCAATCTTAATGGACCTAGTTCAAATCCAGTAATGGTAGGCAATAATGTTACCAAAATCGCTAGTAGCACACAATCAATCATCAATCCTCTATATGCGACCTCTTCATAAATCTTCTTTTTGAACAAATAATATAACGGTAAATAAAGAATTGCGAATAGACTTAAGAAAGGAATCAAAAAAACATAGAAAGTAGTGCTAAGAGTAAGTAATGTTGAAGAATAACAAGCTAAACCTGCACTAGAAATTAAACTAATTAGATTCATTTTAATTGCTATTGAATCTGAAAATATATGACCCAACTTAGAAAGTAGGTTAATAGATATAGTAATCATTAATAAGGTGAAATAACTTGATAATATAATATTATCATAAATCTCCAAATTTACAAAAGCAAAAGAGAAGAAGAGAGAAAAGAGAAAGAAACATAAAACATAGAGTTCAATTATCTTAAAATATGAATTTATTTTAACAAATCGGTTAACCGTAGATTCCTTTACTTTTTCCAATTTAAAACCAAATTTTAAAATAAATTGACTAAAAAATGATAAAAATAAGAAATCTAAAGTCAAAATTACGAAGCTATTTAGAGAAATTAATAGAACAGAGAAAAAGAGATCGCAAATAAGAACCCAAAACAAATAGTAGCATAAGGTTATGAAATGTTTTTGGGAGAAAACTCCCAACAAATAATTTATAAAAACGAATAAGATCGTAATAATGGGAAATAATAAGCTTGATATAACGAGAATTTTGAATAAGATAGCTCCTTGAATCAGGAATGCAATCCTTAAGGCGATCAAAATATAAATAAACAGTTCGAGGAGCAATATATGCCCAAAAAGGCTAATTCTAAATGATTTAGAGCGTTTAGAGTAAAGAAAACGAGAGTATAAAATATAAGATGATATTAAAGAGATAATAGAAATCAATATCCCATGTAATAAAAAATTAGAAATAAATATCGTTAAAGGATCTGGAGCAAATAGAGCAAATTCAAAGATAATGATATTATTAAAAGATGTATATCCGAAAAAGGAATAAATAATTAATGTAAAACTTGCAATAGCGAGTATATTTTGTATAACAATAATATTTTCTTTTTTGAAATAGTCAGTTCTGACAAATATTTGCAATATAAAATAAGAAGACAGTAAAAATATTATAAACTGAATGTTTAAGAAAACTTCAGCAAGAAGTCCGAATGATATAGCTGCTAAAATTGCAGCAGAATTTAATAGAAGTATATATTTATTGTATCTTTTAGGGCAAATATTGGCTTTTTGCTCCAAATATGAAAAAATAAAGATAAAAGGTAAAATCGTAAGAATTAACCATGGGGAATTTATTGAGAAACAAAAGAAAGTGATAAGTCCAATTAAAACACCTGATGAAAATGCGCTATATTTTTGATATTTAACACCCACCAATGAGATTTTTTCCTCTGGTTCTTCATTTTTCGGAATATCTTTAATCCTATCGAAGGTAATGCTATAATGATAATTTATGTAAAATACTGTTTTAACAAAAAATAAAATAAAAATCACGCTTAGGAAAGATCCATTTAGAACTTCAAGCCATGAAAATTGCTTTCCAGAAAAAGTCATAAACACAAAAGGCAATTGAATAAATAGAATGAAGATCAAGCTTGTAATTGAGATTACAAAACTCCGCTTATATTGTGTTAAATCATTTAGAAATGGTTTATTCTCTCCTATGGATTCTTTAATCCTTTTAGAATATTTTGCGGCATTAGCATACGTAATGAAGTAAAGTATTAGATTTGTTATAAGAGGGAAAAACCAATAGAGATCAGTAAGATGAGTAATATACAAAAAAATTATATGACTAACATAATTAATTCCAATTACGAAGTTGTTAGGTTGTTTTATTATTGATTCGAGATTAATGCCATACTTAAATTCCTGTTCAGTTTCATTATAAAGATCTACAGGTTGGAAAGAATAATAGTAATAGACTATGTTATAAAGAATAGCAAAACTTATTAATGGAAGCAGAGTAAAGGATACACTATTCTTTGAAAGTAGAGTAAAAATTGGTGCTCCAATAAATGATAAAATAGAGATAAGAAATATGATGTGAATTCTAGCTGTAAGATTATTCTCCTTATTTAAGAAAAATGGATTTTTACGATATTTGTCAAAGGCTTTATAAAAGAAGAGAAGAGCAAACATATATGTTATAATTGTAAGAGATGACTGTATGAATATTCCGCCCGGTATATAAACGAATATCCAAAAACCTGCAAAACCTACAGCTAATGGAGCAATCACTAATAAGAATAAAAACCACCAAGCCTTTTGGAGCAATTCCGTTGCTTTTTTTAAGCCCTCAGCAGAACTATTATTATTTTCCGATTTCATAGTTCAAACATCATTGATTAGATCTTAAATTAAATATCAATTTGAGTTAATAAATCTATTTCATTTGATTTCGCTTCATTTATTTGTTATACAATAACTATATAATTACTTTTTTAGATATAAATATATCATCTCAAAGTGGAGGCATAAAAGGAGAAATTGGGGGTAAAAATTTAGAAATGGGAGTAAAACAAACATTTTACTATTAAAATTTTACGAATTTCTGTTGAAATCATTTAACCTTACTATTACTATTGAAATTAATCCATGCAGATTGATCAATTGTTCCGTTTAAATCTGTAAAGGAAAAATTTCTTAATTGAATTTAGGGAGGTATTCTTTTTGTACATCAACCATCTCTTCAAAGATGATTTCTGCCATATTAAAACTCCCTACGTTAGGGTCAATAGCTAAACATGCAATGGCCATTTCCTTAGATCTTTTTAGGGCTGCGTCAACACATAAATCTTGGATTGATGCTTCGATACGAAGCATGGCTGCGATATTTTTTGGTAAATCTCCCATTTTAATTCCATGCACGCCATCTTTATCAACGGTGCCTGAACACTCTAAGATTAAATCTTGAGGTAAATTATTTACAATCCCATCATTTGGAATATTCACAGCAATCTCATAGGAATTTTTATTATTTAATATAGCTTCTATTATTGGTATAGCTCTTTCTCCCGAAGGTTTTTTAGCCAAAATCCCTCTTTTGGGATATCTTCCCTTTTTATACTTCTCATAATATCTGAGAAATCTACGGTATATAAAAGCTCCCTCTTTATCTATAAAATTGATCCAATCTATCATATCTTGTGTTTTTGTGAATTCATGTCCTATTTGTAAATATTCTCCTAAATGGTTGTCTCCAACATAAGGAAAGTAGCCAAATCTCTTAAATACTTCAAATGTCAACATTGAAAATTCAAATCGATTTTCTTTCTCCCTAAAATAATTCATCGCACTTTTATTGAAATCATCCATTAAATTTTTCCCAGTTGTGGATTCTTCTAAATCCATTAAGAAAGCAAAGTGATTAAGCCCTGCTACTTTCATCTTAAGATCTCTTATTGGTCTATTAAACATATGAGGTAAATGCCTTATCATGAAACCTATTTGGTGGCAAAGCCCAATAAATTTTAATTTTTTCACGCTTCTTTTAATAGCTAAACAAACACGTGACATAGGATTCGAAAAATTAATAAGAAAAGCATTAGGGCAGATCTTTTCAGCATCTTTAACTATCTCAAGGATAGGAGGGATTATTCTCCAAGCGTGAAAGGAGCCTCCAGGCCCACCACATTCCCCCAAAATTTGCGTTGACCCATATTTTCTTGGTATTTCATAATCTTGACGCCATAATTTCATTCGATCACCGACTTCTATTGAATTGATTATAAAATCCGCATTTTGGAATGCAGATGCCCTATTTGTTGTTTGTTCAATATCAAATCTATTATTTAATCTCTCATTTTCAATGTTAAGAAGTTCATAAATTATATCTAACTTCTTCTTATTAATATCATGAAGAACAATCGTAGATCCTGCTAAATCTTTACTTAAAAAGATGTCATTGAACATTTCAGGTCCAAAACTTGTACTTCCTGCCCCGACTAAAACTATTTTCTTTTTCATTTTAATCTATTTCCACTAATAGGTAAAGACTAATTATTTTTATGTAAATTAGAATCGATTTAATAGGTTACCAATGAAAATTTGTTTCATTCCTCATATACTTACTTGTCAATTAATATCAACAAAATCAAAAACGTGGGAAATCAATGGGTAAAGTTTATATAGAACTTAATCCACCATATTATTAATGTTTTCACTGAATACTATGGATTATTGGTGTAAGGTACATTTTACAGTATTACCCTTAATCCGTAGTATTAAGAGAGAATAAATCAAAATTTTTGACCTTTTTCTTATAATTTTTCTTGATTTATTCTCTTTTACTATTACATCTTGAAAAAATTTATTTGAAATAGGTCAAGTTTAGATTTATTTTCCCTGTGAAGATAATAAAAAAAAATGGAGGTGAAAAAGACTGGGAAAAGAATCAGGTAAAAATGATCTGATAATAGATTATTATAAAGATTGGGATTCCTATAATGCTCCAGTTTTAATGATGTTGGAAGCTCCAAACGAGTTTTCAGAAAGTCTTGAAGCTGAAGAAAGTAAGAAAATTGGGTATTTGAGGAAAAAATATGAAAAATCTACCAAATGATAGTAATCTTTTTGAAGTTAAGTATAAATCAATTTTTTTTATAAATATCTTTTTTTTTAATTGATAATTGACTCGATTCTTTCTATCGCTTCTTTAATCCGTGCTTCGGGTTGAGTTAAAGCGAACCGTACAAAACCTTCTCCATACTGCCCAAATCCTATTCCTGGTGTAAGAATTACCCCTATATCAATTAATTTTTTTACAAAGTCCATACAACTGAGGTTACAATATTTTTCAGGGATTTGTGTCCACACATAAAAAGTTGCTTGTGGTTTGTCAGTTTTCCATCCAATATCGTTTAAACCTTTAACCAGAATATCTCTGCGTTTTTCATATATTTTTACGGTATTTTCAACAATCTCAGGTTTTTTTTCTGATTTATATTCTGCCAATCCTCTTATGACTGCCCTTTGTATAAACATTGGGCACCCAGAATCGATTTGAGATTTGATTTTTCTTAATCCCTTTATAGCATCTTTATTTCCCGCCACCCAACCACATCGAAATCCAGTCATATTGAACATTTTTGAAGCACTATTAATTTCAATATGACTTTGATCCAATTGTAATACCGTCGGGGAAATATAATCACCATAAGTAAATTCTGAATATGGATTATCATAAACAATTAAAATATCATAGTCTTCGGCATAATCAGTGACCTTTTTTAGGAAATCTTTTGGAGCAATTGCTCCCGTAGGGTTATTTGGATAATTCAAATACATAATCTTTGCTTTTCTGAGAATTTTTGTATCAATTGTATCTAAATCAGGAAGAAATTTATTTTTTTTTAATAGCGGCATTAAATATGGTTGGCCATCAATTAATTTTGTAGCTCCATTTTCATAAACGGGGTACCCTGGATTGGGACACAACACGATATCTCCTGGATTAACGTATGCTCTAGCAATATTAGCAATACCTTCTTTTCCTCCAATCACATTTGAAATCTCATTCTCTGCATCCAAATCAATTCCAAATCTAACCTTATACCATCTTGCCACAGCTTCTCTAAAATCTTCTTCTCCCATACTTGACGGATAATTCTGATTTTCAGGAATCTTTATTTGCTTTATAGCTTCATTAACTATTAAATCGGGAGTAGTTAAATCAGGATCACCAATTCCTAGAGGAATTAAATCAATACCCTTTTTTCTCTTTTCAGATAATAGTTTTTCTATCTCTACAAAAATATATGTTGGGAGCTTTTTTACCCTTTCAGAATATTCCAATTTAATTTAAACCACCGGTTCTTCAATATTTTGCTTAGAAATCTGTGAACATAATCAATTATTATAAGATTAAAAATTTTTCTAAAAATAATCCTACGTATTCAATAAAAATGTGAATATCGAAGGTTAATGAATAAGTGAAATTTCCATTAAACTTCAGTCTGTTTTGTTTATATTTATTTCATACTCTTTCGGATCCATTTTTGAAAAGGGGATATAATTAATATTTACTAAAAGTGCCATAATTAGGAAAGTTATTGCATATATAGCAAATGTACCTAAACCAGCCAAACTTGCAAATATCAAACTCGTTACTTCTAATCCTATTACAGTTCCTAAATTAGCAAAAGAATTACACGTAGCGTAATAGGTACTATCCATTTCGGGATATAATTGTGATTGTTGACCAATAACAGCGGAATAAGCTGAATTTCTCCATCCAGATGACCCTCCTAAAATAAATGAAAAAATTATGAGTAGCGGTAACACTGTAGGTATAACAAAAAGGAGAAAAGCAATTGATGATAATATCAATGAAAAATGAATACTACGCTTCCTTGATTTTAAATCGGCTATTCTTCCCCCAATAATAGCTCCTGTAATTACTCCTAGACCGATAATGAAAGCCACTAAAGCTTGAGGTGCATATAAATCGAGTTTTGTAGGATCTCCAATTAAGTCAATGGTAGCACCAGCAGCACCAACAAAACCCCCTTGAATAATAATATATAACGGTATAAAAACAAATATTACCCCATCTACTATAGACATGAATAAAGAAAATATATAAACTTTCCAGTTTTTAAATTTGCCAAATATAATTTTAAGATTTTTTCTTACATTAACTTCCCGGATTTCCTCGTATTCTCTGATTAATAGCGTAAACACTGAGAAAATCATCATTGCTATTCCTAAACCAATAAATACAGCCCCAACATTACCTCCAACTAAAAGAATAAATGCCAATATCAATGGACCTCCAGCAATAATGCCAACCGATCTAAAACTCCAACACATTCCTTGAATTCGTCCAAGTTTTTCCTTAGGATATAAATCAAGAATTAACCCGTCAATAGCGGTATCTCCCATGGCGACCCCAATTACTATTATAATTCCTAAAATCATTATAAGTGTCATCGCATTATTAGCAGTTAGAATAAATGGAATTAAAATCCATATTGATCCTGCAGCGATTGAGGGACCAATTATCCACGGTTTTCTTCGACCTAATTTCTTGCTACTTATTTTATCTGATATCATTCCATAAATAAATTTTACACCAAAAGGGAGAAGAACCAATGACATGAGAGAAGCGACTTCAGCAGTATTTATACTACCCATTAACTGTAATAAATATATTGGAATAATAGTCGTGAACATACTCTGATTTATCCCTTGGGTTAAATAATTTAATGAAAATATTCTCAAATACGATTTTTTTAATTCAATTTCACTTTTCTCCATATTTATTACCATTTATCTAACATTTATTAGCCTTGAGCTAGTTTCCTAAAAAAATATATAATTCTTATACAGAATCTCTTAAAAGGTTTGCATTAATAAAATCTAAAAGAAAATTATAAATTGATATTTCTAACGTCCTAACAATGCTGATCAAAATTAGAAAAAAAAATTGTGATTTTCTTTGTTTAATAAGGATAATCTATCCTAATTTGGAGTTCACGTCTATAATGGATAATTTGATTTTTGATGAAATGGATAGGTTTGGATCCTATTAAATGACCATACTTGCGTAAATGGTCTTCTAAGAGCCTAATAGAAAGCTGCAGTGTATCAATTCTTTTTTGGATTTCTCTAACCATAAGTTAAACCCTCATCCCTAAGTTTAATTTTTAATTGGTATTATTTTGGTTTTATGAAGCTCTAATATTAAAATATCATGAGTCTAAAGATTTTATAGATTCCGACTAATAATTACTAAATTACCTTGTAATAAGTTCTTACTATTGATCCTCGAAATCTAATTATACTATGTATTTTTTTATCTAATTAAATAGTTAATACAATAATTTTAATAAAGGATGAATTGATATGACTGATAAATTCTGGTATAAAGTGGCAAGGACAATATCAAAATCAGGAGTTTTCCCTGTTCCAATCAATGAGACGTTGATAGAACTTTTACAAAATCTATTAACCTATGAACAAGCTAAATTTCTAAAAGTATTTAGAAAACCTTCAATGACTCTTGAACAAATAAATCAAAGAACAGATATGGAGGAAGAAGAGCTACTTAGTATGCTTAATACGTTAATGCACAATGGTATCATTATCGGTGCGAATAGTAGAAGTACTGGAGTGATGGTATATCGATTAATGGGATTATTTCCAGGGATTTTTGAATATACATTCTTAAGAGGTACAACTACTGAAAGAGATAAAAAATTAGCAGTGTTATTTAAAGGATTGTTTCAAGAAGTTAGTGTTGGAACACAAAAAAATTATGATTATATATCTGATGTATTTAAGGGATTACCACCTACAGATAGGACACTCCCTGTTGAAAAAGAAGTAGAAGTTGGTACTGAATCAGTAATACCCTATGAAGATGTTAAAAAATACATCGAAAATTATGAGGATATTGCCGTAGCTCATTGTTATTGTCGTCATTCGAAAGATCTTATTAACGAGCCATGCAAATTAAATGCTCCAAAAAATAACTGTTTTCTGTTAGATAAAAGTGCAAAATTTGCTATAGAACAAAATTTCGGAAGAAAAGTATCTAAGGATGAGGCAATCCGTATATTAAAAGAAGCGGAGGATTTTGGTTTAGTACATAAAGTTTTTCACGTGCACTCAGATTTGGATAGAGGTATAGAAGCAATTTGTAATTGTTGCAAATGTTGTTGTGGTATTCTGAATTTCTATTTTGGTGGTGCTTTACCTTTACATACAATTTCTTCCTATTTAGCAAAAGTGGATGAAGAACTATGTGTAGGATGTGGAACATGTGTAGATATTTGCCCAATGGATACAATAGATCTTGATGATACTATAGCAGTTGTTCATGAGGAAAAGTGTATCGGATGTGGATTATGTGCTCACCATTGTCCTGAAGATTCAATTCATTTAAAAAGAAC
>Ga0209976_10000933_pt1 | contig 17682 bp, 11 predicted proteins | sample SumtaG_FD_182806 | JGI IMG/M metagenome (GOLD analysis project Ga0209976, IMG submission 182806) | Deep subsurface microbial communities from Indian Ocean to uncover new lineages of life (NeLLi) - Sumatra_00157 metaG (SPAdes) (version 2) | ecosystem: Environmental > Aquatic > Marine > Oceanic >...
ACCCGGGTTTTCGTGAGGACATCGAAAACTCTCCGATGTTTTACAATGCCTGCAGCCAGTATGCTTGGACCTATCACCGAACCGATGTGGCCCAGGGGAGGCAGGGGAAATTCGAGCTTCTGGACAAGATCGGTCAGCCCGGTTGCAACCGTTATCCCTATGGCCAGGATGGTAAAAAACCAACGGCTCTTCTCGTCAGAGGTCTCGGCACGCAACATGGCTGCCATCAGCATGGTCAGGCCTGCCACGATAAAAGGGACTAGCGTAAGACCGAACATGATGTTCCAAGGCGTTCCATCCACAAAATCCCTGATGGGTTCGTGGTAGATGGCCATGGGGGAGGTCACGGCAAAAAAACCGGCCGTGACGTAAGCCAGCAAGATCCACAGATATCTTTTCCTGACCTGGCGGACCATGGCGCACATGAAATGGAAAAGGAACGCCACAGCCATGGCTGAGCCAGTTGATGAATAGTACTTCCACGGACTCGGATGACCTGCTCCAGCCGGGGGCCAGAGGCCATATCCCGAGGCGTAGACCATGAAATCCCCGAAATTCCAAAGTGCCACGGAAAAGCACACGAACATGAAGGTTATGTAGACGAGGTTTTGCGTTGAGCGCAGGATGACCCACGCCGCCAGGGTGAGGTTCACCAGGACCGCCAGGAGGGCGATATATGCGTTGACCTGCTCGAAGGTGGGAACCATTCGAAGCACCCGTGGCGAAAATGCCACCCCCGGGGGCCGTCGTGCTGACGGCCCCTCAGTGAGTAGCTTATCGGTTGGGTAGAGGAAAATCAAGGAAATGCCCGAAATCCGTGATCGCTTTGAATCTCCAGAATCGAGAAAATCAGACCCATGGCGATTCTGGAGCTCACATCTGGTCCGCGATGATCTCGTAGACATGGTCGGACCATTTCTCTGGGTTGTGCTCCGTCATGAGCGTGGAACGTTCGAAATCCGGGTAAAAGAGGCGCTCAATGAGTTCCCGGACCGCTTTCGGGTTGGAGGTGGCCAGGTTAATCTCCTGGTTGGTGCGGAAGCTCGCCTTGTCGAAGTTCGCAGACCCCACGCTGGCCCAGCCGTCGAATATTGCCGCCTTGACGTGGGACATGACTGGGTACAGGTAGACCTTGATACCGCCCGCCAGCATCGTGTTGGCGGCGAGCTTATTGCTCCGGTCCATCACCTTCCAGTTGCCTTTTTCCGGGATGATCACCCTGACGTCCACGCCCCGCCGACGGGCCTTCACGAGTTCCTGGAGCATGGCGTCGTCCGAGATGTATGGGTTCTGGATGTAGATGTACTTACGGGATCTTTTTATGGCAGCCAACTGAGCCCGGTAGATCTGGGAGTCGCCGGTACGAGTGAAAAGAGCGCGAATGGGGTATGCGGAATGGTTGTCATCCGCTCCCTTCGATCCCCTGCGCGCGAAAGCCCAGCCCAGGTCTCCCAGGAGCCCCGCATAGGCCCAGGCAGAGTTGAATTCGTCCTGCAGGGTGTTCACAACAGGTCCGTCCACCTCCATCATCAGGTCGTGCCAGTCGTATCGGTACTCCCGGCCAATATTCATTCCTCCGATGAAGGCGATTTTACGGTCCACGAGGATAGTCTTGGTGTGGTCGAAAGTTAGCCAGAGATTCTTCTGGAGCCGCATTCGCACCTTCGAATCCCCGGTGAAGTGGTCCTTGATCGATACAGGGGGATGGTGATCCTCAGGCACCGAATCGGGGTGGACCCTGTTGGCCATGATAGTGCCCAGCCCGTCGACGAGGACACGCACATCGAGGTCTTTTGATTTTTCCTTGAGAAGCTCGGCCATCTCCATGGCGTAGTCGTCGTTGTCGTAGATGTAGATGCGGATATGGATCGATTTTACCGCGTCCAGGAACGACTGGGTGAGCCGGGAGTAGAACTCTTCCCCGTCGATGAGGAGCCGAATCCTTCCGGAAGACAGCCTCGTCCCGGTGATCTCGTCGAGGTCCTTCTCCCATAAAGCGAGGTCCATTTCCGGGCCGGTGCTGAGGCGGGGTGGGGTTACAGGATCTATTTTAGACAAAAGGGTGTTCCGGATGGCGTCCTGTCCGGTAAAAAAGAGCATGGACACGAGCTTGGTGACGGCGCTCACCGGTCTGGTGACTATTCCCAGGTGACTGCCTACCAGGTGAAAGGCAGCGTGGATGCGACCCGGTCCGCCGCTCCTTTTCCCAGTCGGTTCGGCAGGCATGTCGAGCATCGCTTGCGATAGTTCCCTGTACCGAGGCAGGACCACGAGTTCGGGAATGTACAGGCTGGCCGTTCTAATGTTTTCAGGGTGTGCGGCAGCCTCCTCGTCGGCCAGACACGTTGCGCCGGGAATGAAGTAAAGCGCTTGAAATATCACCAGGGTCAGGATCAGGCGACCGGTAGTTCTGTTCTGTATCCTCATTGTTACCACCTCCTTTTGACAACCATGTTCCAACAGGTGTGCCAGAAGGCGGAGGCATTGGACCCAACTTCAAGTGATTGGTTTTAAAGGATATTTACTGATACAGTGGAGTGAGTTTCCTGCTGGCCGTTAACCCAGGTTCGCGCTGCGAAACCCTGGGTGCGAACGGCTATTCACTGGTTCACAGAGACAGGGTAGGGATATAACGAAGTATCGAGGTATCGAAGTGTCGAGTAAAATGCTTGGAAGATCGTTCGACGCGGTGACATGGTGACACGGGGAAAGATTGGAGAGGGAGAGAGGGAGAGAGGGGGGAAGAGCAGTAACCAGGTATCTAGGTATCTAGGTAACTAAGTATCTAAGTAAAACTTCAATCACTGTCGTTCCGGACACGACGACTTGCCACGGCGAAGCTGAAAGAAAAACAGGAGTCGTGAGCCGGAATCCAGATGTGCCTGTCATTAAGTTTTTAAACAGGGATGAAAGGGATGGGAGGGGGTAGGGATAGTCCAAAGTCCAACGGGGAAGGGCCAAAGGGAAGAGAAGGCTATGGGCTATAGGCGAGGGGCTATAGGGAAGAGCAGGCTATAGGCAATAGGACAGACCATAGGCCAACGAGAAGAACCGGCGAGAGGCTATCAGCAATGGAGAGGGCAGGTGCTGGACTCTGGACTGATTTTTCCCATTGCCCATCGCCTATAGCCTGTATTTCTCACCCATTGCCCATCGCCCATCGCCCATCGTCTGCCTTTTTGCAACCTGAAACCCGGAACTTGGAACCTGAGGCGCGGTAGCGCCGAGCGTAACGAGGTGTCGAAGTGAAGACCAACGAAAAATGTTAGCCAATTGCGAGTCACCCTTCGACGCGTTGCGCTTGCTCCACCCTTCGCCAAGGCTTCGGCTGGCAGGCAGGGCAGGCGAGTCACGAATTGCGGATTTTTATTGCTGAGTTCCAGGTTCCGGGTAGTGGGCAGACACTGTCACAATTCGATGACGGGAGAGCTTGAACCTCTTGAAAAATTGGATCATCCGGTTAATGAGTACCTGATACCAGGCCGGCGCCGGGGGTGTTCTCCGGTCAAAGCGCTCGGCTTCGCAGAGCACTTAAGAAGCTACGCATCGCTCTTTGCCGGAGAACATAAGCCGGTCACGACCACGGTCCCCAGCTGTGAAGAGCAATCCATATCATTTGAAACAGCTGGGGAACAGGTACTCATTTCCCGGATGAACCGAAAAATTAAACAACCAGGTTACAGCCCTGGAATCTACAGGTAGGCGGCTACTTCGGATCGAATAAATTCAATGGCCACCCCTTTATCGTCCACCAGAGACCATATTTTTTCCAGGTTCTTGAACCTGAGCTCTTTGCCCTTATTCATATCCACTACGATAACCGTGTTGTAGAAAAAATCGTATACTTTCTCGTAATGACCGTTTCCGTCCTCATCCAGATCGACGACCCTGAAGATCAAACTACCCGCCTTCAGTTCTTCCGGGAAATGAGTCTTCAGGGCCTCGTTTATCATCATTTCCAGTTTAACGCATTCCTGGCAGCGGAAACGCCTGTGAAACTGGTAAACGATCACTCCATTGTCCGGCAAGGGCGCCGCTTGCAGTACCGCAGGCCCGGGCGAGGAGCCGGGGTGTGCGCCTGATATCCAGAGCGCGATCAGAACCCCTAGAAACAGGAATTTAAAGGTTGTATGCTTTATCATGTAATGTCCTTATCCAGTGTCCTTATCATGTCAGGATAGTAGCACTCTGCGCACTTGGTGGATCCATTGGCCTTCTCCTTGTGGCAGTCTATGCACCGAATTTGTAACGCATTCTCCCCCTGACAGTAATTCCCCTCCTGTTGTTGTCGGGAATCAACAACAGATAGGGTCGCAAAAAGTCCATTCGTGGCTTTTTGCTCCTCGGAAAGCGAAAAGCGTGGTTTTCGCTTTCCTTACAAATCAATGACTTACAGTGTCGGTCATTGATTTGGGCGCCCCACGCGGGGCGCGTTGATGACTTTTTGCGATGTCATCAACCTTGGATCTTGGATTTTGGATCTTAGATCACTGGCCCTTTCCAATCACGAGTCACGAATCACGGCCCCTTCCCTTTGGACATTGGACTTCTTGTCCTCCGAAGCCTTGGCGAAGGGGAATGGACTTTGGACTATCCCGGGATACACCCCGGATCCCCCCTTGACATCCCCGCCCTTTTTGCATATATGAGCATGCATGCATATAGGGATGGGAGGTTATTATGACGGAAACGTCGGACCTGTGCGGGAGCAGGGTCATTCACGAAGAAAAGGTTGAACGGGCCAGGCTGAACGCTCTTGGACCGGATGATATCAACTGTGTGACGAGAACCTTCAAGGCCATGGGGGATCCAACGCGGCTGAGGATCCTGTGGGCCCTCGAACTTGGTGAGATGTGTGTCTGCGACATCGCGGCGTTCCTCGGGATTACAGAGTCGGCTATTAGTCACCAGCTTAAAACTCTCCGGCACCTGGACCTTGTAACCAACCGAAGAGAAGGAACGGTCCTCTACTATCGGCTTAACGACCATCACGTCAGTCAGCTCATCAACCTGGCGTTAGAGCATGTAAGGGAATAAAGCCGTGACTCGTGACTCGTAACTCGTGATTGGAAAAACAACAATGATGGTTTGTTGCTGCAAGATTTTACGAATCACAAATCACGGAGAGGGAAAACTCCAATGTATACCATGTTCAATTTCATCATCATCGTCCTTAACGAGACGTTTTCCCTCCTCCTCGACGCCTCTCCTTACATCCTCTTCGGCATACTGGTGGCGGGGTTGCTCAAGATGTATCTTTCCACCGATTATATCGTGCGAAACCTTGGGAAGGGCCGCTTCAAGCCTGTGCTCAAGGCGGCTCTCCTGGGAATCCCCATTCCGTTGTGCTCCTGCGGCGTCCTCCCGGCCGCGGCATCCCTCAGAAAACAGGGGGCGAGCAGGGGAGCTACAACGGCTTTTCTCATATCCACCCCGGAATCGGGCGTGGATTCCATCGCGGTTTCCTGGGCGCTCCTCGATCCCATCATGACAGTGGCCAGACCTTTGGTAGCTTTCGTTACAGCTTTTACGGCCGGTATATTGCAGACCATTTTCGGAGATATCGAGGACAGGCAGGAAAACGAAATCGACAACAGCTGTGTGGTCGACGGGTGTTGTGATGGTAAGGACTGCGATCCTGTCGAGCACAACAATCACCATACCTTAGTGGAGAAGTTCGTGAGTGGATTGAAATACGCCTTCGGGGAACTCTGGGGCGACCTGGCCGGATGGTTCGCTGTGGGTCTGCTCCTTGCCGGGTTCATCACCGCAGTCGTCCCGGACGATGTGGTGACCTCGTACCTCGGGGGAGGACTCTCGGCCATGCTTCTCATGCTCCTCGTGGGTGTACCCCTCTATATTTGTGCCACAGCCTCAACCCCCATCGCGGCGGCACTCATCCTCAAGGGCGTGAGTCCGGGGGCGGCCCTGGTCTTCCTTCTTGTGGGCCCGGCTACCAATGTTGCTTCTCTGTCCGTCCTGGTGGGGATGCTCGGCAAGAGGGCCGTGGTCGTCTACCTGGGGGCCATCGCCGTCATCAGCGTCCTTGCCGGTCTTGGTCTGGATTGGATCTACAACCTGTCGGGAATCACTGCTAAAGCTGTGGTTGGTCAGGCAGCCGACCTCATTCCGATGCCGGTGCAGTATGTGTCGACCCTCTTCCTGGTCCTCATCTCCCTGAAGCCCCTGGTACGGTCCCTCGGCGGGTGGATGGAGAAAATTAGACCTGGAAAAGGTGAACCGGCCGCCTCAGCCTGCGGATGCGAATGAACCTGTAATTAGTCGATAGGAACTTGCCGCCCGATGAGTTATCCCTCCTCGGCAACCCTCACGAAAACCAGTACCTGGAGCCTAGTTCTAGACCTAGATACCAGGAACCAGAAACTGATTTCTCGCACTCTTGGCGGCCGATAGCAGTGGCCCATGAAAGGGCGTTAAATTCTAGACCTGGACCTGGACCCGGCCCAAGGTGTTGTGCACTAGTGCACCCGTGCACCTGTGCACTGAAACAATGGCACTTAAGGTGCTATGCTCAATTCTCAATCCTCAATCCTCAATCTTCAATTCGTCATTCTCTTTTTGACAATACCTCGCTTCCTCCCCTATAGTCCTCTGGATTCCTTCCCGGAACAAACACTCTGAGACGGCCGGGAGGATCACTGCTTAATTCCGCCACAATCACAACTGCTATTCTTCAGGGGAGGAAGTTATGCCTACCTATGACGACATCCGCAAGGTCATGATCATCGGGTCAGGTCCCATTGTTATCGGCCAGGCCTGTGAGTTCGACTACTCGGGAACCCAGGCGTGCAAAGCACTCCGTTCCCTCGGATATGAGATTGTACTGGTCAACTCAAATCCCGCCACAATCATGACCGATCCAGGCATTGCGGATGCCACCTATATCGAACCGCTGACCCTGGAGCGTATGAAAGAGATCATCGAGATCGAAAAACCCGACGCTCTCCTGCCCAACCTGGGAGGACAATCGGGTCTGAACCTTTCCTCCGAGCTTGCGCGGCATGGGGTGCTCAAGGAAAATGGAGTCCGGATCATTGGAGTCGGTATCGATGCCATTGAAAGAGGTGAGGACCGTCTCGCCTTCAAGGAGACCATGGAACGCCTGGGCCTCGATCTGCCCAGGAGCGAGATCGCGACAAGTGTTGAGGAAGCGGAGCGGTTCGCTTCTGAGCTTGGATACCCTGTGGTAATTCGTCCCGCCTACACCATGGGGGGGACCGGTGGGGGCCTGGTCTACAATCGGGAGGAGCTTGAGATCATCGCAGGCAGGGGGCTCGCCGTAAGTCTTGCCGATCAGGTCCTGGTCGAGGAGTCGGTCCTGGGTTGGGAGGAACTTGAACTCGAGGTGGTCCGTGACGGGAAGAACCAGATGATCACCGTCTGTTTCATCGAGAACGTGGATGCCATGGGAGTGCACACCGGGGATTCCTTCTGCACCGCTCCCATGCTGACCATATCGCAGGAACTTCAGGAGAAACTTCAGGACTATTCCTACCGTATCGTGGAGGCCATTGAGGTCATCGGCGGGACCAATATCCAGTTCGCCCACAATCCGGAAACCGGCCAAGTGGTGGTCATCGAGATCAATCCCAGGACATCCAGGTCCTCCGCTCTCGCTTCCAAGGCCACCGGCTTTCCAATTGCCCTCATATCATCCAAGTTGGCCGGGGGGCTCACGCTGGACGACATGCCCTACTGGAAAGGCGGCACTTTGGAACAGTACGCTCCATGGGGTGAGTACGTTGTGGTCAAGTTCGCCAGATGGGCTTTCGAAAAGTTCAGGGATGTTCCTGACAGGTTGGGCACCCAGATGAGAGCAGTCGGGGAAGCAATGAGCATCGCCAGGACCTACAAGGAGGCCTTCTTGAAGTCAATCCGCTCCCTTGAGATCGGGCGATACGGCCTTGGTTTCGCCAGCGATTTTAACGAAAGGTCGCTGGGCGAGTTGATGGAACTCCTGGCTGAACCGTCCAGTGAACGCCAGTTCGTCATGTACGAAGCTCTGCGTAAGGGAGCCTCAGTGGACGACCTCTACGAGAGGACCCACATCAAACCCTGGTTCATCGAGCAGATGAAGGAACTGGTGGACCTGGAAGAGGAGATCCTCGAACACCAGGGTGGTGTGTTGCCGGATGACCTTCTCGAGAGGGCAAAAAAGGACGGTTTCAGCGACCGGTACCTGGCCATGCTCCTGAAAATCTCTGAGAAGGAAATACGTCAGCGGCGCAAAGCCATTGGCCTTGTACCGGGTTATCAGGCCCTTCCGGTGAGCGGAGTCGAGAACGCAGCATACTACTATTCCACCTACAACGTCCCCGACGAGGTAGGGACCAGCGACCGTAAGAAGATCATGGTCTTAGGCGGCGGCCCAAACCGGATCGGTCAGGGGATTGAGTTCGATTACTGCTGTGTCCACGCCGCCCTCGCTATCCGCGATGAGGGCCTCGAGTCCATTATGATCAACTGTAACCCTGAGACCGTTTCCACCGATTACGATACCTCGGACAAGTTGTACTTCGAACCCCTGACAGTTGAGGATGTCCTGGCCATCTACGACAAGGAAATGCCCGAAGGGGTCATCGTACAATTCGGGGGTCAGACACCCCTCAACATAGCCCGGGAACTCCTGGACGCTGGCCTCCCTATTATCGGGACTTCGCCAGAGGCTATCGATCTCGCCGAAGACCGGGACAGGTTCAGGCAGATGATGGAGAAGATCGGTATCCCCATGCCCGAATCGGGAATGGCCAGCGACCTCGACCAGGCTCTGGATGTGGCTGAGAAGATCGGATATCCCCTCATGGTGCGGCCATCCTATGTTCTGGGTGGGCGGGCCATGGAGATCGTCAGGGACGAGGCGATGCTCCGCGAATACGTGGCACAGGCGGTGGACGTTACGCCGGATCGCCCCATCCTGATTGACAGGTTTCTGGAGGATGCTATCGAAGCGGAGGCAGACGCCATCGCCGACGGCACGGATGCCTTCGTACCGGCTGTCATGGAGCACATTGAGTTGGCAGGAGTGCACTCAGGTGACTCGGCCTGCGTCATTCCGCCCATAAGCATCCCGGAAAAACATCTTGAAACTATTATCCAGTACACTAAAAAAATCGCCATTGAGCTCAATGTTGTGGGTCTCATGAATATCCAGTACGCCATAAGCGACGATGCCGTGTATGTGTTGGAAGCCAATCCGAGGGCTTCACGCACAGTTCCCCTCGTTTCCAAGGTCTGCAATATTTCCATGGCCAACATCGCCACCAGGATCATGCTGGGTGCGAAGCTTACGGACATGGATCTTGTGCATCAGCATATCCCCCATTACGGGGTTAAGGAGGCGGTTTTCCCCTTCAACATGTTCCCCGAGGAGGACCCGGTCCTGGGACCGGAGATGAGATCCACAGGGGAAGTCCTGGGCATGGCCCCTTCCTTCGGGCTGGCCTATGCCAAGGCTCAGGAGGCCGCGCTGTCGCCCCTTCCAATGGAGGGGACGGTCCTCATCACGGTGACAGACCGGGACAAGAACGCCATTGTGGAGGTGGCCAGGAAGTTTTCCGACCTCGGTTTTGACCTTCTCTGTACCCAGGGTACGGCCCGTTTTCTTGAGGAGAAGGGCATCAACGCAGGAGTTGTCAAGAAATACCACGAGGGAAGGCCAAACCTGGTGGACGCCATCAAGAACGGGGAGGTCCAACTGCTCATCAACACTCCCAGTGGGAAGACAAGCGCCGAGGACGACGCCTACATCAGGAAGGCAGCCATCACACACAAAGTTCCCTTCATCACCACGGCCACCGCAGCACTGGCCGCTGTTCGCGGGATCGAGGAACAAAGACAGGATAGGAGCGCCGTCAGGTCGCTGCAGGCGTATCACGGGGATATCAAGTAAGAGCAGTACCCAGTACCCAGTACTCAGTAGCCAGTAGCCAAAGGGGAATCGGTATGGGAGTGTGGGAGTAAGGGGGTATGGGGGTGAAATCCGAAACCCGGAACCTGAAACTCTGGCTTTAGGCCGGCGTCATTGCGAGGAGCGACGAGTCCATCTAGAGCGACGCGGCAATCTGGTCCTGAAGAGCAGTAAACAACAGCCAGGAGACAGAAAAAGGAGCGGGGCCTTTCGGCCCTGCTCTTTTTTTACTTGGAACTTGGAACCTGGAACTTGGAACTCCCGTTGACCTGGTGTTACAGGTTCAACGGGCATGCCCCTCGCAGGAGAATCCCTCTCCCATGTCGCACCGTGTGCAGCTTCCCACGGCGTACTGGGGCGGGTTGACGGTGGATTCGCACCTGCCGCACAGGTATTCCTCTCCCGGCTTCATGGGTCCCTCACAGGGCGTCACCTTCATGGGACACAGGTCCACGCAGGCCCAGCATCTTTTACAGAAATCGGGACGTACACCGAAGGGGAAGTCTACCCGGCGGTGCTCGCCCCGGCCGACGAAACCGATAGCCCGCGCCTGGTACGTTTCCTCGCACACGCGCACGCATCTTCCACACAGGACGCAGTCGTCGCTGCGGAAGGGATACCGGGCCTCGGTAACGCCGCACTTAACGGCAATATCCTGGATGGCCTTGGAGTTGGGGGCCTGTGTCACGAGCAGCTCCGCGATGTTGTGCCGAAGTTTACGAACACGGTCGGAGTTGGCGTTGATCACCATGCCCTCTTTGGCCACCAGAGTGCACGAAGTCGTGATCTTTAAGCGGCCGTTCTGAACATGCTCGACGATGCAGAGCCGGCAGGCGCCCACCTCAGACATGGTCGGAAGGTGACACAGATGAGGAATGCAGATTCCGTAAAGAAGGGCCGCGTCAAGGACGCTCGACCCTTTCGGGGTACGTACGATCGATCCATCAACAGTCAGCGTGATATATTGGCTCATCGCGTTCCCTCCCTCACTGGACGACAATGGCGTCCTGATTGCAGCTGGTCAGACAGATGCCGCACCTGTCGCAGACCCGCATGTCGATGGAATGGACCTCATCCTTACTGCCTGTGATGGCCTCGCTGGGACAGGCTTTAAGGCATGCCATACAGCCGTTGCAAAGAACGTTGTCGATGGAGTACTCGATAAGGGGCTTGCAGACGCCGGCCGGACACCGATTGTCATGGATGTGGGCCTCATATTCTTCCCTGAAATAGTTGAGCGTGGAAAGGACAGGATTGGGGGCCGTCTTGCCGAGCCCGCACAGTGCCGTCAGGGCGATGGTGTCACTGAGTTCCTCGAGCAGTTCTATCTGACCGGGCTTTCCGCGGCCCTCGGTGATGTCATTCACGATCTCCAACAGACGGTTGACGCCCACGCGGCACGGCACGCACTTGCCGCACGATTCGTCCTGGAGGAACTTCAGGAAGTACTTGGCGATGTCCACCATGCAGGTCTTCTCGTCCATGACCACGAGGCCGCCCGAGCCGATCATGGAGCCCTTCTCCCACAGGATATCGAAGTCGATGGGGAGATCGAACATGGAGGCAGGCAGGCACCCGCCTGAGGGCCCCCCGGTCTGGACCGCCTTGATGGCCTTACCGTCCCGGCCGCCCCCGCCGATCTCGTCCACCACGGTCTTTAATGTTGTGCCGAAGGCGATCTCCACAAGCCCGGTGTTCTTCACCTGGCCGGTGAGGGCCAGGATCTTGGTGCCCTTGCTGCCCTTGGTTCCCATATCGGCGAACCAGCCGGCTCCGCTGTTGATGATGGACGGGACGTTGGCCCATGTCTCCACGTTGTTGAGACAGGACGGTTTGTTCCACAGCCCGTGCTCGGCAGTGTGAACGTCCTTGGGCCTGGGTTCGCCCACCTTCCCTTCGATGGAGGCCATGAGGGCGGTGGACTCACCGCAGACGAAGGCTCCCCCGCCTCGGGCGATGTCGATGTCGAAACTCATCCCGGAGCCGAGGATATCCTCACCCAGAAACCCGTATTCCCGCGCCTGGGAGACTGCCGTGCGGGCCAGTTCCACTGCCAGAGGATACTCGTTGCGGACGTAGATATATCCCTGCTGCGATCCGATAGCGTAGGCGCCGATGAGCATCCCCTCAAGGACCGCGTGGGGATTCCCCTCCAGGATCGCCCGGTCCATGAATGCGCCGGGATCCCCTTCGTCGGCGTTGCATATGACGTACTTCTCTTCCCCTCTGGCTGCCCTGCAGGCGGCCCACTTTTTCGCTGTGGGAAAGCCGCCGCCGCCGCGGCCTCTCAGCCCCGAAGCCTCCACCTCCAGGATGACCTCCTCGGGGCTCAAATCAGTGAGTACACTCGCCAGGGCTTTGTAGCCTCCAATGGCGATGTAGTCATCGATGGACAGCGGGTCCACGACCCTGTTCTGGGACAGGAGGGTCTTGGACTGGGGCCTGTAGAAGGGTATGTCCGCCTCGGTTGGGATGACCTTTCCTGAGGCCGGGTCTCTGTAAAGGAGCCGCTCCACAACCTTCCCTTCCCTTATCGTTCGGTCGATGATCTCTTTCACATCGCCAGGTTTGACCTTGGGGTAAAAGGTGTTCACAGGGTCGATGATAACGATGGGTCCCTGCTCGCAGAAACCGTGACATCCCGTGACCCTCAGGCGTACCTTGCCGTTAAGACCGTTGTCCGCAAGCTCTTTCTTCACCTGGGCCGCCACGTCGCTGCAGCGGGTGGCCTGGCACCCCGGGCCGCCGCAGACGGTGATCAGAACCGCATCGTCGTTACGTTCGGCAGCCAGTTGGTCGCTCAGGGATGACAACTCTTTTAAATCGGCGATCCTAGGCATCTCTTGGCCCTCCCTCGGATTTCTGGATTTTCCGGATCATTGTCCTCAGTTTGGCGGGGGTCATGTTAGGGTGGTAAACGCCGTTGAGGATGATAAGAGGGGCGAGGGCGCACGCGCCCAGGCAGTTGACGGCGTCCAGCGTAAAGAGGCCGTCTTCGGTGGTCTGGCCCGCCTCGACCTCCAGCAGACTGAGGGCCTGGTCCAGGAGGGGGTTGGCTCCCCTCACGTGGCAAGCCGTTCCCATGCAGAGGGTGACGATGTTTTTCCCCCTCGGTTCGAGGTGAAATGCCTTGTAGAAGTTGGCCACCCGGTAGACCTCCATGAGAGGGACGCCCAGCTCACTCGAAACGGTGATAACGGCCTCCTGGGAAATCCAGCCGTGGGTCTGCTGGATGTCCTGGAGTACCTCGATGAGCTGGTGGGGCTGGCTTTTGCGCCCTTCGAGAATCGATTCAAGCGGCATGGCCATAAGCACCTCCTTAAGGTATGGTAGGGGGAAAATTGACTTGTTAAGATTAAATGTGTTATGTTTCACGTGTAAATACGGATTAAATGCACTTATAGTGCCTATAAAATATAGGTACTAACAGGCCCAAGCTAACCCCTATAGAATGCACCATTAAAATGGGCACTAAAGGAGACCAGCATGAGTCGAAGACCTCCTCACATGGATAAGGCCAGGCAGGCTGATCATCCAGACACCCCCAAATCACCCACCCCCTTCAGATGGAGACTGACTCCAAGCGAGGAGAGGGATCCCGCCAAGGTCGTCCTTGCCCTCCAGGAGCGCATCAAGGAGCTCAACTGCCTCTACGCCATTGCGCAACTCTCAGAAGCGGCGGAGGGTCCCATCGAGGAGGTTCTGGATGTCGTGGTTAACATCATCCCTCCATCCTGGCAGTTCCCCGAGATCACCTGCGGGCGGATCACTTTCGAGGACGGGGTCTACAAGAGCCCGGGTTTCAGGTTGACTCCATGGCGTCAGTCGGCGCCCATCCACTATTACGGTGAGACAGGCGGGGAGGTGACGGTGTGCTACCTCGAGGAGAGGTCACCATCCTTCGAGGGGCCGTTCCTCCATGAGGAAAGGGTCCTTCTCGATGCCATCGCAGAGCGAGTGGGCGCCATCGCCATGCGCATAAACTCGGAAAGAGAGATCCAGGAAACCAACCACCTGCTGATGGTGGAGCGCCAGGCTCTGCAGGAAACGAACACGGCCCTGCGCACTTTTACAGCCAGGATCGAAGAGGAGAAAAGGGATGTAACCAGGACCATCAGGGATAATGTAGAGAAAGTTCTCATGCCCATCCTGCAGGAGCTGTTCGTTGCGGTGCCGAAATCCCAGAGGAAGTTCGTGGAGCTTCTGCGCGACAACCTGGAGGAACTGACATCGTCCTTTGTGAGCAACTTGTCGAGAAAATTCCAGTCTCTGACACCCTCGGAGATCCAGATCTGCAGCATGATCAAGAATGGTCTGAGGACGAAGGAGATCGCGGAGTTAAGGAGGATAGCACCCGCGACGGTGAACAGGCACAGGGAACGTATACGACAGAAACTGGGACTTACTAACAGCGACACTAATCTGGCGACCTTTCTCGGCATGGAAATGTAACTTAAAGTGGGGAGCGGCCGCCAATAGTACGCCATCTGCTTCGTTATCGCCCCTCGTAAATCCTCATAACACTAAATTAGGGGCGGCCGCCAATAGTACGCCATCTATCCCTCGACTTCGCTCGGGACCCCCGGCTTCGTTCTCCCTCCTCGGCAATCCTCACGTACTGTCGTGTACGCTGCGGTTGCCTCGTCAGTCCCCCTCGACAAAGCTCGGGATGGTGAGCCTGTCGAACCAGAGCCTTGTATCTGGCGCACTCTTGACGGCCGATAGCAACTTGCCGCACGGTGCGTTGATAGGGCAGTACCCAGTACCCAGTATCTAGGAGCCAGTAGGGAAAGCCGCACATTTGCCAGCGATAGGATGAAGACTGTTAGATGGTTGTCATTGCGAGGAGCGACGAGTCTGTCGAGAACGACGCGGCAATCCAGGACGGTATCGCCTTTGCAGGAACTGCGGTTTTCCCCTGATTGTAGATTTACACTGCGAAACCCTGCGTACCCTGCGGTAAATTAGCTTATGGCCGCCGTTTCAGGAACCGCGCTTTACCCCCAACGTTTTACCCTGTGTAACCCTGTGGAGCGGCCTGGGAAGGGCCGTACTGTGTTAAATTAGCTTTCACCGCATTTAAAAGGAACAGTGCTCTTTCCCCCCGTCCCTGTGTCTCCGTAGCTCCGCGTCTCCGTGTCCAGTGATCTTCAACTGGATCCTGACAATTGCTTTCCCGGATATTCCCGTATACCTTTCCGTGTGGACTTCTTTTCCCCCGAATATGGCCTGCTGGCCCTCTTTACGCTGAGCTTCCTGGCCTCCACCTTCCTGCCCCTCGGGTCCGAGTGGCTCCTGGTGGCCCTTCTGCTCAAGGGGTACGACCCGGTCCCGTCAGTGGCTGTGGCCACGGCCGGCAACACCCTGGGAGCCCTGACTACGTATGCGATCGGTATCTACGGAGGGGACATTCTGATAATAAGGGTTCTTAAACTCGACAACGAGGCAAGAAAGAGAGCCGAACGGTTCTACACAAGGTACGGTTCCTGGTCCCTGTTCTTCTCCTGGCTGCCCTTCATCGGGGACCCGCTGTGCCTTGTTGGGGGGATTCTGAGGATTAATTTCTGGCGGTTCTTTCTGCTGGTGGGGGGAGGGAAGACGCTCCGGTATTTAGTCGTTACCTGGATTGTCCTGAAAGTGGGTGGGGGAGCATGAGCAGAGCGGTGCTAATAGAAAATTATAATCCCGTCGATGTCAGGATTATGAAAACCATCTGACACGGAGATACGGCGACACGGCGACACGGGGAGGATTGCATGGGAGCGTGGGGGCTTGGGCGCATGGGGGAAAGGCGAAACACACCCATTTGCTCCGATCATTCCGGGTTGAACCGAACAATAAGGCCCATTCCTAATTCTTCTTCCCTGCGTCAGGCGATCTCCCTGGCGCTCATCCGTCCAGCAGCTTCTTTTCCCACTCCAGTGCGCGGATGGCCGTAACGTCCTGGCTGACCTCCAGGCACCCCTCATATTTTCCATCCTCATCCCGGATGGCGAAGTAGCGTATGTAGATGAACTTGCCGCCCATCTGGATCCAGAAGTCGGCGGTGTCCCTTTCGCCGTTGCGGAAGTCGTTCAATATCTCCTGGACGACGTGCACGCTGGACGGCGGGTGGCAGTTCTGCACCTCCCGGCCGATGATGCCGGGGCTGCGAGGAAAGATCCTCTCGGGCTGGGCCGAGTAGTATTGCACCTTATCGTTTGCGTCCACGAAAGTGATGTCCACCGGGAGACTGGTGAGGATGAGGTCCACCTGTTTCGGGGAAAGACCCCCTGTGGAAAGCCACAGGGGCGCCTCGCCGCCACCGGGTCGTGGTGGTGGAGCTTCACTCAGTGGGCCGGAAATTGGTTCCCAGCCGGTGTGCGGTTCGATGAGGGCGTAGCCTAACTCTCCACTCCCTTCAAGGACGCGGCCCCAGTCGGCCTCCGACAGGATCTCGAGGGCCATGGGAAAGAGGATGTTCTCCTCCTTGTAGATCATGTCAGATATGATCGTCACAAGGGCTGTGCCTTCTCCGATGACGACCTCCCTGTCCTCCTCCTCAAGACCCAGTCTCACTTCCTTGAGAATGTCTCGGATGTCGTCATGAAGTGCCCACATGACCTTGGACGGTCCGGTGACCTCGTGCTTTTCGAGCATGGGGAACAGCTGGTTTTCTTTTTTCAGGTAGTGTTTTTCAACCTGGCCCAGATCCCCGAACAGACCTTTGAGTTCCTCCATCCATGCTTTTCCGGTTTCCTCATCCGGTGGATCGGTGAGTTCCCCCAGGATGTAGCGGATCTGATCGACGACCTCTTCCAGGGCCGCGTTCTCTCTCCGGAAGGTGTCCACCGGGTGCCCAGCCGGGACCTGGATTTGTTCACCACCTTCGAACGATTCCGCGAAGACCTGAACGTGGACATCACACAGGTTCTTGATCTCCTCCTCGCTGACCCCCTCCTTGATGAGGGCCTGTTCCATCTCGGCGATCTCGGAGGCGGACACCTCCTGAAGCATCTCGGCGAAGCGCGCCTTCTGGGTCTCAGGTGCGATCCCCTCGTGCAGGCCCCGGACGATCTCCTTTAACGCTTCGATGCGTTCTGCACGCTTCTCCAAGGCCTGGGGGGTCTTCTCCCCGGCGACGGCAGGCGCATCGTGGATCATGGCCTCGGTGATCTTCCTGCACAGCTCCTCGAAGGGTACGCCGCTCGTCTGGGCCGCGTGTTCGAGGGTGGCAAATCTGCCGATGGTCTTTCGGAGCAGGGGATTCTTGAGCTTTTTGAACTCGGGGGAGATGCCTATCAGAACATCCATAAGGTTGGGGTTGTCCTCGAGCAGCTGAAGGATTTTTGTGTTCTTGTCCAGTTTCATGGGATAACCACCTTTCGATCCAAGATCCAGATCCCACATCAAAAAGGACCGGAAATGAGATTTCGTAAACTGTCTTGATTGGCTTATAGAATACCAGATTAGAATGCCCGGTGAGTTGATGCCGGTCAAATGGATTCTGTTAGTACCGGAAGCTTCAAGTCTGTGATTGTTTGGTGTAGAATTTACATGACTACCAGTCAAGCGCATGACCATCAGTAACACGGCACCATCGTTGGAAGGGGAGTTCCCGGGTTTTGTATAATGCCCGCGAACTCCTTTTTCGTTTTTCCCCTTTTCCCCTCCTCCCCTCTTCTCTCACAGGTATTTTAACCCCTTGCCTAATAAAACTCAGTGGTTAAAATACCAGTGTGGGGGCGAGTTGGTTTCGACGGGGGTATTGGACG
>Ga0209976_10000934_pt1 | contig 17660 bp, 13 predicted proteins | sample SumtaG_FD_182806 | JGI IMG/M metagenome (GOLD analysis project Ga0209976, IMG submission 182806) | Deep subsurface microbial communities from Indian Ocean to uncover new lineages of life (NeLLi) - Sumatra_00157 metaG (SPAdes) (version 2) | ecosystem: Environmental > Aquatic > Marine > Oceanic >...
ACATAGCAGCAATCTTATCTGAATCTAATCCCTGAGTTTCAGGAGCTACCTCTGTCCATTCACTTGAGTTTGGTGGCCAATACGTATCTTGAGCTGATAAGTTAGGGACGGTAAATGGAGTATTCTTAACACCACTTTCGCTAGTTTTCCTCATTGATAAAGGTGCTAGAGAAAAGGAGGTAATAAAAATCAACGAGATCAGGCAAATAAGTTGTTTTTGTATTTTAGTTTTCATTATTATATCAATTTTTTTGAAATTTATTGATTAAAATAATGAAAAAATAAAAATCTTGCTTTAATGAACTTCATATAAGAAAATTGAAAAAAATTAACTAAGTAAACTCTAAGTAATTATTTTAATTATTGAAATAGATAAATAAGAGTGAGAACTATGAATGAAAAAACATATATTATTGTAGATAAGAAATATCATATAATAAAAGTAGGAAGATCTAAGGATCCACATGAAAGTTTGAAAGCAATTCAAATAAGCAATAGTACAGAATTGGAAATTATTTGTGTTTTCGAAGAAGATATTGAAAGAGAGATAAAGGAATTGTTGAAAAAATATAACGTTCGAGGAGAATGGTACTATCCTAACCCAAAAACACTGCTTGAAATCCGAGACAAATATTTTCCAAATAATCAAGAACTAGATTCATTTATAGATATTTTATTTGGAGAATTAAAAATGAGTGATCAACCTACTTGCTTTTGCTGGGTAGACGATGAAGAGAGTGGATGCCAATTCAAGCGACAAGAGGGTTCACTTATAACATGTGATTCCTACGAAATTTGGAGAGCTTGTGTAAGAAAAGAAGAAATAGACTTCGGAGATTAACGACTTTAATTAAACTATGTAAATAAATAATTAGAGCTCTGACCAAAAATTGAGACAATATATTTATTTGTTTATATTTTATATTTATTAATTATTTTAACAAAAAACGGTGGCAAAAATGAAAAATCGACTAGTAAAGCGAATAACTTGCATGATCTCCTTGGTTTTAATTACTTCATTTCCTCTAACTTCTCTATTAATGAGGGGAATCAGCACAAATGTTGACGATTTTTCAGATTCCGGCCCTAGGTTATCAGCTGAAGATACATTTTGGCCACCAAATTCAAGTCAATGGACAGAAGTAGCTCCTGAAACTCAAGGATTAGATTCTGATAAAATTGCCGAAATGTTTGAATTTATTACAGAAAACTCATATGATATCCATAGTCTTATCATTGTCCGCAATGGATATCTCTTAACCGAAGAATATCTGCATGATTTCCAAATCTATAGATATATTGATAATTCTAAAACATTTTTTGCTGGAGAAACACTACATGGTCAATATTCTACTACTAAAAGCATAATAAGTATTTTGATTGGTATAGCTCTCAAGGAAGGTTTCTTAGACAACCTAAGTCAAACATTATATGATTTATTTGCTGACATTTGGGAGCCTAGCTTTACTAATAGCACCCTAAAGAAGAATATAACAATAGAACAATTATTAACAATGACTTCAGGCTTTGGGAATTTCGAAATTCCTAATGCTGACTTAAAAATTGCTGATGATTGTTTTAATTTTATACTTGAAGAGGTGCCTTTAGAGGCTACTCCTGGGGTAGAATGGCAATATTCCAACGAGGGAGTTGATCTCTTATCAGGTATAATTTCCAATGTAACTGGAAAAAGCACTGTAGAATTTGCAAAAGAATATTTATTTACACCGTTGGGAATTTCAGAAAATGAATACAATTGGTTGAATGATTCTAAAAACTTTAACTATGGTGGATCTGGATTAGAATGCACACCTAAAGTACAAGCTAAATTAGGATTTCTAAGTCTAAATAATGGCAGCTGGAATGGCACCCAAATCGTAGATAAAGATTTTATGATAGACGCAACAACATCCATTGGTGCGGAAGGCGGGGCTGGTTATGGGTATTTATGGTGGATCATAAATGGTTCATTTATCGGATATCATTCAGCTGGAGCTGCAGGACAGTCTATCTATGTTATACCAGAATACAATCTTGTAGTCGGTTTTACTGGTACACTTCTTTCCGATGCGTTGAATTATGGATCATTATTGTTTAATTATATTCTCCCATTTGCTGAGGATAACGCACCAGAAGGGGATGGGAATCAAATACCTGGATTTGATTTCAATATGATCATTCTTATGATTTTTTGTACTTCAACCTTAATAATAATTAGAAGGAAAAAATACTCTAAGAATTAGTAAAATCTCAATTTTTAATGGTTTTTTGCATTTCTACCTTAAATTAAAAGGAAAAAATTCTCTAAGAATTAATTAAATCTTTTTTTTTTCTAGTAGTATCTGAATCTTTAATAACTGTAAAATGAAACGAAGGATTTTTGGTAGGTTTAAAAATGATGTTAGTTGTTATTAGAATTAGATTTACATAAAAATTAAATCCAACAAAAAGACAAAAACATATGAAAAGATTAAATTTTTTATATTTTATTGGAATCGGATTCCTTTTATTCCTTCCATTTATTAGAGTTTCTGTTGCAACCCCACCATCTTGGGTAAAGATCAAGGAAGGTGACGTATATATATGGCAATATAATAATCATACGGCTAACGCGGCTGGAGCATGGATGACTGATGGTATACCAATTTTGACATTGGGAGTTTTAGGTCTATGGGTGGGTCCTTTTACTGAAGATCAGGCGGGATATGGTAATACAGGGACTATGAGCCATGAGATTGACACTGTTGGTGATTTAGGACCGGATCTTGAATATGGAAGTAATTATCAGAGTGTGGAAATTACTCATAAAATAGTCTGGTCTTATACGGCTGGTGCTGAGAACCTCGGTGGTGGTAGTGGTAGTTATAATTGGACTAGTAAAGATACAGGAACAAATATTTGGAACGGTCTTATAATAGAGAACGCAACTGAATTTGCATTATGGCATGATGATTTAACCATTTTCTTTGACGTTTATTCTTGGTTTTTAACTAGTCTGTGGGTGAATCCTAATATGGATTGGGCTGAAGTAGTAGCAGCTGCAAATATTGGACTTGCAGATGTAAATGCAACAGCAACAGTGGTAACTGATTCAGTAATTTCAGAGGTAAACGGATTTAAAATAACGATTGCTGCTTTAGCATGGGGAGGAGCCAATAGCCTAGCCATTGGTTTAAGTGTAACCTACGATGAATGTGGTTTATTAAATACTTGGGATTTAACTTACGGTACTGACACCATAATGGATATAGACCAAACACAAGGTGGACAATACACCCCATGCCAAACAATTACAGTCACTAACCCTACTGGGCTTATAGCTTGGGAAACAGGCACATCTCATGTTATTAATTGGAACTCAACAAGTGGAATCACAAATGTGAAAATTGATTTGTATAGAAATGTAATCCTGGAAGCAACACTCTCTCCAAGCACATTAAATAACGGTTCATACTCATGGACTATTCCATATGGACTCGTTAATTCTACTTTATATCAGATAAAAATCACAGACGTATCAAATTCCCTTATTTATAATTTTAGTGATTATTTTGAGATTTATACTCCACCTGCACCACCTACACCAGCTGACTTGACGCAAGAGATTCCGGGATACGATCAGTTTATGATTGTAGGAATTTTCAGTATAATATCACTAATTATCATCAAAAGAGGAATAAGAAAATAAATTAATTGAGTGAATTTTACCTTTATATTTTTTTATCTTTTTTATTTTATTCGTTAGTTTTTCGATTTAGGATAATAATCCATAACGATTTTTAATTCGTCCATTATTCCCCTAGTATTCATTTTTTGAACTTCTGCCTTATTAATAATTAAAAGGAAAAAATTATCTAGGATTTTCTTTTATACCGGGCATCACTTCAAAAAAAAATTGGTAGTAAAATTAATTATTTCTTTTTCTTCTTCATGATTATTATAGCAATTGTCGCAACAGTGAAAACGCTAATAACAAGAGGAAGATCATAACCAGGGATTGGTGGTGATGATTTTGACCCAACCGTCATAATAACTTCATCAAAATCAGTATTATCCCGTTCATCTTCAAGGTTGATTCTAAAGAGGTAATCTCCTGGTGCAAGACCATCTGGAACATTAAATACAATTTGAATTCCATCATACCAAGAAGTCAGACCTACTTCAGTCTGCCATGTCCCCGTTGGCCATGTTCCTGCAGATATCTGCCTTAGAATCGCATAATTATCAGGGATCCCGCTAGTTGCTGTCCATTTAATTTGTACCCCTGTATAACCAATATCAACAGTAAAATCATCCGGAATATCAAGGAACATAATGGGATCTATTTCACTCCTAACAATATCTGTAAGTAGAATATTTCCATACTTAAATGAGTAGTAAGTTAATACCCCATTCACATCATAGTTAACAGTTATATTTATAGGCTGTGAATTTCCTCCAAATCCCATGATGGGTGAATATAATGTAAATCCATCAGACAATGGACTCATTGTGAGATTATAACCGTAAGTAGCATTTAATTTCCACATCGTTTCTAATCCCGTATTACATTCGTATGCAAAGTCCGTCCAGTTTACACTTGTTGGTGCTAAGAACAGTGTGTTAATGCCCCATCCTAACTGCCATGTGTTAAAAACCCAAAATGGACTAGTAGCTAGAGCTCCATACCAACTCTCTTCCGCAAATTTTGCAGTATCATTTCCGACATAAATGGTCTGGGGAAGAGTAACATCATAAAAAACAAGTGTGTTAACCTCTGTTCGTCCAGTGGTAGTGTTTTCAGCGATTGAGTCAATTTCAAACTTATAAATATATATTGGGTTAACTTCACCTTCCTTACGAGCTGAGTTCCATATCGCATTCATATCTCCAAAATAATTTTCTGAATGGCTAAAAGGTTGATCCCAGATAGCCGACATATTATCAATTATCCAATTACCCCAGTCATTTGTGTATACATTATGATCAAATTCGTAAATGTCTCCTACTGCCACACCAACATAGGTAGGGACTTGAGCTCTCGAAGGTCTCATAAATGGAACGAGTAATAGTAACCCTAGGAGAGAGATCATTATTAATTTAATTTTTTTCATATGTATTGTTCAATTCTATGCTTAATTGTTTTTATTATATCTCTTTATTATAATTCATTTCCATTTCATATAAACCTACTTTCATTTCACCTTAGATTTTATTGAATTCAGACGCAGAATTTTCCTTTCTATCCCGATTTCACAGATAAATAAGATAAACATTTTAAATTATTGATTGTTTGAATCCATAAACTCTTGAAAAATTGAGATAATTATGAAAAAGAAAATAGAAAAGCTACTTATTTGCATGATCTCATTGATTCTAATTGCATCTTTTTCTATAGTATCTCTATCAATGCAAAGAATCAGCACAAGTGTTGACGATTTTTCATTTTCCATCCCTACCTTATCAACTCAAAATACTTTTTGGCCATCAAATTCAAGTGAATGGACAGAAGTAGCTCCCGAAACTCAGGGATTAGATTCCGATAAGATTTCTGAAATGTTTGATTTTATTGAAACCGCTTCAATTAATATCCATAGTATAATTATCGTACGTAATGGGTATCTACTTACCTATGAATATTTAAATAATTACCAACGTCTTGAAAATAAATCATATTCTGAAAACGTTCATCCTAAATCATATTCAGGACCAATTTACCATGATCAAGCTTCTGTGACCAAAAGTATAATAAGTATTTTGATTGGAATAGCTCTCCAAGAAGGTTTCTTAGACAACCTAAGTCAGACATTATATGAGTTCTTTGCAGACATATGGGAACCCACTTTTGTTGATAGCGAACTAAAGAAAAATATAACAATAGAACAATTATTAACAATGAGTTCCGGATTGATAAGCGATGTTCATCCTAGTTATCCTGATTATCAATATCCTCCTGATGATAGCATTAAATTGGCTCTTGAGGAAGTACCATTAGAATTTACTCCCGGGGAAGAGGAAGAATTTAGATATAACGATGATGGACCTAATCTTTTATCGGCTATAATTACTAATGTAACGGGTAAAAGTGCAGGAGAATTTGCAAAAGAATATCTATTTACACCTTTGGGAATTTCAGAAGAGGAATACGATTGGCCGCATGATACCAGAAACATTAGCTATGGCGGGTATGAATTTCATTGTTCCCCGAAGGTACAAGCAAAAATAGGAATGCTAGTTCTTAACAATGGCAGCTGGAATGGTTCCCAAATAGTACATAAAGAATATATGAAAAACGCTACAACACCCTGGAGTGGTTTTGATAGTATCGATTACTATGGATATTTATGGTGGTTGGAGGATGGTCTTATTGAGGCAGCTGGGGGTGGAGGACAGTCAATCTATATTAATCCAATATATAATATTACCGTTGGTATTACTGGTTCTACAAGTGGTATGAGTTATAATACTCTTTTAAATAATTATATTTTCCAATTTGCTGAGGATAACGCTCCAAATTGGGATCAAATACCTGAAGATCAACTGATACAAGAGGGGAATTCCTTTTATTATGATTTAAACGCTTCTGATACTTCTGGTGTAGAATATTCGATAAATAATACCGTGAATTTCACCATTACTCCCGAAGGAATAATAACCAACTCGTCAATCCTTTCCTTAGGTGTTTACTCCCTAGAAATAAGAGCCTACAATCCTTTTAATAATAGTATAACCGCGACAATACATATAAGCGTTCAATCTATTCCCAGTAGCAGTAGTAATGGGATACCTGGATTTGATTTGAATATGACATTAATCCTGATATTATGCACTTCTGCTGTATTAATATCTTGGAGGAAGAAAAACTGTAAGAATTAGAACAATCTCTGTTTTTTCCTACGAAGTGATTTTTATATCTTTCATAAAATGAAACGAATGAATATAATTAATTATTGGACTTAGGATTTTCCCCTCAGATATTATTAAATTCAGGTGTTTAACTTATCTTTCCATTCTGATTTCATCGGAACATCTAAGTGGTGCAAATTATTCTGAGTGCAATTCAAACGTGTGTGAAGAATGCAAGTAAGAAAATTTAATTAAAATAAAGTTTTCCAGTCATAATCTTGGAATAATCATCCTTCTCAATTAACTTATAGGTCTGCTTGGATGGGTTCCATAGATAAATAGCATCTTGTATCATATTAATGTTATAACCTTGCTTTCGAAGGTTAGTTTTCCTCAACTTGAGAGTTCCCGTTAATTCCAGCTCATTTTGAACTCTAACAAAGATAGGAATTGAATATTTTGGTAAGTTATCAACTACATAAGCTAAAAATTCTTTTGGATTAAATTCAAATGATGATTTCAATTTTATTGCCGCCATTCCTGCTTTACCATCGTGATTTGGTATTTCCACTCCGAATACATTACACATCTCAATACCAGGAAATTTATTTATTATATTTTCAACCTCTAAAGTCGAAACATTTTCACCCTTCCATCTAAACGTATCTCCAGACCTATCTGCAAATGAAACCCAATTTTCATCATGTAAATTGACCAGATCACCAGTATTGAAAAAAATATCATCGTCTTGTAATACATTTCTAATAATTCTTTTCTCTGTTTGATTTTTATCTTTATAGCCTAAGTAGTGTGAATTTTCAGATATAGCGACTAAAAGCATCCCAATCTCTCCTGATTTACATTGGATATAGGATCCGTTCTCATCTTTAAGAAATTCTTCAGTATCTTGATCAATTTTTACAATAGCATGTGTCCCTGGTGTTGAGGCTTTTCCTATCATGCCTGGTCTTTGTTCCATATTATAGAACCCACCAGCACCATCCGTTGCACCATAAAATTCATGAATTTGTTCAATTTTAAATCTTGACTTAAATTCCCCCCAAATATCTTTACGAAGCCCTAAACCAAACATCTTTTTTAAAGTATGGTTTTCAACATATTCTGATTGCGGACGATTTAGTAAATATCTCGGGATTTCTCCTATGTAAAAGAAGCAAGTAGCATTAAATTTTTTAATATCTTTCCAAAAATTGGATGCTGAGAACTTTTTCCGAAAAGCAAAAGTACATCCTTTTAGTAAAGAAGACCCCCATCCATTTACCAAAGCATGTGAATGGTATAAGGGTAAAGGACAATAAATAACATCATCCCCGGTTAATTTTAAAGAAAGAGTGCCAAAAGGGTTAAGTAGCCGTACATTGCTCTGTGTTGCGGCCTTAGGAAGCCCAGTAGTTCCAGAAGTAAAGATATATGAGTTAATATCAGCTAAATATGAATTAAAGGTGGTTGATGGATTTCCGATGGGAACGTGGTAAAAATCCCAGTCAAGATCATAAAAACTATGGCTAATATCGGTTTTTTCGTTTATTACCAAAACATTCTTCGATTCGAAATTTAATTCATCAAAAATCTCAATTAAATAAGGTAAATTGGCTCCATCAATTACTATCCAATTTGGTTCACTCACTCGAAATGCATGAAGTAGTGCATTTTTTCTTTGATTTATGTTGATATAAGACACTATTCCCTGGATTTTGTTAATGCCTACGGGGAAAGAAAGAATATGAGGGCAATTTTCCATCATAAGTGCGATAGTTTCTCCAGTTTTGTAACCGCTACTTATGAAATAATTTGCGACCTGATTACTGGAGCGATTCAAATCTTCCCATGTCCATATAACATCTTCAAAGAAAACAGCATATTTATTAGGTGTTTTTGCAGCTAATTGTTCTACAAGAATTCCTGGGCTTATATTTGGATTTTTTTTTCTTTCATCGTATATCTCTTGTGCTCTTTCGTTAAAATCCAATTCTTCTGGACTTAATGAAACTTCTTTCGACATAAATAACTCTTATGTTTAGCTTTATAAAAGATCTTATCTTTTATTATACTTAAATGGTGAAATCACCTTTTTTAATGAGATTCACTATATAGGATGGTAAAAAAATATGAGTAGATTTGAAGAATTTAAGGGTAAAATAGGAAGAACTCACACAGAATCAACACCTTGGTGGCCAGAACCTAAGGGAATAGGAAAAAATTATCCGAATATAATTGTTATCCTGTTTGATGATACAGGGTTCTCTCAATTTGGGTGTTATGGTTCTAATATTGATACACCTAGCATTGATCACCTTGCTCAAGGGGGTTTAAGGTATACCAACTTTCACACGACTGCTTTATGCTCTCCCACACGAGCTTGTTTACTAACCGGAAGGAATCATCATGTTGTGGGTGTACGCTCAATTTCTAATTACGATACGGGATTTCCGCACATGCGAGGTTATATTACCCCACATGCTGCAACTATAGCAGAGATTCTTCGAGAAAATGGTTATTCTACATTGATGGTCGGGAAATGGCATCTAGCACCAATGTATCAATCTTCAGCTGCGGGACCTTTTAAAAACTGGCCTTTACAGCGTGGTTTTAATCGATATTATGGATTCATGCAGGGAGAGACCGATCAGTTCTATCCCTCATTAACATATGATAACCATCCTATAGATCCACCTAAAGGACCTGAAGAAGGATATCATATCAACGAAGATCTCATTGATAAATCGATTGAATTCATCAGGGATCATAAATCAGTATATCCTACTCAACCATTTTTCCTATATTTGGCATTTGGCGCTACTCATACTCCACATCAAGCACCGAAAGAGTTTATTGATAAATACAAGGGTCGGTTTGATGCAGGTTGGGATGTTATTAGAGAGCAATGGTTTAATAAACAATTAGAAACGGGAATCATACCCCCTGGTACCAAATTAGCTCCACATAATCCGGGAGTAGAACCCTGGGAAAATTTATCAGATAATGAAAAAAAATTTGCCTTAAAATTACAGGAGGTATTTGCAGGATTTCTTGATCATACAGATCATCATATTGGGAGGTTATTATCATTTCTTGATGAATTAAATATTACAGATGATACGATGATAATCTTACTGTCAGACAACGGTGCTGCTCCTGCAGGGGGTAAAAGAGGAGTGATGCATGAATTTAAATCTTTCAATGGAATACCGGAAGATATAGATAAAGTTCAAGATCGAATTGATGATTTAGGAGGACCTCATAGTTATCCAAATTACCCTTGGGGTTGGGCACAAACTGGAAACACTCCTCTTAAATGGTATAAGTCTTATACATATGGAGGTGGGATTCGTGATCCTTGTATAATTCATTGGCCCTCTCATATAAAAGATCGCGGTGGTATCCGAAATCAATTCCATCATGTTTCTGACATTGTTCCTACTATTCTTGATGTGCTAAAAATAAATCCTCCCTCAATTTATAAAGGATTTGATCAAATACCCATAACCGGGACTACTATGGTTTACACTTTTGATTCAGCAGATGAACCCTCTCGTAAAAATGCTCAATATTTTGAGATGTTTGGACGTCGAGGTATTTGGGCAGATGGTTGGAAAGCTGTTACAAATCATCTAAAAGGAAGACCATACGATCATGAAGAGTGGCAATTATACAACTTAAGTGAAGATTTTTCTGAATGTAATAACTTGGCTGAGAAATATCCCGAGAAATTACAAAAACTTATTGATCAATGGTGGGTTGAAGCTGGAAAGCATGGAGTGCTACCTCTTGATGATAGAACTGTTGAACTATTTAAACCTCGATTTTTACCAGGATATCCTCATGCTGGTCGCGAATATACATATTATCCACCAATTTCTCAATTACCATCAGATGTTTCTCCAGCTATTGGGAATCGCTCTTGGATAATGACAGCAGAAATCCAAAGATCCAACAATAATATAGATGGTGTGATCTTTACGTATGGAACTCAAAATGTAGGATTAAGCTGCTATATTAAAGACGAAAAGCTTGTATTTGATTACAATATCTATACGGATCATCATGTTGTGCGTTCCGATCTCACTGTTCCTACAGGTCAATCCACAATTGGAGTTAGGTTTCTAAGAAAAGATAATAAAGGCACTATTACTCTTTTAATAGATGGTAAAGAATGTGGTTCTATTCATGTCCCATCTGTATTAAGAATGATATCTGCATCTGGATTACAAATTGGGAGGAATAATTTATCTCCTGTCACCAATGACTATAAAATTCCATTTGAATTTAAAGGTAAGATAAAAAATGTAAAGTTTAAGCTGTTAAGGTACAAACCAAAACCGGATGATAACCAAAATAGGTTTGATGCTGAAATGGTAAAACAATAATTTGTTAATAAAGATAAACATTAATAAATTGCCATATCCAGACTTATTATTTTCCTTTCAAACAATTTATTTGAATAGAACAATTTTAGTTAATAATCATAAAAATTGGTCTAGATCTCTTTTATTTTTAAGATCATATCTTCTATATTAAGGAATTAAACAAAAAGAAATAAGGAATATGGAAAACATTTTAGTTATCCGGGAGTTGGTCAAAAGTTTTGGATCATTTCTCGCTCTTGATGATTTTGCTTGTGATATTCCAAAGGGAGTTACTGGTTTATTAGGTCCAAATGGAGCAGGAAAAACTACACTTATTAGGGCAGTTCTTGGTATTCTCCCCTTTGAAAGTGGTTCAATCCAATTTCTTGATTATGAGCTTCCTAAATATATATTAGCCGCGAAAGATAAGATTGGTTATCAACCAGAGGCCGACACTAAGATTTTAAAGGTTTCTGCTATGAAGTATGTTACTCATATGGCGACCATGGCCGGTTTATCTCGGAATGCTGCAAAGCAAAGAGCTTTTGATACATTACATTATGTAGGGCTAGGGGAGGCAAGATATCGAGATATGAATGATTTTAGTCAAGGTATGATGCAAAAAGTAAAACTCGCAACGGCATTAGTACATGATCCGGAGCTTTTAATACTCGATGAGCCGACGGCTGGATGTGACCCTGGCTCTCATGAGCAAATTCTCAACCTTATTTCGGATCTTGGAAGCACTCACGGTAAAAATATCTTGATTTCAACCCACTTATTGCATGATGTCGAAAAAACAGCTAGTTCTGTAGTCATAATGAATTTGGGAAAAATGGTGATTCAAGGAGATCTAAAATCAATTCTTCGTAAAAAAGACAAGATAATTAACTTACAAATACGTGTGAATGGAGGAGACATTAATAAATTTGCTAAACTATTGCAAGAAAATGATTTTGAGATAACAGATGTTTCCGAGACGATAAGTTGCAATATCGAGCGAGAAGATGATAAAAAATACTTATCAATTTTCAACATTGCTCGAAACAATGGAATGAATATTAGAATGATGACACCATACCAACAATCTTTAGAAGAAGTATTCCTTGCGGAGATTGCAAAAAATCAGAGGGATAATAACAAATGAAAGAAGAAAAAGATCAAACTGATTCAAGTCCAACTGAATTTCTACAAAAATTTACTTATAGACCATTTGAGGGTGAATTCGAACCCCGATGGAAACGAGTTTTACATTTAATTCGATTTGAATTGATCTCCACTTGGCGTAAAAGCAAATTTGCGAGACTTTTAATGACAATCACCTTTGTTTTTAGTTTTTTTACAATTATTCTATCAACACTATTAACATTTGTAAGTGGTGGAGCGGAGCGAGATGCATTAAACGAGTCCGTTGCTAATTATCTCTCTCTCTCCCCTTTTATATCTTCAAGTTCGGGGGGAGCTTTTATAAGCGTGGGTAGTATAACGGGATTAGGCATATTATTGATAATGGTTATAGGTATCGCTGGTTCTGGGTTTTTCGCTGATGATAAACAAGGAAAAGTAATAGAAATCTATTTATCTCGATTAGGAAAGAGAGAATATGTCACAGGAAAGGTAGGAGCAATTGTATTATATATAAATATATTAGTCCTCCTCCCCGTATTTTTAAAGGGACTGCTCTTCATACAAGCATTAGGAGGAAATCATTTTGATTATTTAGATTATTATCTGGGCATGGTTGCATATTGTTTATTGATTTCAATAATAATTGGTTTATTTATACTCGTTCTGTCGATTTTTGTTGAAAAGCGATCTTATGCTAGCCTAATTTTTTTCATATATTTCGTTTTTGGTTCTGTAATAGGGGAAATGATTCGCATAGGAACAAATAGTGAAATTTTATTATTAATTTCTCCGTCGAACTTCCTGGTTTTATTAGCCTATGTTTGTTTGGGTGATTATGATTTGGGTGTAGGGCAAGGTATATTTGCATCTGTCGAACTTAATCTTGATAATGGTGTTGGTCTAGAGTATTGGCACGTGTTTCTTGTAGCTATTATACTTATCTTGTTTTTAACGGTAGCTTTAGTGTATAAAATACGGAAGACGACAACGGAGGAATTATAAATGAATAAAAATTCCAATGAATTTAATGTTATAGCTAAACTCGACCATGTAACAAAATCTTTTGGAGAAGTAGTCGCGGTTAGTGGAGCTTCTTTTTCTGTTGAGAAAGGTAAAATAACGGGCTTTCTCGGACCAAATGGCGCGGGAAAAACGACCTCAATCAAAATGATATTGGGTTTGACTAGACCACAAAAAGGAAAAGTTACTTTATTTGGAAAAAATCCCTTTTATAATTCTAGTTTAAAGCATATATTAGGATATATTCCAGAAATAGAAGTCTTTCCAAAATGGATGAAAGCACGAGATTATTATTATTGGCTTGGGCGTTTTCAACTTACAAAAGAGGAAGCACATCTTAGAGCGGATGAGGTTTTAAGTGAGATTGGCTTGGAAGATGTAGCTGATAAACGGATCCATAAGTTTAGTAGGGGAATGAAGCAGCGGATGAAGATTGGACAAGCACTAATTCATAAACCCGCGTTAATAATCGGAGATGAGCCCTTCAATGGTTTAGATCCAATCGTAAGAAGAAATATGGTTAACTTATTTAAAGATTATATCCGAAAGTATAATTCGACATTTTTCATTTCATCACACATTCTTTTTGAAATGGAGAAATTTTCTGAAACAGTTATCTTAATGTATAAGGGTAGGACGATCGCTCAAGGATCACCAATTCGTATTCGAGAGATGATTGAGGATCAACCACACTCCATCCAAATTACTGTAAAGGATCCAAAAAAATTGTCTACATTACTCATTAACAACACAGATGAAAATGTCGTTTCACAAATTAGATTTCAAAAAGATATCCATTCAAATGAAAATCAAATCATAGTTCTTACAAATGATCCGCGAGAATTCTATAGCTTGGTGACCGATCTCGCTTGTGATCATAAAATTCCAATAAGAGAGATAAAAGCTACCGATGAGGGGCTTGAAAACTTATATAAATCCCTAACAATAGGATAATAGGTGATATCATGACTAAAATGAAAGAAGAAATTAATTCTGCTCAATATATTGAAGAAGTAATACGTGAAAAAAATGTAAAAGAAATGGTACTTAATCAACAAGATAAATTGATTAATAGTATCAAAATTGGTTTCAAAACTTTACTCTATAGTAAAAAATGGCTAATTTACGTAGCTTTAGTTATGGTATTCCTTCCTGTCGTAATACTCCAGGAGGGAGGGAGTATAGCATTTGATCATCCGGATGAGGCATTCATCGATATTGTTTTTGAGATGTTATTTCCTACAGTATTCATCTTTGGTTGTTTATTGATTTGTCTTCCTATTAGTGCTGATGAGATCTCGGACCATTCGATAGAACTTTACCTCATTAAACCAATCAAACGCGAGGTATATTGGTTCAGTAGATGGATCGTTGTAAACATTGCAGTTTATTGCGTGAATATAATACTATTTTTCATCTATTTTTTATTCACTCACGCATTCGCAACAGATGGGGTTTTTTCGGGCATATTAGAAAATTTACATGTGTTTGGAGGGGTGGCTTTTTTTCTCTTTCTGGCTACAATGATTTATTCTGGTACTTTCCTAATGGTAGGGATGATTGGTAATCGTGGATTACTTTTGTGCTTTATAGTAGCGATTTTTGAGCTATTTTTTGTTAGTATGTTTTTCTTGAGCGATAGCCCATTCATTCCTCAAAATAATCTATATGAACTCGCAAACTACATATTGCCAGATCACGTTAATTTTAGTACACCAGATGAATTAAATTTAGGAGCTGCGCAGATCTATGTGACTATATTTCCAATAGTTGTATTTTTTCTGGGAGCTTTTTATCTTAGAATGCGGGAATTTAAATAATTTCCTTTTTAATTAACTCTTGCTAAAGAAAGTTCTAATTTTTTCGAAAATCTCAATTGTATCAATTAAAGCGGGGCATTTAACTCTACAGGTTCCACATAATGTACATGCGTATAGAATTTTTTGAAATTTCTCTGATACTTTTAAATTTCCCCTCGAGATACCTTTTATTAATGCCATCTTCCCTCTTGGTGAAAATGCCTCTTTGCGAAAATTTAAATATGACGGACATTCACTTACGCAAAACCCACATCTCATACATGAGAGTGGTACTAAATTTGAAAGATCTTCCGCACTTTTCTCAGGAATTTGTATTGGGTTTGTTATTTCTTGTCTTTTACTTCCCTTTGCCTTTCCGGGATTTAAAATAAGGCTTGGATCAAAAAGAGATTTAATTTTATGCATCAACTCTACAGAAGTATTGTGTTCTTTATCGATGTATGCCTCTCTAACTATACCTATACCGTGTTCACCAGTAATTGTGCCACCAAGAGGTAATACTATTTTAGTATAGATATCCTCTACTGCCTTTTTAAAAGCAGCAACCTCTTGGGATTTATTTTCGTTGAACATGAATGTCGGGTGTAAATTACCCTCTAAATGACCGAAAGTGGCGATTGTTAACCCTTGTTTACTGAATTTATTACTTAAATCTTCAATCTTAGAAAGTCCTTCAGATAAATTTGACATATTTATTGTGCAATCTTCAATCACAATTGTTGGAGCTAAAATTGAAAGTGCTGGGATAGCAGCTTTCCTTGCTTGGATAATATCATCCCTATCTTTTGGACTTTGAGCAACTTTCTCGAATTTCGGATTTTTTTCCAAACAGATTTTGCGTAATTCTTCAAATTCTTCAAAAACCTGATTTTCAGTACCATCTACTTCTAATAAAAGGAAATATCCGAGAGGATAGTCGGCATACTCACCACCGAGATATTCAAAACAGACTTTAGTTGTCGTTTTATCAAGAAATTCCATTATATTGGGAACAATCCCCTTTTTCCTGATCTTGATAACACACTCTGTAATGCTCTCAAATTCATCAAAGATAAAAAAACCCGATTTCCGGTTTTTTGGAAGAGGCCTAATTTTTAATGTTACTCTGGTAATTATTCCGAGCATCCCTTCTGATCCTACCATTAATCCTTTGATATTTAGAAAAGATGTGCTTTTTAATGTTTTTGATCCAAACTCCATTATTTCACCTGTAGGTAACACCGTTTCAACTGATAGCACATAATTGGAAGTGACTCCGTATTTAAAAGCTTGAATCCCCCCAGAATTATTACCGACCATTCCTCCAATTGTTGCGATGGAGCTCGATCCAGGATCAGGAGGAAAAAAATACCCATATTTAGACAGTTCTCTATTTAAATTATCGCATATCACCCCGGATTCAACTTCAACAATATTATTACCTATGTTTATATTCAAAATCTTGTCAAATCGAGTCATATCAACAACTATCCCGCCATAAATTGCAAGGGCTCCACCCGCTAAACCGCTCCCCGATCCTCGTGGAACTACGGGAATTCGATGTTCTGTAGCCAGCTTCAAAATTTTTGATACTTGTTCCTTTGTATTGGGTTGTACAACAACTTCTGGCATATTCTTCGGACTGAATAAAGTAGCATCCATGGAGTAAGGGAAAATATCGAATATATCTGTTAGAATAAATTCATTTCCAACAATATTCCTTAGTTCTGAAATTATTACGTTTGAAACCGGATTATAATTCTCCAAAATTGAAAACGACACTTTATTAATTTTTCAAGATACAAATTAAATAATAATAGGAATCACAACATTAAAAGATTTAAAATGAAAAAAAATTTACTCGAAGGGATTGAGGAAGTATTATTGATGGGTCCTGGTCCATCTTGCATACATCCGAAAGTATATGACGCCATCAGTTGTAAAACTCTGGGACATCTTGATCCGTATTTTGTTAAAATTATGGATGAAATACAGATACAATTACAAAAGATAATGAATACCCAAAACCAATTGACACTACCAATTTCAGGAACGGGATCAGCAGGAATGGAAACATGTTTTGTTAACCTTGTTGAGCCCCAAGATAAGGTTTTAGTTTTGATAAACGGTGTTTTTGGTAAGCGAATGGTTGAAGTTGCTACTAGATTAGGGGCTCAGGTTGATAGTATAGAGTTTGAATGGGGTACACCGATTGATATCAAGCAAGTAAAAGAGAAACTTGATAATAATTCGTACGATATTCTGGCAACTGTACATGCTGAAACATCAACTGGTGTTCAAAATCCAATTAGTGAAATTTCTAATTTACTTAAAGGCAGTGATACATTGTTTTTAGTGGATACAGTTACAAGTCTCGGTGGGATAGAAGTACGGGTTGATGATTGGGGAATTGATGCCCTATATAGTGGTTCTCAAAAGTGTCTTTCAGTTCCTCCAGGATTAGCCCCAGTCACATTTTCAGAGCGAGCGTTTTCAAAATGTGACTGGGGCTAATCCTGGA
>Ga0209976_10000935_pt1 | contig 17643 bp, 19 predicted proteins | sample SumtaG_FD_182806 | JGI IMG/M metagenome (GOLD analysis project Ga0209976, IMG submission 182806) | Deep subsurface microbial communities from Indian Ocean to uncover new lineages of life (NeLLi) - Sumatra_00157 metaG (SPAdes) (version 2) | ecosystem: Environmental > Aquatic > Marine > Oceanic >...
CTAAGTGTTGGGAAAGAAGTGGCGTTGACATATGGACCAATGGCAGTGGCAGTGGCAGGAGTGATCAATCGTGTTGAAAAAATGCCTAGGTGGATGAAGGCGGCTTCGGTAATAGTAGCTGGGATGCAGGTGGCTGGTTGTGTACTAGTGCCGCAGGAAGTCAACACAGTAGAGGCTACAAAACAACCAGTTGATGAGCCTACTATTGCAAGCCCAACCGAGCCTCAGCCAACTCAGGAGGCAGTGATTGAGGGCGGGTTTCCCGAGGTTAAGATGTTTGAAGAGTTGGGTTTTGAAACCAGAAAAGACGGTGAAGATTGGATGTTGTTTGATGGAGATAATCAAATGGGACAATTGATTGAAAAAGACGAGCAGATCTTTTTAGAAGTAGTGATAGACGAAAAGATTTATGAAGTAAATGTTGATGAAGGTAAGGTGTTTGAGCATGAAAAAGGAGCAGCAGTAGCTGATCTGGATGAAAAAACAGAATCAGGTTATGAATTAGGAGTAGTTTGGAGAGAGGGTCAGTGGAGAGAAATAATGCTTGATTATGAGCCAGAAACAGATGGAACAAGCTTTGAGACCATGCCAACAATAGGTTATGAAGATTTTACTTCTGGCAGACTAACAGAAACAGAGAAATTAATAGCTGAACCGCTTTCAGATGAGATTGAGGCAGTGGAGAAGTATAAAGATTTACCTGGTGAAGTTGCGGCAGGTTTTACAAAGGAAGAAATAGACTATTATCGTAAAAATCTAGATAAATATCCATTACAGCCAAGATTTTTTTCTAAAGTAGAGATAAATGGCGTAGAAACATTGATGATAACCTGGCAAATTAAAGATAAAAGTGGCAGTGATAGATTTTTACACATGGTTGAAGTTTTCGATGAGATAATTGGCGCAAGATTTAAAGCTTATTTATTAGATTTATCAGAGGGGGTTTTTAAAGTAGTTCCGGCGTTTAATCTTGCTGACGATATGTCGTCTTGTGATATTTTTTCAGGAGCGTGGCCAATATTTGAGGAAGTGGTGTGTCCAATTAATCAACCTAAGGCAGATGATCTAAATAGATTAGAAGAAGAATGGCTTGAGTCAGGTAGTATTCCAGAAGAATTGGAAACAGAATTATTTGTACGTAGTATAGTAAGTTGGGGCGTGACTGTTATTTCTGAGTAAAATCTGCTAGGATTTTATTAATGCGTAAATGGATAGTAATAATATTAGGCTTAGTGGGGTTAGTAGTAATAGGAATAGTTGTTTTAAGGTTGTTATCAGGATCTAAAAACGCAACTTTTAAGGAAAGAAGTGAAAGAATTGGTTGTAATTATCCAGGTGAGCTAATGTCGATAGATGAAGAGAAGGGTTATTTTGTTATTAAATATAATAAAGAGTGTAGTTTGTGTCATTGTAATGAAGAGGGGGGATTAGATTGTCATATAGTGTTATGTCCGGCAGAGCAAAAGGAGTTAGATGAAGAATAAGTGGTTAATATTTTTAGGAGTGACTTTAAGTTTATTTTATATTGCAAGTCAAAGATCATGGGTTTTAGCACTGGATTGTACTGCTGGTGGTACTCCTGTCTGTGAAACTTATTGTGATCAATGGAATAAAAGTGGCACTTGCCAAGCGATTATTGAATGTGATGACTATGGTGTTTGTGAGCCTACAGGTTACAGAGAATGTTATTGTACTGATGCTTCTGATGAGTGTCTTGCTCCATCTACTTGGGGTGCTTGGGGTGCTTGCAGTTATGATGAAATGGCTGATAATTATTTACAAACAAGGTTTTGTTGGCCAGATACTAGTATTTATCAAATTAGGGCATGTACTCCTGATCCTGGGAATGGTGGAAATGGTGGAAATGGTGCCTCGCCCTCGCCTTCACCTTTGCCTTCGCCTGGTGATATTAGCGGGACAGTGTTTTTAATGGATGCTGGGGCAGAGGCAGCGATGGTGGGTGGATATTGTGGGTTGCAATCCGGGACTGCAGAGGCTGGAAGACCAGGTGGGGGTTCACAGGTAACTGCTTCTGAGGGGGGAACTGGAGGTGTAGTTCAGGCTGGTGGTGACTACGCTATAGTTGATGTGCCTGGAAGTTCATCTAATTCAGTGACATCATCGATTGGTGATCCAAGCACTTGGGATTGTGATTGTCCAGGCTCTTGTGTTTATGGGGGAAAGACACCGTCGATAACAGGACTAGATTATTATGTGACAGATGAATGGCAGGGTTGGTTTCAAAGTCAGGGAGGGAATCTTCATGCTGAAGGGCTTCTTGGAGATGGCAATATGACGGTAGAGATTCCAGCTGCTTGCGAGGGTGATCCAAATTGTGAGCCGTATTTAATTATTGAGGATGATGTGAGTGAGGCAACTGGTTTGGCATCATATACTGGCAGTTTGAGTGTAGGTGATGATGGGGAAGTGAGTACGGATGGTTGGCAGGCTCAGACTAGTTTTCAGGGCTTGCAAACAGGCTATGATTATTTTACCCGGATTTTAGAGGATGATCCGGCTGGGATAGGTGAGTGGGATGGAGGGTTGCCAGAGGGAGAGGAAATTGTAGTTTATTCAGCTAGCGGGGATAAGTCTACTGATGGGAGTTGGAATGTAACTGGAGGTAAGGCGGTAGTGATATTGGTAGATGGCAATGTTTTAATTGATGAAAATATTGAGGTGGAGGTAGGAAGCTTTTTAGCGATTATTGCCTCAGGGAATATAACTGTTAATAATGATGTGGTATTAGTTCAAGGGGTATATATTGCTGATGGGGTGATTGCTACTTGTCAAGCATCTGAGTGTGGTAATTCAGATGGAGATGGGGATGTCAGCGATGAACAGTTGGTGGCAGAGGGAATTTTTGCGGGATGGGGAGGAGTGGATTTGAGGCGTGATTTTAGTAGTAGTGATAATAATATTTTTCCAGCCGAACTGTTTATTTACCGACCAGATTTACAAATGAATGCTTATAAGTATCTGTTAAGACCCCACTACACTTGGGAAGAGAAAGCACCTTAGAAATAACTTGACAACAGTATAGACATTGTATATACTTTGTGTATATGGGAACAGCAGTAATTAATATTCGAACTGATGCGAGAATTAAGTCTCAGGCGCAGAAGATTGCGGCTGAGTTGGGTATGAGCTTAAGTGCCTTGATTAATGGGTTTATTAGAAACTTAATTAGAACTAAGCGAGTGGAGTTTGACTTGATTGAAGAAAGACCAAATGAGTATATGATTAAAGCCTTAAAAGAGTCTGAAGAAGATTATAGGAAAGGCGACTATCGCTCTTTTGCAAAACCTGAGGATGCTTTGGATTTTTTGGATAAGATGATAGAAGAATAGATGAGATGATAATTGAGCATTCAAAGAAATTTGAGAAACAGCTAAGAAAATCTCCTAGGAAAATTAAAGCTCAGTTCAGGAAAAAGTTAGCCATATTTATTTTAGATAAAGATGATGTGCGGTTGAATAATCATAGATTGAAGGGAAGATTTAAGGGTTTTAGAAGTATAAATATAACTGGGGATTGGCGGGCGATATTTAGAGAAGTAAACGAGGGAAGGTTGGTAAAATTTTATTTGATTGGTGCTCATAGTCAGTTGTATGGATAGTGTTCTTGACAATAAATAGGGAGTTTAGTAGTATAACCAAGTTGAAAATTAAGTAAAAGCGCAGGCAGGCTCCTAACCTGCTATTCCGGTTAAACCGAGGATCGCTGATGGGGACATCTGAGAACTAACCCGTCCGGCAGCTGGCCGTTATCAACCAGCTGACTGAAATCGCCTTGAGGGTAGAGTCAGTTGATAAGGTCCTGGTGGTGACACTAGGATAAAGCAAGGTGGTACCGCGAGAAGCCTCGCCCTTGAAGCTCACAGATTTGTGGGTGACAGTGGCGAGGTTTTTTATTATCATGAAAGGAGAAGAATATGCGCTACTCAAAGTTATTTGGAAAAACAGTTAGATCAGCACCGGCTGGCTTTAAGCTAGTCAGTCATCGGTTATTGCACCAGGCTGGGTTGGTACGGGAGTCTGTAGCGGGTCGATATTACTTTTTACCTCTGGGGATACGGGTGAGAGACAAGGTTATGAAGATTATTGAAGAAGAGATGGATAAGGCTGGAGCCCAGAAGATGATTACACCGGTACTGCATCCTTTAGAGTTGTGGGAGGAGACTCACAGAACTGACTCAACTGGATTTGAGTTAATGCAGGTTAAGGATAGACGGGGAGCTAAGTTTGCTTTAGGCGGAACAGCGGAGGAGATGTTAGTGGAATTAGTCAGGCGGTTTAAGTTGTCTTATAAAGATTTGCCGTTTAATGTTTACCAGTTTTCTTCTAAATTTAGGGATGAGTTGCGGGCCAGGGGGGGTTTGTTGCGAACCCGGGAGTTTGTGATGAAGGATGCTTATTCTTTTCACGCAGATGAAAAAGACTTTGAGAGAGAGTATGAATTGATGGCTAAGACATATAAGCGGATTTTTGAGCGAATGGGGTTAAAAACTAAGCGGGTGGCAGCTGATAATGGCTATATTGGCGGTGACTATTGTCATGAACTGGTGATGGAGTCAGATATAGGGGAGAGTAAGTTTTTTGAGGCGGGTGACTATTGCGCTCATGAAGAAGTGGCGATGTTTAAGCGAGATAAAAAGAAGTTTGACGATAAACAGAAGGCAATGAAGGAGGTAGAGGCGAAGCGAGGGCCAACCATGGAAGCAGGAGTGAAACTGCATAAATTGCCTTTATGGCAACAGATTAAGGATTTGATGATGGTGGATGGTAAAGGTAAGTTTGTTTTAGGCGTAATCCGAGGCGACTTGATGATTAATGAGGTTAAACTGGCTAATGTAGCTAAGATGACTAATTTACGTCAGGCAACAGAAGAAGAGATTATTAAACTAGGCTCTTATCCGGGGTTTATTTCACCGATTGGCTTGAACAAGAAAGTTAAGGTGATAGTGGATATATCGGTTAAAGAGATGGTTAATGCTTATACTGGGGCTAATAAGAAACATCGGGATTTACTCAATGTAAATTATGGGCGGGATTTTAAGGCTGATGTGGAGGGGGATATTGCCATGGTTCAAGCAGGCTATATGGCTGAAAATGGCAAGAAGTTGGTAGAAGGACGAGGAATTGAGGTGGGGAATATTTTCCAGCTGGGTTATTACTACACTGATTTAATGAAAGGAGCTAGTTTTACTGACAAGCAGGGGAAGCAGAAAAAATATTACATGGGTTGTTATGGGATTGGTTTAGGTCGAACCATGGCAGCGGTAGTGGAGAAATATAATGATAAACAGGGGATAATTTGGCCAGAGAGTATTGCACCCTATCAAGTGACTTTGGTGAGTTTAGAAGGAGTAGAAGCAAAAGCTAAACAGGTTTATGAAGCTTTGGTTAAGGCAGGAATAGAGGTCTTATGGGATGACCGGCAGGTGTCGGCTGGAGTCAAGTTTAGTGATGCAGATTTGATTGGCATACCGGTTAGGTTGGTAGTGTCTAGTAAAACCAAGGATAAGATTGAGTGGAAGAGGCGAGAGAGTCAGAAAACTGAACTGATTAGCTTGGAGGAGGTGCTAAAGCGGTGTCAAAAATAATAGTGACTCATATTTTTCCGGATTTGGATGCGATTTGCGCAGTCTGGTTAATAAAACGGTTTAAACCAGACTGGGAGGAAGCTAGGGTGGAGTTTGTGGCGGCTGGGTTGACTTACAAAGGCCAAGCAGTGGATAGTGATCCAGAGGTGATTCAGGTAGATACAGGAATGGGAAGATTTGATCATCATGAGACTGATGAAAGAACTTGTGCAGCTAAGCTAGTCTTTAATTATTTAAAGCAAGAGAAAAACATTACTTTAAAACATCAAAGTGCTTTAGAGAGGTTGATAGAGATAGTCATTCAGATAGACCATTTTGAAGATTTTTTCTGGCCTAAGCCAGCGGATGATAAATATGATTTTTGCTTGCACCATTTATTTGACCACCTGAAGTTATCAGGCAAGTTGAGTGATCAAGAGTTAGTGGAACAGGGCAGGTTGCTACTAGATGCAGTCTTGTTCGGAATTAGACAAAAGATTAAGACAGAAGAGGAGATGAAGGAAGGAGTAGAGTTTAAGACGATTTGGGGTCGATCTTTAGGCATAGAGACCAAGATGAGCAGGGTGAATAAGCTGGCGCAGAAGATGGGATATAGTTTGGTGGTGAGAAAAGAGCTGGAGACTGGTTTTGTATCAATTAAATGCCAGCCGAAGAAGGATCTGGATTTAACTAAGGCATATAAGGCTTTAAAAGAGGCAGATAGTAAGGCAGACTGGTTTTTTCATGGCAGTCGGCATATAATTCTAAATGGCTCTAGGCATAATCCCGAGGTGAAGCCGAGTAACCTAGGATTAGCAGAGCTAATTGAGATATTAAAAAATATAAATTAATCCCGATGGGATGTCGGGATGCAAACAGGGAGGTGTAGGCTTTAATGCCAGTGGTAGTTAAATCTCAACTGGGAGACTCTTCTGATCAGGTGATTAGAAAGTTTAAAAAGAAGGTTTTACATAGTCAGTTATTAACTGATCTTAAAGAGCGAGAGTTTTACAAAAAACCTTCGCGTAAAAAACAAGAAAAAATGGCTGAGTTTAAAAGAAGAAAAAAAAGACGCTTGAGGCTGAGATGGGCAAGACAAAGGTAATCTTAGATGATTTAAAACAAGCTATGCTGAAGAAGCAGGCTGATCGAGTGTCAGTGTTGCGGATGTTGACGGCGGAGTTGAAGAATGCTCGGATTGCTAAAAATGCGGATTTGGATGAAGTAGAGGAAGTGGGAGTGTTAAAGAAAGAAGTTAAGAAGAGACAAGAAGCGATTGAGATGTATAAAAAGGGGAAGAGGCAGGACTTGGTTGATCAAGAAAAGGCAGAGATAAAAATCATTAAGACATATTTGCCCCAAGAGATGGGTGAGGCTGAGGTAAGGCAGGTAGTCAAAGAGATGAAAGCTAGCGGAGAGTTGGGTGATAATTTCGGCCAAGCAATGAAGGCGGTAATGGCCAAACTTAAAGGTCAGGCTGAGGGGAAATTGGTGGCTGAGGCGGTTAAAGCTGAGCTATGAAGCTGGAAGTGAAGTGGCGGGGTGAGGCAGAGGGGGTAGATAAAAGCAAGGTGGTTAAGGAGATGGAGGCAGTGGTTAAGGAGCAGGGGGTAAAAGGCAAGCTAGAGATAGGGGTGAGTTGGATAAGTGAAAAGAAAATGGTTAAGCTGAATCAGAAGTATATGGGCAAGAAAGAGGTGACAGATGTGTTAGCTTTTCCTTTGGAAAAAGAAAAGGGGCCGGATAAAGTCATGAGGTTAGGAGATGTGGTGATCTGTTTAGATCAAGCAGCTAAGCAAGCTAAGGTAAGAGGAATCAGTCAAGAAGAAGAGGTGGTTTTTTTAGTACGGCATGGTATGCTACATTTGTTAGGGATTCATCATAAATAGTCTCTCAAAGATGGAGATAGATGGCGTACTATTTAAAATATCGACCACAGAAAGTCAGCGATCTAGATTTAGAGGCAGTCAGGCAAGGTTTAGGAGAGATTTTAGCAGCTAAGAGTATTCCTCACGCGTTTTTGTTTGTGGGGCCGAAAGGGACAGGCAAGACCAGTGCAGCCCGGATTGTGGCAAGGGCAGTTAATTGTACGGCTAAGAAGAAGTCAGGCGAGCCTTGTAATCGGTGTGAGACTTGTAAAATAATTGGTCAGGGCAAGTCATTAGATTTAATTGAAATTGATGCAGCTTCCAATCGCGGAATTGATGATATTCGAGAGTTAAGAGACAAGATTAATTTGGTGCCGGCTCAAGCGAAGTTTAAGGTCTATATTATTGATGAGGTTCACATGTTGACCCGGGAGGCATTTAATGCTTTGTTAAAAACTTTGGAAGAACCGCCAGCCCATGCCAAGTTTGTGTTATGTACGACTGAACCGCAAAAACTCCCAGGGACAGTTGTGTCCAGATGTTGGCGATTGAGTTTTAATAAAGCGACAGTGGAGGAGTTAGTCAGGGCTTTGAAAAAGGCGGTTAAGGGTGAGAAGTTGAAGATTAAACTGGAGGACTTGAGGTTGATTGCTAAAAAAGCTGATGGCAGTTTCCGCGATGGAGTTAAGGTACTGGAGCAGTTGGCCATGAGTGGCAAGAATATTAGTTCTAAACGAGTTAAGGAAATGTTGGAGCGAGGCTTGGTGGAGAGAAGTTTAGATGAGTGGCTGGTAATGGTTTATCAGGCGAAGACAGATGAAGCTTTAACTTGGTTAGTAAAGGCGGTGGAGGAGGGTTTGAATGTCAGGCAGTTTATGGTGGAGGTGGTGGAGAGATTGAGACAGGTGATGTTGGGCCTTTTAGGAGTAGAGAAACAGATGGGTTTAGAAGAGATAGATGATTTAGAGTCATTAAAAGACTTGGTTGAGTTGATGATGAGAGCCAGTCGAGAGGTTAAAGGCGCAGTGGTGGAGAGTTTGCCAGTAGAGCTGGCAGTGGTGGAATGGTCAAGTCAGAGAGGAAGCAGAAGCAGTCAGGTGACTGAAAATGAGATAGAGGAAAAGGCAGAGTTAGAAGTTAAGGTAGCCAGCCAGCCAGCGACCAAGTTGACCAGCAAATCGGGAAAGTTAACCATTAAGGAAGTGGTGGCTAAATGGCGAGATGTGTTGGAGGCAATGCGACCGCATAATCATAGTTTAGAGGCTTTGTTGCGAGCGACTCGGCCAAAAGGTTTTGATGGCAAGTTGCTGGCAGTGGAGGTGTTTTACAAGTTTCATAAAGAAAGACTAGAGGTAGAGCGGTACAGGAATTTGGTGGAAGAGGTAGCTTCCAAGGTTTTGGTGGCGCCAATTAAGGTGAAATACTACTTGGGGGAGAAAGCTAAGAAGATAGTCAAAGACAAGAAGCTAGATGATAATATTTCTGCAAAGGTAGATGATGATATTATTAAAACAGCTGAAGAAGTCTTCGGCGTTAAAGTTGATTAAAAGGAGGTGAAGACTAATGGCATTTGACAAAATTAAACAGCTAGGCCAGCTAAAGAAGATGCGGGATCAAGCCATGCAGATTCAAAAGCAGTTGGCAGCTGAGGAGATTGAGTTGGAAGAGGGTGGGATTAAGGTGGTGATTTCTGGTGATCAAAAGATAAGGGCGTTGGAGATTGATGGCATGAGTAATGCTAGGGTCTTGGAGTTGATTAATAAGGCGATTAAGAAGTCCCAGGAAATGGCAGCTAAGAAGTTAGCGGAAATGAGTGGAGGTTTGACTGGGATGCTGAAAGGGGAAGGACCGTTAGGCGGAGGTCAACAGTAAATTAAAGAGGTTTGACAGTGATTTTGGCTTCAACCTTGGGTTTGGCAAAGTGAAGAAAGGCATTGCCAAGGCGGAGAAAGATTTCCATAAAAGGGTTATCACCGCCAGAACTGCCAGGAGCAAAGGCGAGATCACCTGATTTAACAGCAAAACTAGCGTTAGCATAAATACCGGTATGGGTTTGTTGATTGATGATAATCCGAATTTTTTGACCTGATTTGAGCTTGATTTGAGATTGGCGAATGGTGGTTTTAAGGTTGCCGTAAGTATCAATGTGCATCAGGCGATTTTCCGGAATATCAGGGATGTTATCAAGAGGAAAGTTGTTGCCTAAATATTTGTCTTTTTGACCAGAGATAATACTAGCTATAGCCTGGGGGTAAAAGTCACGGGATCTGAATTGGGAACCCTGGTTGGCAACTTTAATTTCCCGAAAGTCTTTAATATGGGATTTGATAAAGCTAAAGCAGTAACCAGCATCAACAGCGCAGACTTCAACATCGTTATCAAGGAGAGCATATTTAAAGATTTCACCTTGGTTGTTTTGGCGTTTTTGGGCGTCGTCTTTTCTAGGAGCGGTGTTGGAGAAGATAAACAGGTTATCGCTCGGATTGTAGATAGCTAGTTGGGCAATGATAAAGCCGGTGTTAAGAGTAGAGAAAGGCGGGGTAGAGGTGGTTAAGACTTCAACCTCAGGTAAGAGGTGTTTGAGCCTTTGACTAACCTCGGCAAAGGCCAAATCGCCGGTGCCATAGTCAGCCACAATATGAATGTAGGGTAATTTGGGTTTCACAGAGGAATTTTAACGGGTTCATTGATTGATAGTCAAGGAAGAAATGATGATATACTGACAGGTATGAAAGTGGCAAAAGCAGTCCAGAGACTAATTGAGGCTCTAGAGAAGTTGCCTGGAGTAGGGCCAAAAACAGCCCAAAGACTGACTTTTTATCTTCTGCATAACCCTCAAAGTGAGTTGGATAAATTTGCTGGGGCTTTAAGGCGATTAAAAAAGGACACGAAAGAATGCTCCTTGTGTTTTAATGTGTCTGAGTCAGATCCGTGCGAGATATGTACTGATAGAGGCCGAGATCAAACTAAGGTTTGTGTGGTGGAGCAGCCTTTGGATGTGTTGGCGATTGAAAAAGGCGGGTTTTTTGAGGGTTTGCATCATGTGCTAGGCGGAGCGATTTCACCGCTTAATAATATTGGGCCAGAGGAACTACATATCCATGAGTTAGTGCCACGGGTGAAAAAAGGCAAGATTAAGGAAGTAATTTTAGCGACTAATCCAAATATGGAGGGAGAAGCAACAGCCATGTATATTCGAAAGCTGTTAAAGGAAAGGGGTTTAGTTAAAAAAGTGAAGATTACTCGGTTGGGTCGGGGATTGCCGATTGGCGCAGATTTAGAGTATGCTGATGAAGTGACTTTAAATCGAGCCTTTGAAGGCAGGCGGGAGTTTTAAATATGCCAAAAACAATTGTCAGAGATGTGTTTGGAGAGTTGTTGGAGACAGGTAAACAGACAGCTAAGGCCGGGAAAAAGGCTGCTGGGGATGTGGCTAAACAGACGGCTAAGACTTTGGCTGGTCATAAGTCCAGGGGTGGAGGAGATGCAGGTTTAGACAAACTAGAGAAGGGAGCAGCAGCTAAAGCAGGTAAGCCAGCAGCTAAGCAGCTGACGGATGAGGAGATAAGAGAGAAGCAGATAAAGCAATTACAGGAGATGGATAAAAAACAGTCGAGGCAAGCTTATCAACAGATTCAGGATCAGATTAGATTGATTCAGAAACAAAAAGCTAGTCAACCAAGAAAGTATGTGACGGGTAAGGCGGAGTTTGATGAGGAGCAAGTTAAAGCGCCAGAAACATTTTGGGAAAAAATGAAGAAAAAGCAGAAGGAAGCCAGGAAAAAGATTCTGCCTTGGACATCGAAGAAAGGCATGGGCACTGGAGAAATTAGACGAGGAGTCAGTGGGTAATATATGAAACTATACAATACTTTGACCAGAAAAGTAGAGGAGTTTAAACCGTTGAAGGGGAACAAGGTGGGGATATATATTTGTGGACCAACAGTTTATGATTATGCTCATATTGGCCATGCGAGAACTTATGTAAATTCAGATGTGTTGGTGAGGGTGCTGCGGTGGTTGGATTATGAGGTTAAGGTGGTGATGAATATTACGGATGTGGGTCATTTAACTGATGACGCAGATATGGGTGAGGATAAGCTGGAAAAGGCAGCTAAGGAAGAGAAGAAGACAGCTAGAGAAATAGCTGAGTTTTATACTAGAGATTTTTGGCAGATGGTGGAGATGATGGGGGTGAAAAAACCAGAGACGGTGTGTAAAGCGACAGAATATATTAAGGAAATGATTGAACTGATCAAGAAATTAGAAGATAAGGGTATAACTTACAAAACTTCGGATGGAATATATTTTGATACCAGTAAGTTTAAGGACTATGGTCAATTAGCGAAATTAGATGTTAAGGGTTTGAGGGAAGGGATCAGGGTGGAGAAAAATCCAGAGAAGAAGAATCCAATAGACTTTGCTTTATGGAAGTTTTCACCTAAAGATGAGCAGCGGCAGATGGAGTGGCCAAGTCCTTGGGGAACTGGATTTCCGGGCTGGCATATTGAGTGTAGTGCCATGAGTATGAAGCATTTAGGTGAGAGTTTTGAGATTCACACTGGTGGAGAGGATCATATTACGATCCATCATCCAAATGAAATAGCTCAGAGTGAAGCAGTTACCGGCAAGCCGTTTGTGAAATACTGGTTTCATAGCCGGTTTATCAAGGTGGAGGGGGAGAAGATGAGTAAGAGCTTGGGTAATTTTATCAGGGTGGTTGATTTAAAGAAAAAGGGTTATGAACCGTTGGCTTTACGCTATTTGTATTTAACTGGGCATTATCGAACCACAATGAATTTTACTGAAAAGAGTCTGAAGGCGGCGGTGGAGACATATAGTAAGCTAAGGTCAATGGTGTCTGAGTGGCAGAGAGCTAAGGCCAGGACTAAGTTGAGTGAGGAGAAGCTTAAAAAGGTTCAAGAGCTGTCAGCTAAGTTTAAGACCGCAGTAGAGAATGACTTGGCTATGCCAGAAGCATTGGCAGTGGTGTGGCAGATGGTAAAGTCAAATATTCCAGAACAGGATAAGTGGGAGTTAATCAGTGATTGGGATCAGGTGTTAGGCTTAGGCTTGAGCCAGATTAAAAAAGAAAAGCTGGTAATCCCAACAGAAGTGAAAGAATTGGTAGCTAAACGGGAGAAGTTGAGGCAGGAGAAAAAATGGGAGGAAACAGACAGGCTGAGGCAGGAGATTGAGGCTAAAGGTTTTGTGGTTCTAGATACGGCTCAAGGACCAAAAGTTAAGAAAACGAGCAGGGGTAATGATTAAGATTTCTCAGAGGGCTCAAGCTTTAAAGTTTTCGCCAATAAGAAAGTTGATGCCGATGGCCTTGAAAGCCAAGGCGAAGGGGATTAAGGTTTATCATTTAAATATTGGTCAACCGGATATTGAGTCGCCCAAAGTGTTTTTGAAAAAAGTCAGAGAGTTTAATCAGAAAGTAATAGCTTATGAAAAATCAGATGGCACGGAAGCTTTAAAAGACAGTTTGATTAGATATTATCGAAGGTTTAATTTAAACGTCAACCAAGAGGATATAGTAGTTACAACTGGTGCGAGTGAAGCTTTATGGATGGCATTTTTCATTCTTTTTTCCAAAGGAGATGAGTGTTTGACTTTAGATCCAACCTATACTAATTATTTAACTTTTTCAGCCTTAGGTGGGGTTAAGTTAAAAGCAGTACCAACTTACCTGGAGGAAGATTTTCAGTTGCCGACGATTGACAAAATCAAGAAGTCAGTCAGTAAAAAAACCAAGGCGATTATTATTACTAATCCTTCAAATCCAACTGGGTCAGTTTATCCTAAAAAGATGCTTGAAGATTTAGTTGATTTTTGTGTGAAACAGGGGATTTTTATAATTGCTGATGAAACTTACCGGGAGTTTGTATATGAGGGTAAGGCGGTGTCGTTGCTGTCTTTTAAGAAAGCCAGCCAAGTAGTTGTGTTGGCTGATAGTTTATCGAAGCGCTATTCATTATGTGGGGCTAGAATTGGAGCTTTGATTTCAAAAAACAAAAGCATAATGGAGGCAGCTCTAAAGATAGCTCAGGCTAGATTAGCGACAGCTTCAATTGAGCAGTATGCGGCTTCATTTTTACATCAAGTGCCAAAGAGCTATTTTACTAAGGTGAAAGATGAGTATCAGAAACGTCGAGATATTTTAATGACGAGTTTAGCTGAAATTGAAGGGGTAAAGTTTAGTAAGCCTTTGGGGGCTTTTTATTTAATGGTTGAGTTGCCGGTAGAAAACGCTGAGAAGTTTTGCCAGTTTTTACTAGAAAAGTTTAGCTATCAAGGCGAGACAGTCATGCTGGCACCAGCAGAAGGTTTTTATGTTACTCCAGGCTTAGGTAAAAAACAGGTAAGAATTGCTTATGTGTTGAATCAAAGGGATTTACAACGAGCTTGTTGGTTGTTGAAAAAAGGCTTAGAGGCTTATCAAAGAGTAGAATAGATGATAAAGAGATTAAGGCATCATGGCCTGCTCATAGGGGTGATTTTAGTTTATGTGGTGGTGGAGTTAAGTTTGTTAAATTGGGGATTGCCTAGTCAGAGGAGGGTGTTTACCTATCATATGGATGAGTGGCATTCATTGATGGCCATTAAGTCGATCTGGCAGCAAGGGACTAATAATGTTGCTGGGGCTGCTAATGGTACCATGGGGCATTTTTTACTATCTGGTTTGAGCCTCATACCTTTGGTGTTAACCAGGTTTATAGATATTAGGTTGATGGACTCGGCAGTAACTGGGCTAGAAATGCAAAGAAGAATATTTCAGGTATTACGCTTGAATACTCTGGTGTTCGGAGTATTGGCAGCATTGATGGTTTACTTGATCTTAAAAAAACATTTTCGGGTTAAGCCTAGTTGGGGAATAGTGATGTTAGTTTTTAGCCCAGCCTGGTTGGTTTTTAGCAACTATTTTCGCTATGATATTGCTTTGGTGTTTTGGATTTTATTAGCTTTGTGGTGGATGTTAAGATATGGGAAAGATTTGAAACGATCAAGTTATTTATGGGCTGGAATAACGACAGGTTTAGCTATAGCGACTAAATTGAGTGCATTGCCTTTGTTGGCCTTATACTTTTTTGCTTTTTTTTATTACTCTAAAAGAGAGAAGCGGGATTATCGATTATTATTCTGGGGGTTAAGTATTGCTTGGTTAGTGGTGGTTTTTTGGGGAGTGCCTGATTGGCTTTTAGGCACAGGTGATTATAGAAGAGTGATAGAAATGATAAGAGGATTGGAGTCAATGGTTGAGCTTTTACCAGGAATGAGTTGGTGGAGATATTGGTTATTAATCAGGTTGCCGGAAAGTTTGGGATATGGATTGGTGTTAGGGTTTTTATTAGCTTTAGTGATCAGGTTGAAGCAAAGAGAGAAGAAAAAAGATGAATGGTTTTTGTTAATAGGCTTAATGTTTTTTTTAATTAGCTTGGGATATTTAAAGATGGCGGCTACTAGTAATAGAATCTTGGTCTTGTTGCCTTTTTTAGTAGTCATTAGTGGGGCAGTTCTATCTAGAAAGAAAGTTTTAACTGGATTAATGATTTTGTTAATGGGAGTGCAGGTAGGGCAGGGATGGCTAAGGGTGAGGATTAAATGGCAGCTTGATCCAAGACAAGTAGCGTCTGATTGGTTAGAGCAAGAGATTCCTAGAGGGCAAGTGATAGGTTTAGAAAACATACCAATTTATCAGATGATTCCAGATGGTCTCCTTAAGGATTTTTATTGGCAAGAACATGGTTTGACTAGTGAGGGGAAGCATAGTTATAGAATTGTAGAAGTTCAATCAGACAGTTTACCAGAAGTGATGGTGATAACTAATCATGATCAAACGAAGAAGAAGGCTTATGAGCAAAAACAGGCCCTAATAGAGAGATTGAAAGAAGAGGGATATGAAGAAGCAGTTAGTTTTTCTAGGAGTGTGAAGGAGTTTGATTCAATTCCGAGCAGAATTTCGGTGTTTAGAAAGTAGTAAATAGGATTTTAGATTTAAAAAAAGAGTAATGGTAGTGAGCGTGGCAGAATAGGGCATATGAGTTTATCAATCGGGATAGACGGAACACAAGCCAATATTTTTTGCCGTTCGAGTTTAAAGTGAAATTTTCAGAATTAGATGAGGGTAAGAGAGGATATTCGTGGAAGTTTACTCAAATGTTACAATTGAGACTATGAGTTTACACAAAAACATTAGATTACTTGCTTGGTTTAATTTCTTTTTAGATTTGAGACTTTATGCGCCGGTGGCAATTATTTATTTTTCAAGGGTTACTGGATCATATGCGTTAGGTATGAGTGTGTTTTCGGTGGCAATGTTAGCTTTGGCGTTTTTTGAAGTACCAACGGGAGTGTTTTCAGATATGATTGGACGAAAGAAAACCGTGATTATTGGAGCAGTGGCCAGTTTGTTGTCTGTAATACTGTATGCATGGGGGAAGGGTTATTTGATGTTACTGGGAGGTGCGATGTTAGAGGGACTAGCGAGATCTTTTTATAGTGGTAATAATGACTCTTTATTACACGACACTCTTTTGGAGTCAAAACAAACAAAACAATATGCAGAGTATAAGGGAAAGACAGATTCTGTTGCGCAGATTGCTTTAGGAATAGCGGCAGTGGTTGGGGCAATAGTGGCTCATTGGTCGTTTGCGTGGGTAATGTGGTTGTCAGTTTTACCGGCGTTGATGGGTTTGCGGGTGAGTTTTTCTTTAATAGAGCCGAGGATTTATGAGAAGGAGAGTGGAAATATTTATGCTCACTTGAAAAAAGCGATTAATGGTTTTATACATAACAAGAAATTAAGAATGTTAAGTTTATCTTCAGTGATTGGTTATGCAGGGGGAGAAAGTGGATATCAGTTTCGTTCAGCCTTTATTCAAACGTTGTGGCCGATTTGGGCAATTGGAATTTCAAAGGCGCTTTCTAATATCGGAGCGACCATTAGTTTTTATTTTAGTGGAAAATTGATTAAGAAATATGGGGAGTATAAGCTGTGGATTACGGGTAAGAGCTATGCTTTAGTAGTAAATACGATTTCTTTAGCGTTTCCTTCTGTGGCATCTCCATTAATAATGGCAACTACTTCAGTGTTTTTTGGTACTAGCACTGTGGTTTCAAATACACTAAAGCAGTATGAATATACTCAGGAGCAAAGATCAACAATGTCTTCTCTAGATTCATTGCTTGGGAGTGTTGCGTTTGCGATTGTTTCTTTTTCTTTAGGATTAGCGGCTGATTTACTTACTCCCGCAAAAGCGTTACTATCTTTACAAGTATTGGCAATAATTTCTTTAAGTATATTGTGGTCATTATTTAGGAAAGGAAGAGATACATGTTAAAAATCGGGATAGATGGGACACAACTCCATATTTTCTGCCGTTTCAGTATTTAGTTAAGTTACCGCCACCTCAAAAAGCTAGAGAGATTGTTGAGAGAGATGAATTGGGTAGGATTGTTGTTTCAGCTTTACCTAACTAGTGTTTAGATGATATTATTATAGGATGATTGGTGGAAAAGTTAGTCTTGAAAGGTTTTCCTATATACATCCTAATGCTGATGTGGGGGTAGAGAGCCATAGATTTCATAGAGAAAAGTTAGTTAGGGTTCGTGCAGAATTACTAGAGCCAGGGGAAAATCAAGCCTTATCGCGCGTATTAAAAGCTTCTGAAGTTAATCTTCCAGAGAATGGTAGATTATTGTTGAGCGAATTTGGATTAAAACCCATTAAAGGATTGCCAATAATAGAAGATGGGCAGGAATATGTTGATGGAAATGCCTTATTTATTGATAATACCTCAAACAAGGCAGATAGAATGGGTATCTCAAATCCAGGGGCTGGTAGGTCTGTAACCCTGAGTGAAGGATGGATATTTGAAGAAGGACAAGTGTGTTTAGATCATCAAATAAAAGGCTCAGGAAGGACAAGGTCAGCACCGCTATTATTTTTGAAAAAAAACACAGGCGATAAAGGAGGAAGTGATTGGTGGGTGGGATTATCTACTGGAGGGTTTACAGATGTATTGGGTACAGATTTAGCGCGTGAAAAAGGAGTATTAACACCGAGGATATTGCCCTCTATGGATTTAAATGAGGTTGTTATTAAAGGGAAGAAAGTCAATGATAAAGTGAAATTTAACAACACCCTAAGTTTAGTTCATAGAGCTTGGGGTTCTGACAGAGATTGAA
>Ga0209976_10000936_pt1 | contig 17641 bp, 16 predicted proteins | sample SumtaG_FD_182806 | JGI IMG/M metagenome (GOLD analysis project Ga0209976, IMG submission 182806) | Deep subsurface microbial communities from Indian Ocean to uncover new lineages of life (NeLLi) - Sumatra_00157 metaG (SPAdes) (version 2) | ecosystem: Environmental > Aquatic > Marine > Oceanic >...
AATAAAACTATTCACTTTCGAGAAGGACAACGTAAAGGGCTTTAAAGGGAATAGTTTTATTGGAGGAATTGTCGTTAGTTTATCAAACCCATTTTGGACCTTTTGGTGGGCAGTTATCGGCTTGGGTTTTATGGTAAATTTTAACATCTCCTTTGCAAATCCACTTGGCATTTTATTGTTTTTTATAGGTCACGAGTTAGGAGATATGATTTGGTACCTACCTATCTCTACTTTCGTCTATTATGGAGGGAAATCTTTAAATCCTAAAGTCTATAAATATATTTTGCTCGTTTGCGGTGCGTTCATGATCATTTTTGGTATTTATTTAGTTTTTAATATAATTTTCAATCCACCATCAATTTAAATTTGACTTCTTTTAAGCTTAAAGTAATAGCATTAGGCGCTTTCAGTATCAGACATATAAAATGTAGAGATATATCCTAATATCACTCACATATATATAATAAATACCAACAATCTTCTTACAAATACGAATGAAAATTTCGAAATTTATCAGATTAAGATTAAAAATAATTTTGTTATAAACAATTTCAAGAATCTTGTTATTTCAATTGAAATGAATTTTTGAATATTTAATTTAAAAGAATAATTATCGCCACCAAATGAATTATGAACGAAAAACAAATGATCAACTGTCCTGTGTGTAAGATGAAATTCATCCCCAGAACATTTTACCCTGAAGAATCTATTTTTTCTACGCACGATGGAAAAAAATTATCAGGTTTTAATGGATATATAAGTTCCAGAACAGTAAAACCCCCAGAAGTTATTCTAAGTACCTGGATAACGTATTGCCCTTCATGTAATTACATTTTAAAATTTGTAAAAGAAATTGTAAGAAAAGAAAAGATAATTTCTAAAAATAAAGAATCAAAAGAAGTTAGAGAAAAATATAACAGTTATTACTTTGGATTCCCTTACGGAGATTATTCACAACACCTAAAAGAAATAACTGGGAAAGTTAAAAACAAGATCGAGACCGAGTTAAAAAATTTAAATTTCGAAGTCTGGCAAAATTTATACGCCATTGACGACAATTTTAAGTTTCTTGTGCGTTTTTTTGCCAATTTAGAGAATTACCTTTCCCAGTCAGGAATGGTAAACGATAAAAACATGTCGAATAAAATAAAAAGGTTAAAGCTTCCAAAAGACATCGAAATTTCATTAATACAATTAAATAACATCAAAGACGGGATTGTTAAAGGAGACTACGAACTTTCGGGTGACGATGAGGAAAATATAGATAATATCCTCGTTGATTTCGTTTTATTCTTGATTAAAAAACATGTAAAACCTTTAATTAGCAAAAAACAACTTGAAGAAGGGTACGAGTTTATTAAATTTGAAGATTTTGAATTTCAAATAAAAAATTATTTGGGTAATTACTTGTATTCCAATTTCAATAACGATCCCTCTTCTAACAAGCAAATTCGTTTATTCTTGAATGATTTATTCAAAGAGCTTAAAGTCTAACCTATTTTTTGCTAGTATCAAATTTTAGTGCAGGTTTTTAATGGTTTCTTAGAAAGAAACTGGAAAAAAATTAGAATAAAAAATTTAACTCTCATGCCAATATTTATTCACTCTCAAATAATCCTATATTAGGGTCTAAAAAAGTGTTCTGGCACATAGGACATGAATTATATCTTGAAAGCCAATCCGCAACGCAAAGATAGTGATATGTTGAATTACAGAAAGGGCATGTAATTAATTTATCTTTGGCAAAATTTATGTGTTTATGACAAACAGTACATTGAACATTGGATACTGATACACCCTCTCTTATTTTAACCTTATTAGATAGTATTTCTTCTATTTTTGAGAGTTCTACTTGATATAAACCAAGACTGCTTGTCAATTGATTAATTTTTGAATTAATTTCGGAAACCCTTTCTCTAAGTTCATCTTCAGATAATTTATTTGCTAAAAAAGACGATAAAGCAAAATTTAAAGGTAATCCTTCGAAATTCTCGGTTTGTTTAGTGATTTCAGTAATTTCAGCAAATAAAATTGATTCTTTATCTATCAAATCCTTAAAACTTTTAAAAATCTTATTCATCAAAACTGTTAATAAGAAAGTGAGCTGTTGCTTCTTACGATTAAAATTATCTTCCCAATATTTGATGATTGAATACATATCTATTTTGCTTTCCTTGTAAGTATCCAATTTAATGTAAACTTCTTCTTTGATTTGTTCAATTTTTACTTTATAATTAATTAATAAGTTTTTTATTTCTCTTAATTGCGGTAATTCTTCTCTAATGATAACAGATGTCTCATCTTCGTATGAATGAATTATTTTATTCACTTCAGCAATTTTTTCGTCAACAAAACTTCTGACATCTACTCGTAAGCCCTCATCTTTAATACTATTAAGATAATTTACAAATTCCTCCTTGCGTCGAATAATTTCAGATATAATATTTGCCAGAGTCTTTTTTAAAGTAGCTGTAATACTCTCATAGGGTTTTAATATCTTATCAAAAGTTAATATCCACGTGTCAATTTCGTCTATTTTTAACGCAAAATCATCCACTTTCTCGTAGTTTGAATTCACGATTTTTACAAATTCCTCGGAGTCATTTACATCATTTATCGCCGCTTGAAATTTCTTATCTATGCCCTTAAAATATAAATCAACTACTTTAGGGAGAAATTCGGTGAATTTTTGCTCCATAACGCGGTTTAAATCTAGTTTACCCTGTCCTTGTCCAGTTAAATCGTATTGCTTATCTAAATCTTCAAGTTCTTGCAAATTTTCTTCTAATTTATCTTTCATTAATGTAATTATAATTGGACGCATTTTATCCCTTAATCTTTGCACTGACTCTTTTCTTTCAAGGATGTTTACAAACTCTTCTCCTTCAAATTCTTCGAACATCTTATTTTGATATAACAAATAAATTAGATCACCGTAAGAATCTTTTTTTCCATCTGATTTACTTAAAAAAAACTGGTAAAGCTCATCGAAATGAAATGTTAATAAAGTTTCTTTACGAGATTTTAATTTTTTTTTTTTTGCTTTAGCCTCAACTAAACTTTGTATGTAGATGGTGAGCTCTTGAATTTCTTTCCAATTATTCAAATCATCTGGAATAAGGTTTAATTTAAAAGATAAGTTTTTTATTTTATTTGCTTCAATCCATAACGATATATCGTTTTCGTAATCGTGCTCTGTTTTTACTGAAAAATTCTCTAAAAGAAGGATAAAGTCGTCAAGGTTATTACTAGACTCCTTACAAATTGTTAAGTAATTTTCAATGTGTCCTCCATTCTTTACGATTCGCTTCACATTTCGACCTTTTGAGCTTAAGTTTGCTAAATTGCTAGAGATTAGTTTTAACTCGTCAATAATTACTGCTTTTAAAGAATAATAATCCTTTTGTGTTTGAGAAAATAAATATTTCTCGCAAAAAGGTTTAATTTCATTAAAAAATTCTGTGAAAGAGTTGAGAACCTCAAACTTAAATTCAGATTTAAGGAAATCTTCGATCTCTTGTGATTTTGTTTTATCCGATTTAAGGCTAGAAATAGAATTTTTAACACTTAAAATTTCTTCTTTACTATATCCTTTTATTTCTCTATAACCTTCAAATGTGTTACCAAATAGACGCAAAGAAAAACACCAAAATAATTAGATTAACTAACAAATAAAAAAATATATCATTTAATAAAATTTTTTACAATAATAAGAGAGAAATAAATTAAAAAAAACTCTTTTTTATTCCCCTAATTCTTTTATCTCAATTAATTTTTCTTCAGTACCATCTTGGGTGATTATTAGTAAATCAATACCATTTCCAGACATCACATCTCTCTTGATTGAATTACTTATCACCTTTTCGACGAGCTTTACGCCATCTTCGATAGTCATGTCTGGTTTATAATCTGCTTCCAAAATCCCCATAGAAAGGAGCATACCTGTTCCTGTTGCACCATAGTCCTCTGGAATCAACGAGCCAAGCGCGTCTAACGTGTACAATTTTGGTCCATCTTTATCTACTCCCGCAATGATTAAATTTGTATATAAAGGCATCATTTTTCGAGAATACAACATATTAGAAATCAATTTCGCTACGCTCTTTGTGTTAATTCTATCGTGTGCATCTAATTCATATAACACGCTTTGAGCTTTTATCACCCTAACTAAAAATTGAAAATCACCTATTAAGCCATAAGCTGCCAGGCCAATATGATCTGTAATCTTAAATAATTTTTTTGTGGATTTATTTATTACAGTATAACCCCATGTTGCCCTGCGATCGTTTCCTAACACTACTCCATCTTTACACTTGATAGCTACTGCCGTTGCGCCGGGTACCATTATTTCCTGAGACATATCATTTTACCTTTCAAAAACTAATTTTAAGAAATAATAAATTGTTATTGTTAATACTATTAAAAAAGTCAGAATTAATTAAAATTTTCGTTTTAAATTATAACTTTCTGTTGAAATCTCCAAAAAATAAAAATTTATTATCAAAGAATTAAAATTATTATTTTTAATATTTGATTTAGTTACATGATCTCTAGATTGAAACTAATTTTTATTCCTTAGGTCAATTATGACTTAATAATTATGATCGTACAATCGATAAAATAATATTCATTAGGGGTGATTTTTTTCAATTCAAAATTTTTTACTACCTCATTAAATGATAATGAAACCAATATAAAACAAGATTTATTCTATTTTGATATTTGAATTATTATGATTCTAAAAAAGTGGATTCAAATTTTTCGAATGATCAACCATTGGATGATCATACAAATTGACCATTAAATTACAACCAAAATTTTTTGTCGTGATTTTTTATGCATTTAATTCTTGAAGTTCTTCACATTTAGGCAAAAGATTTAAATAACTCTTCGGATATATTACTATCTAAGAAACTTTAAAAATAAAATCAAAAAAAATTAAAAATTAAACATTTAAAAATTTCAATAGTGGAGGAATAAAAAATGGCTAAAAAGAAACATAGCTTTGCGTGGTCTCCAATCAGACGGCTTATGAAACAACAGGGTGCCAGCATTGTCGCTCGCAACGCAGTCGATTTATTAATCGATCATCTTGAAAAGACTGCTATTGGCTTAACTGAACAAGCTCGAGCCTTTACCATGCATGCTAACCGGAAGAAAATTACTAAGAACGATCTCTTACTTTCAATTAAGTACAAATAGAGAAACTTTCTTGGTATAAGTTCTAATATTATTTTTTTATTTTTTTTTTAATTCTTTATTTTCTTGCTTTAAAAAGCCCTGAGATTCCAGTGATTGTAAAGTTTTTATCAGTATCTCTAATAGATTTTTTTCAAATTCATGCTTCAAAAGATTTTGAATTTATTTTATTCATTTCTCTTTTATTTAATACTCCAATAATTGCTCCAACAATAGATAATGCAGCACCAATAAATGGAGTAATCATCCCAAAATGAAAATTGTATACTCTCCAAAAATCGTGTTCAGGATAGCCAATACTTTGAGTATATGAATAAAACATTATGTCTATTGCAACAATGTAAATAATTGCAGAACACAATTCGAAAAAACCCGTTATTATCAATAATTTTTCAGCATTTGTGTGGATCTTTTCCCCTTTGACAATAAACAAGGTAATAATTATAATTGCAATTGAACTCATTACTATTAACACAGTAGTAATAAGACCTGGGATTAATAATTCAGTAGGTAAAAAATCAAATACACTACCTGTTGGAAAAATATGTTCAATTAACCCCCACATCCAAATATTCTCGTCATATACGGTTATACTATACCATGCTGGAATAAAAATGCCAATAATAGAAAGAATTCCTCCAATTAAAGGTAATAACCAATAGTATTTTTTGATCTTTGTCAAAATTTTATCACTCAAATTATTTGAATATTAAATAACATTAGAAAAAGTATATTTAAGTATTTATTGTAAGTTATTGCTTAATATTTTCAAATCTGGTGTTATTTAAGAATTAATCCCTTGATAAATGGGGTTTAAAATATTTAGCTTAAAATTAATATTAACCGAAATGTATTTTTTTAATCTTAACTTATTTAATATATATCTCTAACAATTCTATTTTGATTAATATGGCTGATAAAGTTAGTAACGAGCAAAGGCTAAATGGAAAAGAAAGACAGATACTCTTTCAATCTATGGATGTGCTACTAGGAAACCTTAAATCCAACATGGAACATTTGAGTAAAGCCAAACATTTCTCGCACACTCAAAAATTTATAGATTTAGTATATAATGGTTTAATAAAAAAGCGAAAATTTTTCTTATTAGCAAGCGGGCGTTCAGCTTTCATTTTACAATGTTTTGCCACTAGATTAGTGCATCTTGGAGCAGAAGTTTATATGGTTACCAATTTAGGTTCTATACCTGCTCTTTCGAAAGAGGATATTTTAATCGTTCTTTCAGGCTCAGGTACAACTTCGATTGTTGTAAGTTTACTTAAAAATTACGTAAATACAGTTAAACCTTATGGGATTGTTAGTATTACTTCTCATCCTGAAACAATAATAGGGAGAATTGGGGATATAACTATAAAATTAAAGGGAAGAACTAAAAGAGATAAGGTCGATCTTCACGACGACACGGCAATCCTTTCTCCCGAAGGAACTATGTTCGAGATAGCTGCATTTGTATACTTAGATGCAATTATTGCCGAATTAGCGATCAAAATGGGTAAGACAAACGCAGACATGTTAAAAAAGCACTCTAAATCTATCTAAATTGTATCGTTACATACTGAGTTTTTGTTTTTTAATTTAAAACTATAAAAATTATAGTTACTTATAGTTCTTGTGCCCATTATAGTGTATCTATGAGAGAAGTTTTATAACTAAATATCAATGAATAGATATCTCCCATGGGCACACTTTATTTTAAGTTTGATTATTTTTTTTATTTACTGTTAAAAAGTAGGGCGCCAATAGCTCCAGCAAACTCTGAATTTTCAATAAACACTGGTTTTTTCCTTTTAAATTTACAAAGTAGTGATAGTATTTGTTTTGCAGTTTTATTCCCCATCAGAAAGCCTCCACAGAAAACAATATTTTTCACGTTATAGTTTTCAGCCATAAGAGTAGCAATCGTTCCAATATTTTCTCCAATAATTCCAATTAGAGAATCAATTAGATCTTCCTTTTTTAATGATTTGATATCAGAATCTTTTTTAATCTTGCCTAAAGAAGCTGCTGTAAATTCTCTAAATAATTTATCGACTCTAGTATCTTCAATATCGTATATGTCATCTACTTTTAAATCAATGCTAAATCGATTCCCCTTACGAGCTAGATCAATTGCATCAAAATAGTCATCCATATTAAATAATAATTTAATTAGTCCCATGAATAAACCTCCGCCCATAGCAGATCCTCCTATATGTTCAACATTATCGCTTTTTAGCACGATTGATGTTCCAGTCCCTATAGTGACTACTAATGAAGCCGGTAGAGCCCTGTTTTTATAATGTTTATAGAGAAACTCCAAACCTTCTATATTTGCTTCAAATTCGTTAATTAAATTAGTTTTAGTTTCGTTAGAATATTTCTTATATACCGAAAAAGCCTTTCCTCCAGTGAAATTAATAAAATTAAATTTTTTTCTATTAAAATCTAAAAATTCGATTATTTCACGAAAATCTGACCCAGTTTGGCTCATAGATAGCATGATTTCATTTTCTTTGCTGTACGCAACCTTTGTTAAGCTCTGACCAATATCTATTCCTACAACACCGGAAGAAATATTTAATTCTGAATGTTCTAACCGAATCTTTAATTCAAATTGCTTCAAAATATTTAACCATTCTTAATATTTTAATAAAGATTTATTTAATTATTTAATTTTAATATTTTGTGATAGAGAACTCTAATATGAATAGTACTGAAGTTGCAATTATTAAAAGTAATAGTCCAAGTGAAGCAATAACCGATGGAATTGAAAAACTTGGCGGAATTTCGGGATTCGTAGAAAAGGGGGATCAAGTTTTCGTTAAAATCAATTTAAGAACGCCTGGAGGCTTTCCCGTTAATACTAATTTTGATACAATTAAAACTATAATAAATTTGTGCAAAGAAGCAGAAGCGAAAAAGATTTTTGTTGGGAGTTATCCTTTTAATAGATTAAAAACTGATTCGATTGCTAAAACTTTAGGGATTCAGTCGTATATAGAAAAACTGGGGGCAGAATTTGTATTTTTAGACGATCAAAACAAATACCCTTTAAAATCAGTTGAGATAAATGGTAAAACTATAGAATTTCCAAAAGTAATACTCGAATCTGATAGGTTAATCTTATTGAACCAAGTTAGCGTAGATCCTCTGTTTAAATGCACGATATCATTACTAAACACCTATTCTCTTGTGTCTAATCAATTTCAGAAAATTCAAAAAAATGTAAGAAGCGGAAAAGATTACTTACATTTAGATCAATACAAACAAGATTTAATTACTAATATCCTTGATATTTTCAGCGTCAAAAAGCCAAGTCTAGTTATAAACGATCTGTTCTACTTTTTAGAAGGCGCTGGACCGTTTATCTACAAAGATTCTAATTTGAAGCGTACAAATTTAATTGTAGTAGGAAATGATGCGGTAGCAGTTGATTTAATTACTTTAAGATTGTTCGAGATTGATTTATTAAAAAGTAATATCCTCGTAGAAGCGCGTAATAGAAGATTAGGAATTACTGATATACCTAATATTAAGTTAATAGGCGAAAATCTTGAAGACATCAGGTTATCTGTTGATTTTTGCGTGAGTAAATTAGAAGATATTAATATTAAAAATACATATGTGAAAGCGGGGCGAAATTGCTCTGGATGCTTCAAAGAAGCGTATCACCTATTGAATCTAATGAAAACTCACATGACAAAAGATTTAAAATATATAATAAAACAATCCTTCTTGATCGGAGAAAAGCCTCCAAAACCGGAATCTTTAGAAAATATTATTTTGTTTGGAGATTGTGCTATTGAAAGCACAGAGAATCGTGAGTTTAGAAAAATAATTATTACAAATAGCAAGGATTACTTTGAAACTGCTAAACAAAAGCTAAAAAAAGATTCCAAAGCTCAAGATAAAACCCAAATTAAAGAAAAAGTAAACAAAAAGATTGTCGAACTTCCAGGGTGTCCTCCAAGTAGATTTGATTGCTTTAATTCTCTTATCAGCTATTACGGAAAATCCCAAGTCCCAAATTTATTCTTTTTTAATAATCTAATAAAAACATATTATAATCAAGTGACAAATAAAAAAACTAAAGTGAGAGATTAAATTCCCTATGATTAATCAGATTTTCAAGGAAAACTGGCTAAAAATTTTAAAGTTTAACTCAAAAGTAAATATAATTGAAGACCCAAGTGAGTTAGAAGAAACGGTAAGAATTCCCTTAACACCAAATGAAATTAATCCCTTCCTTTTGTATCGCTTGTTTGAGCTCTTATATCCAAAATTCATAAACGACCAACAAAATATTCTTGATATAGTAATATCAGATTTCGAGCTCGATAACATCGTATTTGGACTTTACTTGTATGAAACTACTAAACCAGGAATACATGCAAGAATTAAAGGACTCCCTAAAGAATCTATTGAAATTAAACAAGATGATTTACATAATCTGGATACACTCTTCAATAGAATTCAATTAATTATACAAAAAGACCACGGAATAAAGATTTCTTGTATAAGATTGATAAGAAAAAGAACTATCGATTTAATGAATAGTCACTGCGAAAGATTGACCAAGTCCACTTATTACGAATTTATTCAGAGTCTTCTAGATATAATTCAAATTTTACTAGAGCATGAATTAATTTTTATTTATCCTGAACCAAATATTTTAAGATTTCTGAAAAGTAGCGTTACTTTACTGGACGGCATTAAATTCTCAAAAGTCTTTGAATTCATTGAAAGCGTAATCCCTTCATTTAACGCATTATTTGTAATAAATTCCAATAATCCACCAATATTCCTAAAAATAAAAAAGGAAAATACCAAACCTTTACATTCCGAAATTGAACTCAATTTAAAATTGTTAGAAAGCGAAAAATATAATTTTAACCATCAAAAACTCTTACCAGACTTAAAGGGCCTTCAAGCTGATTTTAAAACTGAAAAAATAATTAGCATAGACCAAAGTTCTCTTCTCAGTTTTCTTTCAGAATTATTTGAAATGGAAGTTCCCCCGAGCAAAGAAAAAGTAAAATTGATCTTCCAAAAGCTTTTATATGGAATCAGAAGTTATGATTTATATTGGAATATGGTTCCCAAGCCAAAAATATCCAATACTCTAGTTAGGTTTTTAATTAGACTTTTTGGAATCAATCTTAATCTTAAGAAACTTTCTCATTGGGCTATACCGGACTTTATTTTCGGGCTCATCGATACTTATATAGGACTAAATGCTAATATTTTAATTATTTTAACTGAGCAAAGAAATGAAACTCCAAATTCAAATAATCTTATGCTCGTAAGAATTGAAAATGGGTCTATAAATAAGCTTGAATATATTAACGATAAAAAATTTCTTTCTAAAATTGATCAAGAGTCGCTTGAATCAATTAGGTTAAGTGTTTCTGAAAAATTTGGTTTTATTACAACCGTTTTTAAAGTAGATAAATTCCTTATTAAGGCCGTTCTAAGCGCTTTTCTTATCAATTTTCACAAAATTTCTTTGTTTTCGATTTTAAAGGTTGTTAAATTACTAAAAAAACATATTCAAGTATATCCGGAAATCCCCCCATATACCTTAATAAAGAATAGAAGAAGTTTTTCTCTTTTAAAAGACGTGTTGTCTATTGTTATCGATAAACATGAGTTTTAGATAAGACGATTACTTAAAAAATCCCTTAACTTTTAATAACTCAGCGTTTAAGATTGCTCCACCTGCCGCACCTCTAATTGTATTATGACTTAACGCGACAAACTTGTAATCGAAAACATTATCTTTTCTTAATCGACCAACAGTAACTGCCATGCCTTTATCGCTATTTCTATCCTTCCTTGGTTGTGGTCTGTCAACGTTTTCTAAGTAAATAATCGGTTGTTTTGGCGCGAACGGTAAATCTAATTCTTGAGGTACTGATTTAAACTCTTTCCAAATTTTAATCATTTCTTCTTTTGTGGGTATTTTATTTTTAAATTTCACATTGACACATGCCGTGTGGCCGTCTGTAACTGGAACCCGTGTACAAGTTGCACTTATTTGTATAGAATCGTTGTTAATTATTCCTTTTTCTCCAACTTGTCCTAAGATTTTTAAGGGCTCCCTTTCAGACTTTTCTTCCTCCCCCCCAATATAAGGTACGATGTTATCCACCATATCTAAAGAAGGAACTCCCGGGTATCCTGCCCCAGAAACAGCTTGAAGTGTAGTCACGATCAATTTTTCTACTTTAAAACCTTTTATCTCGAGGGCAAAAATAGGCGTCATATAGCTCTGAATTGAACAATTAGGTTTAACCGTGACAAATCCTTTTGATAATCCTCTGTTTTTTTGTTGAATAGGAATTATTTCTGTGTGACTATGGTTAATTTCTGGGATTATCATGGGTACATCCGCGGTCCATCTGTTTGCTGAACTATTACTTATAACGGGGATACCTTTCTTAGCGTACTTAAATTCAATAATTTTTGTATCTTCTTTTTGTGGTAAGTCCATAGCTGAAAATACGAAACTTATATCAGATTTAAGGGAGTCAAAATCTTGAACATCTCTGACGATTAAATCTTTAACTTCTTTAGGAATTTCTACTGGCATCTGCCACTTTTCCTTAACGGCTTCCACATAAGGTTTACCTGCGGATCTAGGTGAAGCTGCAACGTCAGCAATTTCAAACCACGGGTGCTCTTGAAGCAAGCGACAAAAATTCTGACCTACGACGCCTGTTGCACCTAAAATACCAATCTTTAAAATACCAATTTTTGTTTTATCCGAAGGCATATTAGTTCAAGTTGATATTAAATTTTTAAACTCTTAAATGAGTAATTATAGAATAATTTTATTAAATTATTATTTTATAAATATCATAATAATCAAAAACTTGTTGTAAAATATATGCCAAGCCAAAATGCTGATTTATTGAAAAAAGCTGAACAGTTGACATTTCAATCTAAAATTGCAATAAGAAATAAAAATTACACATCAGCTATTTCGTCTTTATTAATAGCTAAAGATCTCTATACTAAATTAGGATTAACAGGAGAAATTGGGATAGTAATAAAAGAAATTGTTCGATTAAAGAATTTAAAAAAAGAGGAAAATGTCTCTTTAACCGTGTCTAAAGATAAATCTATTACTCCCAACGATAGAATCCCTTTTAAATCCAGTCTGAATGGTGAAAAAGTAGCACAGTCTGAAGATAATCAGATATCGGAGATAAAGGGAAACGAAATTTTAGAAATTGCCAGAAACTTAGCTCTAGAAGACAAATTCGATGAATCTGTGAAGCTTTATAACGATGCTTATAATATTTTCAAGCAACTTAGTTATAATTACGAATGTAAGCAAATATTATGGCAAATAAATGAAATTAAAGAGTACCAACGATGGGCTCAATTACGAAAATCTAAAGGCATTCAAGTCATCTTAAAAGATATCGTAGCGTTAGCTTCTGCTGAAAGAAGGCGGCAGAGAATACAAAAAGGCTTAGGCGTAGGGAGAAAACCTATAGAACTTGCTGGCAGTAAATTAGAAAAACAAAAAGACCCAGTTATAACTCAACATAAAAAATACAAATTATTTGAACAAATGAAAAAAAGCGAGGAAATGGAAAAGGAGCTGGCAAAAAGGTCAATTTCAATAGCACAAGAACAACATGAACAAAAAAATCAAAAATGGAAAGAACATCAAAACAAATTAAAACTACTTCGAGAAAAGAAAATGCAAGAAGAAGCCCTTACTGCAAAAGCACAGGATCTTTTAGGAAAAGGAAACCAAAGTCTTAAACAAAAAGATTACGACGAGGCTAAATCTTTATATAGACAAGCGATTGAATTATTTATTCAGCTTGGTTGGCGTGATCAAATAACTCTTTTGCGAAATGAGTTATTAAATATAGATCGATATAAAAAAGAAGAAGAATTGAAGTTAGAGCGAGCTACACTAAAAAAATTAGAAGAGGAACAAGAATTTCAGAAAAAGGTTTCAAGTATTTTAAGTGAGAAGCAAAAACATAAAGCAAAGCTACAGCAAAGACAACTTGCTCTTTCTCCTGAAATTAAAAATAAGTTAGAGAAAGCAGAGCTAACAAGAGCTAAAGCAGAAAAAGAAGAGAGTATGAACAAATTTTCCAGAGTTCTGGCTCGGTATCAGTATATTCTTCAATTATACGAATCAATTCCTAAAGATTCCATTGATTTATCTATCAAAGTTTCAGAAATAGAGCAAAAGATTTTAGAGTTAAAAGCGAAATTGTAATATTTTAGGCTTCTTTTATATAACTAATTAATTTAAAATTAACTACTAAATTTTAATGAAGAATCCCTTTTTAGGATTTTCCCACGTCCATAATTCAAAAGAATTATTAGACATAGCTTTTAAGAGAGCTATGAAAAGTAGCGCTCAAGTCTCAAAGAATGCGCCTATTCTTTTAAAGGCAAAAAAAAAGGAATTTACACGAATAAAAGTAGCAATTAAGGAATTAATTGAGAGAATTCTTGTTATAATTAAGAAAGTACCAATAATAGACGATCTACCTGATTTTTACAAAGAGTTGGCGTCATTATTGGTCGATGTTGACGAGTTAAAATTAACTCTTGGAAAACTTAATGGAATTTTACCCGTTTTAAGCAAATTAGAAAGGGAACATTCAAAAAAATTAAGTCAGATTGAAACACCTAAAGACGCTGATCGAATCAGAAGAGCTGCTTTCGGAAGAGTTTCCTCGATAATTAGAAAACAAAATAAAAACCTCGAATATTTAAATAGCGTTAGAGGGAGATTAAAAGAAATCCCCTCGCTCGATTATACTACGCATTGTATCGTAGTCGCGGGATATCCTAACGTGGGTAAAAGTAGTATTGTGAAAAATATTTCCACGAACAAAAAAGTTGAAATTCAAGAATACCCATTCACAACAAAAAAATTATCATTAGGCCATCTATTTATCGAGAGGAGATTTGATTCAATTAAATTACAAATTATGGATACACCCGGAATATTGGACAGGTCAATGGCAGAAAGAAACAACATTGAATTACAAGCCGTTTTAGCACTAAAATTAATATCTGACTTAATTCTTTTCGTATTTGACCCCACTCCCGCATGTGGTTATTCTATTGATTCGCAATTGGACTTATTCTACGAAGTTAAAAATAATTTTACAAAAGAGGGAAAAATCCAGATAGTAATTCTATTCAATAAAATGGATTTAGCCAACTCTGATGAGATTGAATACCTTAAAGAAAAATTAAATATAAGAGACGAAGAGTATTTTTTAATTAACGCTTTAACCGGAGAAAACCTTGATAAAGTAGTTTTTTATTTAAAAGATAAGTACGATAACCCAAAGTAATTATCAAAGTTGACTCGAAACTATTAATACTTTATTGAATACAAACTTTATTTATTATTTTACAAAATAATTCTATTTAGAAATTTTTATATGCTTAGCCGGAGAAAAATAATTATGGAAGAATTTAAGATTAATTTTGGTAATCTAAAAGTTGATCAATTGGGTTATGTATTCAAAGACATTGAAAAGCAGGCAAAGATAATGGAATCCATGTTTGGATTTTCAAAATTTATTTTTGGTGATTGGCATACGTATAGCATGAAATTTCGAGGTAATAATTCAGAGATAACTTTTAGACAGGCATTCAGTCGATTAGGCAGTACTCAGGTAGAATTAATACAATGGAAATCTGGAGATTGTACATATACGGAATTTCTTGATAAGGGTAATGAAGGCTTTCATCATATTGCTTGTTATGTTGAGGATACAGATTCATATATAAAAGAATTTGAGAAAATTGGAATAGGGGTTTTACAAGAAGGGGAAGTTTTATTTACACGAATCACATATATGGATACTCAAGACACTTTCGGTACTATTGTAGAACTATTAGAAAAAGTTAAACGTAGAAAGAAAAAGAAATAAAAAATTAAAATATGAAGAACCAATTCATTATCGGTTTAGATATCGGAGGAGCAAACACAAAAGCTGCGCTCATTGAATTTTCCAATTCAAAAATTATTCATTCTTTTTCCTATATTGAATATTTTCCGTTTTGGGAGAAAACTTTAAACCGAATTCCTGAAATGTTTAAAAAAATTATAGAGAAATTAATTATTAAGAATAAATTTACAATTGATAATGTAAACTTTATTTCAATAACAATTACTGCTGAACTCTCAGATGCTTTTCAGACTAAGCGAGAAGGGATATTAACGATATTAAACGCCTTAGAACAAGTTTTTGAAAAGGAAAAAATGTTTTTTATTAATAACAAAAATGAATTCAGCAGCTTCGATCAAGTAAAATCAGATCCAATTTCAGTGGTTGCAGCAAATTGGGTATCCACTTCATTATTTTTAGGTAAATTTGTTCCCAAATGCATTCTTATTGATGCGGGGTCAACTACTATTGATGTAATCCCAATTTTAAATTCAGTTCCTGTTTCAAGAGGAAAGAATGATGTAGAAAGATTAATGAATCGTGAATTGATTTACACAGGAGGTTTAAGAGCAACTATTCCATCAATTACGCATTTTTTACCCTATAAGGATAAGATGGTTAGAATTTCGTTCGAAAAATTCGCCCTTGTCTCCGATGTACATAGGATACTAAATAATATTTCTGAAACAGAATATATTAACGATACTGCCGATAATCGTTCAAAAACGTTAGAAAATTGCTACGCTCGATTAGCAAGGGTGATATGTATGGACTTAGAAACGATTTCAAAAACTGAATTAGATACAATTGCAAAATATATTTATGATGAACAAGTGGAGATAATTATAACCGAAATTCAAGAATTTATGAAAGACTTAACTCTTAGAAAGCCTGAATTTACCAATGGGCCAAAATTTGTTATTACCGGATTATCTGCTGGATTTTTAATTAAAAAAGTTCTGCAAAAATTAGGATATAGGAATATTTTAAGCTATGAAGAAATAACTAATATTCCGGATCGTATTAGTTCTTCCGCTTTTGCTGTTGCGGGAGCATTTTATTTTCAATTATAATATCTGGGGTTTTTATGCCATACAATATAGCAGTCTTTAAAATAGGTGGAAAAATTTTAGAAGATTATAAAAACCTCGAATTTACAGTATCACAACTTACGAAATTATACAAGGATAATACCCTTCAGAAAATAATTATAATCCCTGGTGGCGGATCGTATGCTAATTTTATTAGAAGTATCGATAAAAAATTATTACCTGGGGATGACCTTACCCATTGGATGGCCATCTTTTCTATGGATTATAATGGAAAAGATTTGAATAGGAAATTTCCAGATTTTGAATGTATCGATGATTTCAAGAACATACAACGCGCTAAAAGAATTTTTTGCATCTTTTTGCCGTATAATTATCTCAGGAAAAAAGACGAATTACCACATAGCTGGGATGTTACTTCTGACTCAATAGCAATCTATATTGCTAATAAATTAAATCTAAACGAATGTTATTTAATTAAGGATATAGAGGGAATCTATAATAAAAATAATGAAGTAATTAAAGAAATCTCCACAATCCAATATAGAGAGTTAAAAAAAAGCGGGAGATTGGCTGAAATCGGATTAAATCAAGATAATTTAAAAAAATCAAAACCGATTGATACATATTTGTTAACATTAATAGATAAATACAAAATTAGCTGTATTTTATTAAACGGCACCTTACAAAATTCACGTATAATCAATTATTTTAAAAATATTGAATTGGAAAACCAAGTTTATACTAAAATTAGCTTTTCTTAATTATATTTTAGTCTAAAATTATAAGGTTTAAGAAGAAAATTGGATATAAATTAAAGTTTTAATTTAAATGAGAATAATTAAAATATATAATTAATAATTTTAAAAGTAAAAAACAAAAGTGAATCAATTGGAACCAGAAGAAGTAAAGAAAAATGCAGATTTCTTGGTTAAAAATCTTGCTGGAAAAGAAGTTCAAGGATCGGCAACAGTAAATGTAAGATATAAAACATTAGTCGGATTTGCTAAAGTATATGGTATCACCGATCCAAAATATGTTGGACCCGAAGAGGAAGGAATAATTGCGTGTCACGCTTTTGCTAACAATTTCACAATCAAGGCATTATATAAATTACTTTTAGGAATGAAATTGACACAAAATGGCATAGAACGACCTTTTATGTTAAATGTAGGAAAACTATTACATGGGGGTCAGAAATATGACTGGGAAGGATGCGTAGATGTGAAGCCAGGAGATAAACTTAAAATTTTTGCTAAATGGGGTAAAGTTTGGGTTGTAGAGAAAAACATGGTATTATTTGCTGAATTGTTCGTCTCCGTAAAAAATCAAAATAGCGAATTAGTTTGCAAACCTACTGTTATAGTTGCAGTGCGGCCGGGAGGCTACTAATGCCGCAGAAAAAAAATGGAGTTAAAAAAAATGGTAAAAATTTCAGATGTTAAA
>Ga0209976_10000937_pt1 | contig 17638 bp, 18 predicted proteins | sample SumtaG_FD_182806 | JGI IMG/M metagenome (GOLD analysis project Ga0209976, IMG submission 182806) | Deep subsurface microbial communities from Indian Ocean to uncover new lineages of life (NeLLi) - Sumatra_00157 metaG (SPAdes) (version 2) | ecosystem: Environmental > Aquatic > Marine > Oceanic >...
ACTATCAATTAGATGTTTGTGTAGATGACATTAAGGGTTTAAGTGAGGCATTAAATATAGGATAATTTTATCTTATGGCGCATGACTGGGGTGCTCCAATTGCATGGGCTGTAGCTGAAAAATATCCCGAATTAGTTAAAAAATTGATTATATGTAACGGCCCTCACTTTGGTTCTGCCAGAGAAATTTATGAATCAGATGCTAAACAACAAGAAGCGAGTTCATACGTAGAATTATTTGCTGGACCTGAAGCTGTTAAACAGCTAAGTCGAAATAATTTTCAATTATTAAAAATGGGTATCCTTGGGATGGTAAAAAGAAAGGGTGCGGTTACTGAGTTTGATGTAGAGAGATATATTGAGGCATGGTCTCAGCCAGGAGCAATAGATGGAGGTTTAGCATACTATCGCGCAATAACAGAAGATCGAGAAAAATTTATTGAGGGATGGACGGGTATTATAAATGTTCCAACTTTGGTCATCCATGGGAAAAAGGATCCCGCGATACTGCCACAAACATTAAAAAATTTAGAGAATTATGTTAAAGATTTAAAAATTGTATATATTGAAAATGCCAGTCATTTTGTTATGGTAGATGCTCCAGAAATTGTTGTAGCAAATATCAAAGAGTTTATAGGCTAAAATTCCTGCCTTATAGATAAATATAGTATAAAAATAATAAATAAAATAATTAAAAAAAATTCATTTCAAGATGAATTAAAAATGGAATTATTAAAAGAAATCGAAGAGAAATATGTTGAAACCAATGGAATCACGCTCCATACAGTTATAGCTGGATCAGGTGAACCAATCATAATGTTGCATGGATTTCCTGAATTTTGGTACGGGTGGCGTCATACCATTATGGGTTTGAAGGATGAATATCAATGTATTGCTCCCGATATGAGAGGTTATAACTTATCAGATAAACCGAAGGGTGCTAATAATTATCAATTAGACATTTTGGTTGAAGATATTATAGGATTAAGTAAAACTCTAAACTTGGGCGAGTTTTATCTTGCGGGTCATGATTGGGGAGCAATAATTGCATGGTCTATCGCTGAAAAATATCCAAATTTAGTGAAAAAACTGATAATATGTAATGGCCCTAATATCCGGGCTATGAGAAAAACAGCAGAGACAGACGAGAAAATGCAAAAAACGATACAAGAAGCTACCTCTTTCGTGGAAAAATTCGCAGCCCCCGACGCTGATCAAATGTTTACAAAAAATAATTATCAACTATTAAGAATGATGATTCGTGGTGCGGTCAAAAGAAAGGGTGCGGTAACTAAATTCGATGAAGAGAGGTACGTTGAAGCGTGGTCGCAGCCAAGAGCAATAGATGCTGAATTGGAGTATTATCGTGCAATGCATTCTGACCAAGATAAATTTATAAAGGGATACACTGGTAAAATAAATGTCCCAACACTGGTTATTCATGGAATGAAAGATACTGCAGTTTTACCTCAAATGTTAGATCATTTACCAGATTATGTGAAGGATTTAAAAATCGTAAAAATAGAAAATGCCCATCATTTTGTTATGGTAGATTCTCCAGAAATAGTTATAAAAAGTATTAAGGAATTTATTGGCTAAATTCAAAAATTTTCCTTTTTTTTTTGATCACTTAAATTTTTTCGATCTACTATTCATTATATGTAAAAATTATTTCTAATCAATGTAACGTAATTTCATTCAAAAATTAAAGTTTAAAAACACCTAGTTAATTAGTGTTATGTAGACTAATATGACTGAATCTAACGGAAAAAGTTCATTGAAAATAATCTGTCCTTATTGTAAGGAAAATTTTAAAAAGGAAGCCGAAGTTATGAAAAAAAATGGACTTTTCTCGATTTTAATAAAAAGTCATCCAAATGGGGAAGATTGTCCTCCTTTTGTAGCGTTTATTGATGACAACATGATGCACCGCGGCTCTCAAAAAATCGATAAAAGTGAAGAAGAAACTTCGCTAAATGAAGGTGTATTAGAAGCCGCTCGCAATCGGATAAATGAGTTAAAAGAAGCGGTTAGATTTTATCATTTAAAATTGCGAAAGAATGGAAGATGGTACGAAAATAAAATTGCGAGTGTGAAAGATCGATCGTTTATGAGTTCAAAGATTTATTCTGGTGTAATCGCGTTTTTAGGATATAGTATGGAGGATAACGTATTTGGAGTGGTAGAAGTAGAAAACGGACCTGATTTTGAAGGTGGTTTATTGGTTTATGGAAAATATCACAGTATGATTTACACGATATTTTGGAAAGATCAGAAATCTCTCAAGAGTGAAACCATAGATGATTTAAAGGGAGAGGCAAACCTTACCATCGAGAAACTTGTGGATATTCATAATCTTTACGAATTCTTCTTTTAATACTTGTTAAAAGCAAAATCAATTTAAATATTTTTAAATCTTATTAGAGAAAGAAAAATAGGGGTGATTTTACACCCCCATATGGAATTTTTTTTCGCCTCAATTTCCCTACTTTTTTCTAGTAAAGTCTTTCCTACTTATATTTCGGAAAATTAAAAAACACTATAAGTTATTAGATAAAAAATATACACTCCAACATTTAAATGAGATAAGAGAGAATTTTGCTCCTAGTCTTTGTAGACTTAAATGTATAGAATTAAAAAACCTTCAATGCTTATTAGGTGATAATATTAAAGCTAAATAATGAGCTACCATACCAAGGTTTTATTCATTTTGCATCTCTTTCCATATTTTGTCTATCGAATTCAATGTTATCTCAGGAGCTCGCTGTAGTTCATCTTTTACAAAATTAAAGTCTTCTTCTTCAGGAAAAAGTTCTCTAATCTTATGTTCCAACTCTTCATCGATACGGAATGATTCTGAGGATATTAAAAAGCTCTCTTTTGGGCTGGTAACTATTGTGGAGGGAAACATGAAAAAGTATTTCTCCATTAATTGATACGCTTCTTCATGTTTTTCTTTTTCTGAGGGAAACTTATCTAATTCTTCTCCAAATTGGATTTCAAATTCATTTACAAACTGTTCTATTAACTCCCTTAAGAAAGTTGTTATTTTGGACACTTCAAATTTCACAATAATTGACCGCCCTTCATAAATTAGTATTTCCGGATATTTCATTTCTAGTGTTACGTTCTCGTTTCCCTTATTATGAGAGATTTTATATCCTCTTGGATATTTAAGCTCATTTACTATCTCACGTAACTTTGATTTTCTTGGAGATTTTTCAATCGATTCTTCAAAGAGCACAGATATATGCTTCATTTTCTCTATGGTTTTGGATTCTGTAGAAGTTAAAATTTCATAGATCATATCGATTGAGGATGTTCTTGACCATACGTATTTGATTAGAATATCCCCCTTTTTATTTAGTATAGTTAATCGATATGCCTTGAAGGGGAGGATATAAAAAAGACCAGGATTCTCATGAATAATATAGCTTCTAATCAGTAAACCAATGGTGATAATAATTATATTCCAAATTATAGCTTCTATAAAGAAAAAAAGAAATAGGCTTAACATCAGTTGTATAACTAGTAAAATAAAGATGTAAAATGCATATTTTCGTAAGAGATATGGAGAATAGAATAGAGTTAAAGCAAGCCATCCAAGATATGTAAATGAAAATCCAATAATAATTAATTGAGATATTATTTCGAAATGCCCAGTCGATGTGGTACGATAATAGCCATCTACCATTTCAATTTTAACGGCATCGGGTTGGGTAATGGCTATATAAACAGCAATAATTCCGATAGCGATATCAATTAAAAGCCAAATCGATAAAAAGCGATCTCTATAGTTATAACTTATAGCAATAATAAGAAAGGCCATAAGCACAAATCCGAGTATCCCATAAATTAATCCCAAGAAGAGGTTGAGAAACAAATTTGCTGCAGCTTCCACGTAATAAATAATTGCCATTGTTATCCAAGTTGCCTTAAGATAGTTAATTGCCTTGTTCTTAACGTTTTCAGAATACCTTAAAGACCATAACCCTAGCACCAAGATAAGACTTCCTAGGATAAAATTTGCAATAACTAAAGGTGTCCAATTTAACATTTGATTCTCCTCTTTCTCTTAGGCACTTTTCATTTTATTAATATCTTTTATAATTCCTTTAACTTTCTCTTTTTGTTCTGGATCAATGGTATACTTATTATCATTTTTTATGATTAACTCAATCTTAACTAAATTTTCCACGGTGTATTTAGCATCTATTTTTAAATGTGAATTAATATCTGCTATACCTAATGGTTCTGAATTAATAAGTAGATTAACTATATCGTGATATTTTTTATCCTTTAATCGATAGTAACACACAGCATTATCCTCATTAATCTCATTGTTACAAATTAACCTAATACCTCCATATTGAAAACTCTTTATTAATCCAAAACTCTCTAATGATTCCAAATGGATACGATACATATTTTCGCTTCTTATACCCAAATTTTGCTTAATATTAGAATAGTGTATGGCTTTTTCTTTTTGAATATAAGCGTAAATGGAATAGCGAGTAGGATTTTCTAAAATAGTTTGAGAGGTGTGTTTTCTACCGGGAATAATTGATTGTTCCTTAATTAATTGAAGAGTTAAATTTCTTGCTGCTTCTCGTTTTAATCCCTTATTCTTGAACAGATTAAATATCTCATCGACGATTTCTTCAAAATTACATGATTTTTTTTTAAAAATTTCACTTAGCCTATCTAAAGCTTCTTTTCTGCTATAACGTTTGAAATCTTTCTTCGAGATTTGGCGCTCTCACCATTCTTCAAAAATTGTTCAGAAAAATCGATATTGGATAGTAAACCCCTTCACTCTATTTAAATATTCATTATTTTGAAAAATTGGACTACTAGGAGGAAAATTTGCTCTTATTGGATTTTTAATTTAAGGTCAAGGAATAAAATGAAAAAAGCCAAGCTAATAAATATAATAAAAAAGGGGAAAAATTAAATTCTCAAAAATATAATTACAGATAAAGAATATTAGAACGACTACTTTCAAGAGGAGTTAATTTTATATGGATTTATTAAAAGATATGGAAGAACTTTATGTTGAAGCTAACGGTATAAAACTGCACACGATGATGATGGGCTCTGGAGAGCCCATTATGATGTTGCACGGCTTTCCGGATTTTTGGTACGGCTGGAAGTATGTTATTTTAGGGCTAAGAGATGAATTTAAATTAATAGTTCCTGACACGCGGGGTATTAATCTGTCGGATAAGCCTGAAGGAGACGAAAATTATGATTTAGATGTGCTAGCAGATGATATTAAGGGACTTGCTGAAGCATTAAACTTGGGAAAATTTACTCTTGCTGGGCATGATTGGGGCGGATTATTAGGATGGAATTTCGCAGAGCGATATCCAGAATTATTAAAAAGATTAATAATATTAAATGCCCCTCATCCGCTAATAATTTCTAAAAAGTATACGTCAAATAAATCTCAGAAAAAAGCATCGAGTTTTGTTTTCGACTTCATAAAACCAGGAGCAGAAAAGGTCATTATGGCTGATGATTTTAAAAAGCTAAAAGGTCCGATTTTTAAAGCAATAGATGATATTGATAAGGATAAATATAGAGAAGCGTGGTCGCGGCCTGGGGCATTGGCAGCTGGTTTAAGATATTATAGAGCCAGTGTAAGAAGGCAAATGTCAAGCAGAAAGAAATTAACAACCGGAATAATAAAAGTACCTACACTGGTAATCCATGGCATGAAGGATACTTTCATATTACCAGCGATGTTAGAAGGACTAGAGGAATATGTTAAGGACTTAAAAATCGTTCGCAGTGAAAAAGGCTCACATTTCGTTATAAATGATGATCCTGATACTGTTATTTCAAGTATCAGAGAATTTATGAGAAGAAAATCATAAAAACAAATTTTTTTAATATCTCATAAATTATCCTTATAGTGAATATATTATGGAATTGTTGGAACAAATAGAAGAACGGTATATTGAAACCAATGGGATAAAACTCCATACGGTTTTAATAGGAGAGGGAGAGCCAATAATAATGCTTCATGGATTTCCAGAATTCTGGTTTTCATGGAGACATGTGATGTTAGGGTTAAAGGATGAATTTAGACTTATCGTACCTGATACTCGTGGGATCAACCTTTCTGACAAGCCCGAAGGAATTGAAAATTACAAAATAAAGGTTCTAGTAGACGACATCAAAGGTCTTGCTGAGGCATTGCAACTGGACAAATTCATACTTGCTGGACATGACTTTGGGGGCATTTTATCATGGTATTTTGCAGGATTGTATCCAGAATTATTGAAAAAACTAATAATTTGCAATGTAGCACACCCGCTTGCAATGCAGAGAACTTACATTAAATATCCAGAACAAAGGGAAATAATGACCTATGTAGATGATTTAATGAAACCCAATGCGGCTGAACTAGTTAGCGAAAATGATTATCAAACATTAAGAGAAGTGGGCATTTTTGATAATAAAGATGATCTCGGAGAAAAGATGCTTCGAGAGGCTTGGGCCCAACCAGGAAGTTTAAAATCAGGAAGTACCTATTATAAGGCAGCATACGATCCACCACCAAGAGGGACTGGTGTAGATGAATGGAAGGATGGAAAGATTAAAGTGCCTACATTGGTGATACATGGTATGCAGGATCATGCTATGTTGCCCCAAATATTAGACCCGTTAGATGAGTATGTGGAAAACATAAAGATCGTTCGCGTTGAAAATAGTAGCCATTGGATTTTAGATGATGCACCTGATGTGGTTATCAAGGAAATTCGGCAATTTGTTAAGAAATAATCTGTAAATTAAATATTTAATGTTGTTGAATTAGCTTTGATGGTGAATAATAAATGGAATTGTTAGAACAAATAGAAGAGCGTTATATTGAAACCAATGGGATAAAACTCCATACGGTTTTAATAGGAGAAGGGGAACCGATAATCATGGTTCATGGATTTCCAGAATTCTGGTATAGCTGGAAAAATATTATGCTAGGATTAAAGGACGAGTTCAGGCTTATCGTGCCTGATACGCGAGGAATTAACCTTTCTGACAAACCTGAGGGTGTTGAAAATTATAAAATCAAGTTATTAGTTGACGATATTAAAGGCCTCGCTGAGGCATTGCAATTGGATAAGTTTATCCTTGTTGGACATGATTGGGGAGCAATTATATCATGGTATTTTGCAGGGATATATCCTGAATTATTGAAAAGATTAATAATACTGTCAGTTCCGCACCCCCTTGTAATTAAAAAAGTATATATGAAATATCCAGAACAAAGGGAAATGTCGGCCTATGTATGGGATTTAATAAAACCGAATGCTGTAGAAATAGTTAGAGAAAATGATTATCAAATGGTTAGAGAAATGGGTATTTTTGAGAATAAGAATTCATTTGATGAGCAAAAAGATCTAGAAGCATGGGCTCAACCAGGAAGTTTAGAGGCAGGATGCAATTATTATCGAGCAGCATACGCAAATCCAACCAGAGGAACTGGCGTTGAAGAATGGAAGGATGGAAAGATTATCGTTCCTACATTGGTGATACATGGATTGCGGGATCATGCGATATTATCTGTGACATTAGAAGGATTAGAAGATTATGTGAAAGATTTAAAAATCATTCGCAGTGAAACTGGTAGCCACTGGATGATGGATGATGAGCCGGAGTTAGTTATTTCAAGTATAAGAGAATTCGTCAGTTAACAAATATCCAAATTCGTTAGATTAATTAAAAAATTACTATTTTTTATAATAATATAATTAGATTTAAGGTGAGTAAGATAGAGTTGTTTGATGAAATTGAAGAGAGGTATGTAGAAACTAACGGTATTAAACTCCATACTGTTTTAATAGGAGAAGGAGAGCCAATTCTCTTTATGCATGGATTTCCAGATTTTTGGTATGGATGGAAAAATGTTATTTTAGGGCTTAAAGATGAATATAAACTAATTCTGCCTGATACGCGAGGTATAAATCTATCAGATAAACCAGAAAAAGTTGAAGACTATTACCCAAAAACACTTATTGATGATATCAAAGGTTTAAGTGAAGCTTTAGATTTAGGTAAATTTACTCTTGTTGGCCATGATTGGGGGGGTAGTTTATCATATGGATTTGCAACCTTATATCCAGAACTATTAAACGGATTGGTGACCCTGAATTGTCCACACCCAGCATTAACTTCTAAGAAAATCCAGAAATCTTCAAAAGAAATGAGAAAAACTATGAAATACCAACTAGATGCCATGAAATCCGATCAATTGGAAGTAATGAAAAGAGATAATTTTGCTGCTTTGAGAGCTTTAGTATTTAAAGGTAAAGACAAATTCGATCAAGAAAAGTATATAGAAGCATGGTCTCAACCGGGATCATTAAAATATGGTCTAATGTATTATACGGCGGCTTATAAATATACAAGAGCGGGGAATAGTGTTGAAAATTGGGTATCTAAAATAGACGTTCCCACATTGGTTATTTGGGGGATGAGGGATCGACACTTAGATCCGGTGATTTTAGAAGGTTTAGAGGAGTATGTCAAGGACTTAAAAATTGTCCGAAGTGAAAAAGGTGGTCATTTTGTAATGGATGACAGTCCAGATCTCGTTGTTTCGGAAATTAAGAAATTTTTAAAACGCTAAGTTGTTATGCAAATAAATTTTTAATCTTTCTTTTTTCTTTTATATACATTTAATTTAACTTTAGCTTATGCCGACATTAAGGTTCTATTTCGATGCGTTTTTTGATGCGGAAATAGAAGAATTAGAAAATAAATTAACCTCCAATTCTATATATATTAGGGGAAAAACTGAAAAATTAATTTCTGGTTTTTATAAGAAAAATAGGATATTCAAGAATGTTTTAGGTAATTATTACGTCGCTAATTATTTAGAAATCGGGAAAAAGATCTTACCTTCGATGAATTCAGAGTTAGCATATTTTAATCTAAAAGAGAAAAATTTGAATTCCGAAAAGAACTTATTTCCGATTTTAATAAAACTAATTATCAATAAAGCAGAGGGAATTCTATGTTTTTACAGTAGGCAGATTATCCAAAATAAAACAGCTAATAAGCTTATTCTTAAGCTCCACAGAGATTATGGATATAATTTTAAATTTTCTTTAGTAAATAACCATTTTATCTTTAGAAAGAATGAATTAGATACGTTTTTAGCAGGATTAGATGTTAATGATTATACCGCCATATCGGTCTTTGATCTTGATAACGAATTAATAGTGAAAAACACTAAATGTCTGACAAAAACAAGTAAAGTAATAGCATTTCTGGAAGAATTAAAAACGGGAAATTGGTCTTATGTGAAACTCATTAATGAAAACTTAAATTTTGAAATCAGGTTAAGTAATAATAAGACTCAGAATTACTTAACCTTTGAAAATGGATATATTAACGATGTACATTTAATAAAAGCGGTAGATTACCTAAAGAAGAGAATTCGGGATTCTGAAATGTATTCTGTTTCAATGAGGAGAAAGCAGACCAATATCGATTATTTTCAACAAATTGCTTAATTGATGCGATGGATTTTCTATGAACTGTGTTTTTTTAATCTGAAGGATAAACCAAGGTTATTCCAGGCTTTTCTGTAATTTGAATCAATTTTTATTGCTTTATTAAATGCTTTAATAGCATTATTATAATCTTCAATGCATAAATATGCCTTACCTAAATTATTCCATATTTTTTTATCATTCGGGTTAATATTTAAAGAGTTTTTAATAAAACTAATAGCCTTATCTACTTCTCCTTTATTAAGATAAACACTGCCAATCTTATTAGAAATTATGGCTGATTTTAAGTTCTTATTCCCTTCAAGGGTAAAAGATTTTTGGTTATCATCGTATTTGGCTCTTTTTCTATATTCTTTGCTTAGTTTATTCCACTCATGAAAAACTTTTGATTCAATCATCGCTTTATGTTTCACCACTTTACTTGCCTTGTAATAATCACCTTTTATAGTATAAACGTTTCTAAGTCCAGTCCATGCTTTTTTATTGTACGGCTCAATTTCTAAAATTCGCATAAATAAATCTATGGATTTATCATAATCGTTGGATGCGATATAAATTTGACCTAATAAATTCAAGGTTTTAACATCATTAGGATTAATTTGTAGAAGATATTTACATATCTCAATTGATTTTTTATATTCTTTTAAATAATTATAGGCTAATCCTAATGTGAACCAAATAGAATCATGATTATGAGAGAGTGCGGTTGTTTTTTTAATCATATCAATAGCAGTTTTCAAATCTGTTGGCTTATTTTTAGGATCAACTGTGGATATCATTTTTATTCTAAAGCATTAATTTGAGAATATTATGATATCAATTTATGAAGAATATATTTAAAGATAGAAAATTTTAATTTTTATTTAAGAAACAGGATGAAAATAGATTAATCCTTTGCTAGATAAACGTACTCTATAGATTTTGAGATATCCTCTTTAAATTCTTCAAAACCCTCGCCTGTTGTGGCAGAGATTTCAAAGTAGGTCATATTATGTCTGTTCGCAAATTCTACTCCTTTTTCTTTAAGCACTGATCGATTATCAGCATCAATTTTATTAGCTAAGAGATAAGTTTTTTCTAATAATTCTTTAGAAATTAGAGGTACCCAAGATTTAAGGTTCAAAAAAGAGTGATACATGTTTGCTGCGAATACGAGCACAACTACAGTCGCGCTATTGAAGAAGTCATCTTGAAAGTAGCGAAATTGTTCCTGCCCTCCCAAATCCCAAATCTGACAATCAATAGGTTCATAACTTTGTATTTTAAAATTATGGAAATCAACTCCAGGAGTCATATCAATATTTTCATCTATATTAAAATTGCCTGAAATTCTTTTTCCAACTGTAGTTTTGCCTACAGCCCCATCGCCAGCAACAACGATTTTAAAGGCATTTTTCCTCACATAATCATATATGGTCATTTATTTTTCCAATACTTTTTTGTAATGAGTATAACGAGTTATATAGAGATATAATACCTTTTAAAAGTAATTACTTATAGAAAAAAGTAAATACTTTATCTTTTATCAATTTTTTTGTTGATTGTTACCTAATTATATTAAAAGATATATAGAAATTCAAACTTTTAAATACTTAATATTTTCAATATTTTCAACTGAAAACAAAGATTTTTTGCATAAAAAGTACGAAAATGACTTTAATTTTTTTTATTAAATCTGAAACAGTAGATATAACAAACTATATAATAAAAGATATTCCTGGGACAACAGGACGGCTTGATGTTATCTCAAGATGCATATTAGCAGCACTTATGAGTGATAAAGAGTCTTTTGAAAAAGATGTCCAAATTTGGATATTTTTAGAGAACTATGGAACATTTATTTTTAATACGGAACAACTTGAGTATGGTACTTTCCCTAAAAACGAATTATTATTGACAGATTATTTTGTTGATTTAATTACGAAAAATGTTGTAAAGGTTAATGACGAAAATCATTTTTCAAGTCCAGTTGAGATTTCTAAATTGACATATATCAAAGCAATAGAACAATATAATGATTTAAATTATAGAATATTCATTTTAGAAGAGAATGGAGAAGATTTTTTCAAAATTGTTAAAAAAATCGATTCACAGCAAAATTTATTATTCATTGTAGGAAATCAAAGTGGAGTAGAAATTAATTCTATGGAATTAAAAGCATTGAATTTAGCTAGTGTTAGTTTAGGAACTCAATCATATTTAGCGTCTTCCGTAATTCGATTAATAAAATTACATTTAATCACATTAGAATAATAAATTATTTATTCTAACTTTCTTTTACAAATATTATTCCTAATTATCGCATCTTGGGATTTAGAACGGAATTGATTGAAATCGAAGAGACAAAAAAAAGAGAACGGCAGAAAAATTTTTCAACTAAATATATAGATATGCCTGTTGAATTTTTTATAAGACATAATGTTAGTCCCAATGTATTGTCGTTAATAGGCTTCGCTTGTTCTTTAGTGGCGGCATTTTTAATTGCGATTGGATGGATTTATTTTTCAATTTGGTTTGCGTGGTTTGTACCTTTTTTAATTGGATTGGGTGGTGCCTTTGATTTATTTGATGGAGAAGTTGCGAGAAGAACAGATAAAGAAAGTCAGTCGGGTGCTTTCCTTGATTCAAATTTAGATAGGCTCTCGGATGCAGTTTTTATTCTAAGTTTAATTCTTGGAGGATTAGTGACATATACATTAGGTTATATCTTATTATTTTTGGTAATTATGATTTCTTACACACGCTCAAGAGCCGAGAATGAGGGTGTTAATATGAAAGGTGTTGGACGTATGGAGAGAGCTGATAGGATTTTATTTTTACTGTTTGCGACACTTTTAGAAATGTGGTTCTATTTCTTAAGTTTGGTTTTTTTAGGTTCTCATATAACGATTTTAGTTCCATTTATAACCAGAATACCAGTTACCCCCGTTTTTCTTATCGCTATAATATTTTATACATTATTGTTGATTTATACAGTTGGACAGAGAATTATTTTTACCTTTAAAGCGTTAAGGCACATGAACTCTGCTTAAGTAAATCTCCAATTGGATATGTAGGGATATATAATTTTTATTTATTTTTTTGATACTTTTACTCTTAAAGAGAAATTATTTAAATTTTGCATAATTTGAAATCTTTAGAGATTAAATCAATAGAGATTATATAAGAATTAATGAAAAGGAGGTAATGTCGATGCCAAAGAAGAGAAAGTCTGGAGGCAAAACTGGTAGTAATAAAGGAAGTTATAAGCAAGTTCAATGTACTAAATGTGGAAGACTTGTTCCGAGAAGTAAAGCAAAAGCTGTCACTCGTCGAACAAATTTAGTTGATAGCAGGATGTACGGAGAGCTAAAGAAGGCTGGTACTATTATTATGGGAAGCCAGAGCAAAAAATACTATTGTATCAGCTGTGCAGTTCACAGCCATCAAATTAGTCAACGAAATAAAAGTACCCGTAAAGGAAAATAAATTTTATACTATTAGAATTTATTTACTTTAAGGATTTTATATTCACAAAGAAAATTTAACTATTTTTCCCCTTTTTTTAACATTCAAACGGATTTAGTATACGAACATGTTCATATTTATTTTTAAATTAAAGAGTTCATTTATATATTTAATAAGATATTAAATGTCTTAACAACAATCTTAAATGGTGAACATAATACAAATAATTAAAGTTGACAATGTAAATATAGCAGATACCCCACATAAAGTGGCAGTAAAAAAATTGCTCTCCTTTGAACACGCTACATTTGTTCATATTGAACTCAAGCCAGGAGAAAGCCTTCAAAGGCACATCACTCCTGTAGATGTAGCTTTTTATGTTTTAGAAGGAGATGGAATTGTAGAAATCGGTAAAGAAGTTGAAAAGGTTAACAAAGATCAGCTGATATTCAGTCCTGCAAAGGTTCCACATCTTTTGAAAAATGAATCAGGGGAAAATTTTCGATTTCTAGTGATTAAAACACCTACACCAACAAGTCAAACACAAATGCTATAAATTTTATCCTAATTTTATTTTTTTATCTTATTTTGCATTTCTAGAGAGTGTTTTATCCTCTATACATAGTTCCCGAAGTAATAATTAAAATTTAAAGATTTAATTGCTTGAAAAATGAAGGGAGGGAATGTATAATCTCACACTGGTTTTTAGCAGTAACCTCAATAATGGCACGAATTAAATATGCGTCTTTTAATCCTTCCTCAGGTTCATAAATTTTAACTTTACAGGTAGGTTTTAATTTGAGCGAATAGTTTTCAGCAATTCCGGTTATATTTTGATCAGTTTTTATCTTTATTCCTAACAATCCTAATTCATAGTGGGAAACTATAAAGAGAATTTGATTTTGTTTTGGGTTATCTAGTTTTTCAAAATGTACTACCTCTAAGTAATCTTCTTGGAGTTCTTCTGGGAGTTTTGAGTAGGGGATGAGTTTTTTCTTTCCACTGATATATTCAAAGGGAGTGTAAAACAGAGTATTAAAACTAGCGATTTTTTTTATTTGTTCATTATACTTTTCTACATCTTTTACTTCATATGCTTTATCCAATAAAAGATCTAGTTTATCAGCCATATCTTCAGTGCTATAACCTTCTAAAACAGTTGCTATATAGGCTCTTTTTAATTTTTCTATTAATATCTCACTTTTAAAATCCAATTTATAGTCAATTGAGACCTCTAAAGCTTGATTATATAAATTGGCAGAGATTTGTGAATGTCCTAATGCTAAGAAATAATCTCCAAGCTCACTGAAAACAATGATAGAATCTAAAAAGTTCTTCTCCATATCCATTGTCGAGATCTCTTCCATTATATTCATAGCAGTATCTCTATCCTCTCCTTGAATGTATAAAGAGATTGCTTTTCCAATCATGCATTTTAATTTTAGCTTATCATCCTTATAGATGTCTGCGAGTTCTTCAGTAAAATTATATTGCATTATAGCATTTTTATATAAACCGTGAAATAATAAAATTAGCGCTTTAACATAATTGAGGGTAAGACATGTTTTAAAATTATGAATGATTGTTGCAAAAAGAGCAGCCCTTTCTAAAGAATCTATTGCGGGATTAATCCGAGCTAAGGAGACCAAGAGGAATGCCCTTAAAAACTCCATTTTTGAAATCTCTGAACAGATTAATTGTTGAATAATATCATAATCTCTTCTTTTAGTTAGTTGTCCTGATGCTAATTGTAAAAGAGACACTAAAAAGCCATTACCTTTTTTAAGAAAACTAACTGCTTCTTTGGACTCATTTTTAATTATAGCTTCACGGGCACGCTTCACATATTCACGTGAAATTTTTAAATTTTCAAGAAAATTAATAATTCCCACAACCATTTCTTCTTCGCTTGCTGGGAGCTCTTGATTCTCAATATATTTTTCTGCAATTTCCAGTTCTTCAGTATACATGCTTGCTCCAATTTCAAATTTCACCCCCGTTTCAGGATTTTCTAACTCTATATCAGTGCTAATTACACTGCTTTCGGTGACTGATATGGCTTTTTCTATTAACCATGTTATTTTACTTTCTGCAGGGTAGATTTTTGAGCGTTCAATCATATAAGATAAGGTATAATTTAAGCTTCGCTTCCAAAGATTCTTGAAATATTTTCTCATCTGTGGTTTAGGAGCAGTTCTTTGTATTTTTAAAAGAAAACTTGATAGGGATAAAATATTTATTGTACCTTTATAAACTAAATTAGTGTTCTTAGCTAGCTTAAAGTCATCAGTAACTAAATGGACTTTTAAAGAGCTCTCCTCACCCAATAATCTTTTTGAGAGAACTACAAGTGAAAGATCTGGATCTTGAGCAGGGAATCTTATACCTCGTTTACTCAGATCATCTTTTATAGAATTAATTTCATGGGGATCTATTTGTTCAACATTAACAATCTGACGAAGTTTAGTCTTATAAGTAGTAGGCGCTTTTATTTCATCAAAAACTACTTCGGATATATAGTATTCGTAACCTAAATCCTTAGCAGCTTTATCCAAATTATCCAAGATTCTAGCTGCTTTTATAGATAACATACAAATAAAAAAGTTGGCGTCAAAAACGATTTTTTCTTTTTTAGCTGACAAACCTTCCCACAAAAAATATGAATTCTTTAGAAAAATCTTATTTAAGTAAATATATTAAAAATGTTTATTAGTTTTTTGTTATGGAGAGAAATAGAATCATTTATGTAAAGTAACATGTATTTATTTAATAATAAATAATTAAATATAGTACTCATCAAAATGGCGCATATAATCAGCGTAATCGGGCAATCTGGAACCGGAAAAACGAGGTTAATAGCCCACGCTATAAAATTGTTAAAATTATATTTAAATTATGAAGTTGCAATAATAAAAAACATCCATGAACACCATATTGACGAGGAAGGTAAAGATTCATATGTTTTTTCCGAAGCAGGTGCTACTTATTCAATAACAAAAAATATTTATAATGAAACCGTGATTTTTAGTAAAAAAGAGCTAACTATTGAAATAATAATCGAATGGCTCTTAAAAGGTCCGTTTAAGATCGATTTAGTTTTAACTGAAGGTTTTAGGTCACTGGAAGCCCCAACAATAATTTGTTTAAAAGAATTAAAAGAACTGAAGCCTCAGTATAATGAAAATATAATGATGATCTCAGGTTTAATTTGCTCAAAAAAAGCAGAAGAATCTAATGAATTTAACTTACCAATTATTGATATCGAAACTGATTTTGATGGGTTTATAAAAATTTTTAAGATTAAGTAAAACTGAATAGTGATTAATCCTATTCCGAAGTTTTCCAAAAATGAGCAAGTTGTTGGCAGAGGGATTTTAGCCCTTGGATTGTTTCTTTTTCTTTTGGTTCTATGTTTTCAAGGATAATATCACTCAATTTTTGATAAATTTCAATTTCATTTGAAGTATTTTTAATAGAGTTTCTTACTTTCATAATAAAGTCATTCAGTGGATTGATAATTCCATATATTATCCATTCTTCAAAATAAGAAGCATTAGAAAATGATTGATGATTATAGATTGCTTGTAATCCAGTTATATCTTTATCAGAATAAAAGTGCTTATCGGGGATACTAACATATTTTTCTAGATTTTCTCTTATTTCATTTTTATTTAAGGAGATTAAAATTTCATCCCAAATATCATCTGAATAATTTAATTCTTGAAAAATGAAGAGTTCTAAAGTTCTTAAAGCTATATTTTTTCCGATATATCTTCCACGAGGGTCAATAAAATTCTTTGAAGCTAGATCCGGTTTAGCTCTTATGAAAATCTTTTCAATTAACACATAAAGCATTTTACTAATATGTTCGACAATAATGTCGAAAGTTAAAGGCTCATTTTGTGGATTATCTATTAGAATTTTATTTTCGATATCTATTAAATCTAATAATCTCTTATTAAAGCTCTTCAGAAAAGATCTGAAAAACCTATAATTCAATTGGGCAATACTTTTACCAAAAATGATATTGAAAAACAAGTCAATATTACCCCTATTAGATAAATCACTGAAATATGTAATAAGCTTTTCAATATCTTTAATTACATTAGAATTTAGAGCTTTATCTCTTGACTTTTTATTAAAGTCGTTTAATGCTTTTTTAAAAATTTCAGGTAGGAATAGAATATTACCGACTTCTAAGTTTTCGAGACTTGCACTCCCGAAATAATATTTCATATATAATATAAAGAGATTAAGTTGTGCTTTATCCCCTGGAAGGTTATTAGCAAAAAAAGTACTATATAAAGTAGATTGTTTATCAAGGAATTCAAAAATTTTAAGTAAAGAATTATTTTTTTCTACACTATAATCGAAATTTGGGAGAAGATCTTTTTTGATAACGTCATATTTATCAAATATAGAGTCCTCCACACGTGAACATACAAAATTAAAGAAGTCTAGTAAAGGGCAAATGTTTTGTAATAATTGGCATTTATTATAGAAATAGAAGAATAAATCAGCTAATCTCTCTTTAGCGAATTCGTATTCATTTAAAGCTAATTCATATAGCTCTTCTCTTCCTCTAAATAATTTCTCATAATATTCATTTGGAATGCCCTTGAATTGTTTAAGAAAGTAGAAAAGAGTCATATCAATGTAGTGATCAAA
>Ga0209976_10000943_pt1 | contig 17607 bp, 18 predicted proteins | sample SumtaG_FD_182806 | JGI IMG/M metagenome (GOLD analysis project Ga0209976, IMG submission 182806) | Deep subsurface microbial communities from Indian Ocean to uncover new lineages of life (NeLLi) - Sumatra_00157 metaG (SPAdes) (version 2) | ecosystem: Environmental > Aquatic > Marine > Oceanic >...
TTTCCGTTTTCCCCAGGATCGCCATACCGTAGGTCCGGTAGTCGGGCCGACCGACCGCAGAAGCCCACAGGCGGCCCACGATTGATCTCTCGGCGAAATCGAAGCCGGTGGTATGCGATGTCCGGCCTCCCGCCTGGGAGCCGGGGCCCACAAATCGGCCCATCCGCAGTGTGAGGTCATCGGAGAACGCGTAGTCAATCTGAGCATCGGTCATGGCCGAAGTAGCGGCGTCAAACTGGATAAAAGCGGTAGCCTTTCCTCTGGTCATCTTGCCGCGCAGCCTGGCTCGCCTGATTCCCACACCAAGTTGAGTGGTGGTTGAGTCGTTGCCATGATCGTATGTAGTATAGGTTCCCCACGATTGCACGGTGAATTGGAAAGTGGCTTGGGCATTGAGCCAGCCGCCCAGGACGAGAGCAGCTAATGCAATCAGAGCCGGTTTGTTTTTAATACTCAACATCTCTAAAACCTCATTCCGTTGAATTTTCAATTCAGCAGTTGAATCGGTAGCTGCAACTGTCCGGTTAATTAGTTGGCGCCGGTATCGCTTGTTCGTACTTCCACACAAACAGGATCATGACTGCCGCCATCAGTGCACCAAGCACCCAGAAATAAAAGGCGGCGTTCCAACTGAATGTTTCGATCAGGTACCCAGATCCCACGCCGGTCAAGCTCGCCCCAACATAACCCATTGCATCGATGAAGCCGGTTACGGACGAGGCAGCCCTGCGGGTACCAAGATCAGCCGGTAACGCTGCCACTATCATTACGTGTGGGCCAAAAGTGAAAAACCCGATAAAAAGCAGAAGAACGAAACTGACAACCCAATCGGCGTCTGAGAATGCTCTAAACAAATAACAGAACAACGCCAATAAAATCAGCATAATGAACGCCACTGGCGCCTTGCGGTTGCTAAAAATTCTATCTGCTGCCCAACCGGCAAATATGGCGCCCAGCCCACCAGCTACGGGGAAAGCAAGTGCTTTGAAAGCCGCGGTGGATATTGAGGCTCCTTGCTCTTCGAACATGTAGGTCGGTGCCCAATCCATGAATCCGTAGCGGACAATATTGAGGCCGAAAAGGCTCATTGCAGCAAACCAGACGTATGGATTCAATAGGGTTATTTTGAGGGTTTGCTTGAATCCGATATGCTCTTCTTTCCGCACCTCGGTCCCCTCAATCCCCTTTTCCTGGTCCTCGACACTGGGCAGGCCCAGCTCTTCCGGCGCATTCTTGGCGCGCAGGAACCAGTTTAATCCAATTGCGATCATTATCACGGCTGGAAACCAGAAGGTAAACCGCCAGTCGAAATACCTTATAATGGTGCCGGCGAGAATCCAGGAAAGAGCTCCACCAATAATATAGCAGGTGCCCAGCCGGCCGGCAATTATGCCTCGAACTTTGCTGGGAAACCAGTTGGCCATGCTTTTGACGGTTGGTCCCCAGCCCATGGCCTGGAAGTAGCCGTTCAAGCCCCAGACGACAACCATAAGTCCCATAACGCCGCCAATGAAGCCAAAGATTATATTCAACACGGCCGATGTTACCAAACCGTACATAATAATACGCCGGGAGTTCAATTTGTCACCCAATTGGCCGTTAACAAACTGCCCTATGGCGTACATCATGAACAGGGCCGTGAGAACCAAACCCATGTTGGTCTTCGATATGCCGTATTCCGCCATGATACTCGGCATCGCAACCGAAATATTCACTCGGCCCAGGTAGAATGATGCGTAGGTGATCCACATGAGCCAAAACATCTTGTTTTGCCATTGTTTGAGGGTATGACCCCCCTGAGTCAGATTAGTGTTTGACACTCTATTGCTCCTTCTATTGTGCGTTATCGTTAGGTAGGATTCTTGATACGATTTTTTATGCCTGTCGAAGACCGGGAGGGATAATATGGGAGAACGATTAGTTTGCCGCCAATCCCATCCATTACCTCCATAGCTTCCTCAATCTCCGCCTTATCATGGCTGGAGCTCTCCATTAATATATCTGGCTTGATTTTCTTAACGTTCGGCAATGGAGAATAGGTTTCCTGGGCAACAGCCACATCCACATACTTTATTGCGCTGGCCAGTTCAATTCTCTCCTCAAATGAAATTACTGGCTTCTGCTTCTTCTCCATGACGGCTTCGTCAGTGAGGATTCCGACTATCAATTTCCCATCTTCACCTGCAATTGCCTTGGCGTTCTTCATCATTAAGAGGTGGCCGCTGTGGACGATGTCCAAGACGTAATAAGAGTAGACTACTTTCATATGCTAATAATCCATTAGGTCGTTAATGTGAATCCAGGCGTTCCGGTAGTCCTCGAAGGTATCTACCTCGATCCAATTTCGCCAGATTTCTAGAGCGGTAACATTTTCCCCTCGGTTCAGCAATTCCTGGATGAATTCAATAAAAGATGCTTTTTTTATATGCATAGCTTCTTTATTTGCCTCCGGTTGATCTGGATTATATACCTTTTCATAAAAGTCTTTTAAGATGGCGCCGGTACTTGGAGAGAGTTTGGCAAGTCCGATGAATTCAGAGTTGGAATTGTCTTCCTGCATTCCGACGGTAAGAGAGCTAATCTCAATCTCCCGATCTCTTTCTTGCAGAGTTGCCAATTCTGGAGGCAATGGATGCCCTTCCCGACTGTCTAGGTAGTGCTTTTTCCATCCTCGGTCCACAACTAAAGTGGTGGTATCCTTTGCTTCAATAAGCCGTTGTAGGATACCAATTTCGAAGAGGATGTCTCCGTAAAGTACTATCGTAGTACAGTCGATAAATTCTCGCGCAGCAAAAAGGGAAACCAGACTACCAGTATTTTCATAATCATCATTATCAAAGTACAAGAGAGCAGGGAGGTTTATCATCTGTTTTTGATAGCCTCGTACAACTGCTATCTCATTGATTCCAACCTGACTTAACAATTCAACTTGCCATTCGAGGATAGAGCGACCTTTGATATCGAGCATTGCTTTCGGCCGGTCCTCAGTTAGGGGGAATAGGTCCGAATCCTTGCCGGCCGCCAAAATGACGGCCTTGCATTGTTTGTCGTCAGGCCTTTTGTTCAATTGCCCCATCTCTGCATCGATTTTCTCCCGGATCCAGGCTGAGAAGTTGATATTGTTGGCTTCTAACCACTGTTCATGGTGCGTTGATATTTTTATAGTTTTTGCTACTTTAGGCATTGCAACCATACGTACGTACGTACGCTCACTCTAATTTAAGTCGTTTCAAGCCAACTTTCAATTAAAATGTTCTACGAGATGTGCTCCTCATTAGTTCTGAGGAACCATTATTTGAACTGAATTCCTTGACTGAGACAGGTAGTTAAGTTTCTATCTCAGGAAAGGAGGTCCTGCGATGGCAGTCAAGCGGAAGACGCTTCAGACGAAGCGTCAATTAAACCTTGGAAACGCGAATTGTGTCTCTTAGTTTTTTACCAAAAGTGTCCAAAATGCTTTGAACCGCTACAATCGACAAGAGCGGGGGCGGTTTTCATTTAGTCAAGCATTTGCTGCACCCGATATACTGAAGCATGCCTTTCCTTTGCAAATAACCGCACTGATAATATTTTGTGAAGGTCACCTTCTCTTAGCAGACTACTCTTAGAAGGTATTTTCGTAGTTCTTAATGGATGCCAATATTTAATGTTGAAATAAGCAATCACACCCCCTTCCTTTTCAAGTCGGCTTATCATTTTAGCAAATGCTTGTGTGTTATTAGTATCAGGAATTGAGTAGGATGACCTGCCCGTCATGAAATATATGAAAAATGCCTCATCCGAATAAATCAGTGTTTTAGGTGGAAGAGAATTTAGTTCAGCTTCGATTTGGGGATGCCGCCAATTCCTGCCAATTAATCCTCTCCCGTTCTGATGACTGTAGATTATCCAAACAGCTCCAGATGCCAGATAAATACCAGCAATAACAACACTTATAATAATAATTGTTGATTTAATGCGTTGTCTTACACTGGAGAGGAATTGCCTGTGCAGCAAGTACAGAACAATGACAAGCCCAGGAATAAATAATGGAGATAAGATGCGATTGTTAAAGGGTATTCTCACGTCAAAAAGTGAGGCAGCTAGAATTATTGATATAATATATGAAAAAATGAAGATGCCAAACACAGAAGATAATGTTGAGTGATTAGGCGTAAGAGTGCTGAGCTCATCTTTATCGATTTTTCTATTTAGTGAAATAGTCAGGACTGCTATGCCAATAACCAGCGTGATGAAGACCATAGCTAAAATGATATCCTGCGCTGGTATGATAGCAAATCTGTCACTTCCAGGAAATAACCACGATGAAAATGTTATCATCATAGCTAGTAAATGATTGATAGTAATGGGGTGAAATGCAAAACTTCTGCTAGTAACCTGGCCCATAATATGGAGGTTCCTGACGAAAAATAATACCATTGGAAAAATAGAGATAGCAACGAAAATAACAGAATGAACTATTTTTTTCTTGTTGTTGTTTCTACTCAGTGAGAGTATTGTTAGAAATCCAGTTAACACTAAGGCACCACCTATATACCTTGAAAGAAATGCCAAAGAAACTGCTCCAGCGCTGGCTATGAGATGTGCCCCTTTCCCGTTCTCAATATAGATAGATAATAAATATAATCCACACATACCAAAGAAAATAAATAGGGGCTCACTAAAGGCCATCGAATGCATATCAAGCATAGAAGCCGAGGTTAACGTTAGAAACGAGCCCAGCAATGGAATGTGAGTAGAATTATAAAAGTACCTGCGAAGTGTGATGCCAACCAGTACAATAGTGGCTCCAAAAAGAAAGGCATTTAACCACCTCGCTGCAATTTGTAGGTCAATTCCCAGTCGCCCGAGCAATGAGAGCAAGAGTGGAAACAGTGGAGGCCAATGAGTTATGGGAGTATACTCGCCTTTGAGGGCATTTGTATAACCTTGCCCGTTCATAATATTTCGTGCAGCATCTAGGTAGTACACCGAATCTTTTGAAACGCCAACTCCGCGAGCTGTCGCAAACAGGATCCCTGCTATTCCAGCTATTGATATAACCGAGAGAATGGAAACACTAAGTTGCTTTTTATTAAACATTAAGATAAAGTCCCAAGATAATCACTATATATTGATGCTTTCAAGTCGCATAAAAGTCGTTGGCTTTGCATATATACTAAGTCCGCTTATTTGAGCGCTTTCCGGTTGATATTCCGAACCACTGATTCTTGTTTTTCCAATTACATACTCAATCTAAGATCGACATTATTTTGAATTATCTTTTGAAAGTGATAGTACTTTTGCGTGCCCATAAAGCACTCTTCTTATTCCAAATCTTATTCCACCTTGGTAGGTAAGATATTTGTGGCAGAGAAAACTATAAACTGCGGTTAGCCCAACCGCACCGATGTGTGCAGCCGTTTTGATGTCCTTGTCTGGAATGGTATTTGTCTTCCATTCTTCAATAAAGAAAATGAGCAGGTTTGATAGGATTATTGTAATACCTAGTCCCACAATAGCAACAACGATAAAAGTCCTCATTTCCTTAATAGCATTTCTCGAGCCCTGTGGGAAATTGAAAAACTTGTTGAGTAGATAGTTCGCTACCATACCGAGAAAATATGCAATGGTGACTGCGCTTGTATAATCGATGGATAGATTTTTCGAGAGGTAAAAACGAGATCCAATATTGATTATTGCAGCTAGGCCGGAAAAAGTGAAAAAGAATAGAATTTGCCGTATGAGAATCTTTTTCATCAGCTTCTTATTCCGCGCTCATGGTATTCGGCATCAATATTGATATTCCATAAATTGAACGGTGAACCTGATGATTTTAAATAATTCTTCACTGCAAGTAGGCCAGAATAAAATGAATGATCCTGATTGTTATATTTATGCATACCGCCTCTCCCAATGGGATAGAGGTTTCCGAAATCATTGAAACGTTCTATTAGGACCTGATATGGCTCCTTAAAGCCAATATAATAGGTCGGATAGCTCTCAGTTTCGCGTACGACCCATCCTCCTGCAATTTGATCCCTTTTTACCAGATTTATCAATTCTAATTCATCAATGGCAAGCGTTTTCAATTCTTAATCAGTTTTTTGCCAAAGCGGTTCATGTTGAAATACAAAATACTCGATACTCAGAGCACTCTTTCCTTGCTGTCGAACCATGTCTTTCGAGAAGTTATTATAGTTTGCCAGGCGTGCCATTTGAACCTCAGGTGAATGAATATATATCCATTGATCTGGGAAATGATTCTCGCCATCAACAAGCACGTTCACAGTAATATGATCACGAAAATACAGGCTCTCAGACGCCTTTAGAATTTTATCATCCTCAGCGGGATGCAGTTTCGTTATGAAGTGCATGAGGGGGATACTGCTAAAAACTGACCGGCTTGAATTTGATAATTGGCTCCGTCCTCTCCCCTGACAGTAATTGATTTTATCGTATTGTCTTCCGCCTGCACGCTCACGACATCCGTATTTAGATGAATTGTACCACCCTTAGCCGTAATAATATCGGCAATTGCCTCATACATTTGCCCAGCACCCAGGCGGGGATAGTCAAATTCCTCGACGAGCGATTTGGGATGGTTGGTATTGCCCATAAGTGCTGACTTGATAACTTGGATAATATCCAGCCCTTTTATACGTTGGGCAGCCCACTCAGCGCTTATTTCCGTACAAGGAATACCCCATAGCTTTTCGGTGTAGGTTTTAAAGAATATCTCATATAGTTTGCGACCAAATATTTCGATCATCCACTCTTCAAAGTTTTCAGACTTCGCGCCAGATATACCAATGGATGCAAGGTATGAAACAATGACTTTAATCGATTCTAAAAGCCCAAGTTTGGAAACTGCATCAAACGCTTTGATTGGATAATTAAAGTACTTTTGGTTATAATATATGCGCGTCAGCCGTTCAACGGATATAAAGTCGTCTCCAAGTACATCGTGCCAGATCTGATTCACTTCCGCATTTTTTGTAAAGAAGCGATGGGGTCCAACATCAAACCGGTTACCATCGAAGATTTCTGTTCTGGAAAGTCCGCCTACAATACTATTCCGATCAACGGTAACTATATCAGTGATACCGTTCTTGATTAGTTCGTAACCTATTGCCAATCCTCCAGGTCCAGCTCCCAGTATGCAACATTCTGAAGTTTCACCATTCAACACATCAGTCTCTTCTAATATATCTTCCAGGAAATTATTCGGGGTCCAGTAGTACAGTAATGTTACCCGAGATGCCTAACATAGTCAAAACCGCAATTTTATGTCAACAAATCCTTGTGGCTGTAGGTCTTCAGAGCATTTTGGCCAAGTTGAACTAGGAACTAAGAGAAACATTTTGCTGTCATAAGGTCCTATTTTCACCGCATATACGAGTATAAACAATCCATAACAGTGCCTCATTGGCACCGTGGTCTATCAATAAACACGGGAGTCTTCGAGGGAAGATCTCCATCGCAAAGTACATTATACTTTGTAAAGTATCAAGCTTATAAGGGAATATCGCAGGAAGCTACACTTTATTGCACAGGTGGGGATTTTGCTCCTCGTGACGCTTCGGATTATGAGTCCGCTACTTACCCGTCGGGAAAACGGATTGCGTATCCGGTATGTATCCGGGGATAAGGCGATTTTCGCTCGTCCCTTCGTCAACGCTCAGGACAAGTTTCATGCCTGAAATGCCAGGTTGCTACCTGGCCCCTTGAACGTCCTGAATTGCTTTGGCAACCGGCTCCTGCTTTCCATTCCCGAAGACCTGTTCAAGGTACTGCTCAGGAAATCGGGCATAGATTTCAGTTACGACTACACTTGAATGGCCCAAGAGTCCCTTCACATAATAAATATCCCGTGTCCTAGCATACTCCCGCAGCGCGAAGGTATGCCGGAGACTGTGCAGGGAACGACCGTCAGGACTGATTCCGGCTTCCTTCACGGCCCTGGTAAAGGCATGGGAAATGAAGTCCGGGTGGTATGGGCTTCCTGTAGCCAAGTTGAAATCGGGGATAAGGTCAGGCGGTATCCTGACCAGCCGCTCCCGGCGGCCCTTGGTTTGTTTCAAGTGCAGGTAACCACCTTCCAGGGTGCAGTTGAACAGCTCGCACCGCCTTAAGCCCGTCTCAGACAATAGCCTGAAAACTGCCTTTAGTTTTAGGTCGTTAACCTGGGCAAAGATGCCGTCAAGCTCATCCGGGCTAAAGAACTTGGGCAACTCCTGGTCTATCTTCACCAGGGAAACCTTCCCCGGCACCCGGTCGATCTTTTCCGATTGTACCAGCCAGTTAAGAAAGGCCCGGACAGACCGGAGCCGGATATTGGAAGTAATCGGATTGACACGGGCAGTAAGGTATTCCCTGATTGTTGAAAGGTGTTTCGGGGTAATGGCCCGGACGTCAATATCCCCCCAGCAAGCCTTAAGGTCAGTCAGGGCCAGCCTGTAAGATTGGGTGGTGGATGCCCGGAGCCGGGTCTGACACTCTCTCAGATAATCTTCCACCGCCTCAGATAGCCGGGTAGCAGTCCGGTTTATGCCTTCGGCCAGTTTCGCCTTGACCAGGAACTCCCGTTCCTCGACCTTCCGCTTGAAGACTTCTGCCTGTTTCTTATCCCCCGTTTTCGTGGGAATCAATTGCTCTTTACCCCCAGGCAGGTAGACCCGAATATACCATTTGCCCTTTAATTTTCTCAGACCAGCCATGTCCTAGCCCTCAATGAATAAGGAATGCCGGAAGCCTGCAAATAAAACACTCTGTGCATGGTGAGCATGATAGGGGCAAGCCCCCGGCGAAATCGTCTTGGTGATATTGGGAATGTGCTCACCATGCTTCCGTAGATTACGCTACGGATTTCCCCGTATCAAGGTTTTCTGATGTTACTATCCGTATAAGGATCACACCGATACGAGACGAAAAACGCTCCAGAATGCCCTGTACGGACGTCTCTCGGATTGGGGCATACCTGCCTATGGCTTTGATTGTGTCCTTCCAGTTACCACCCGTACACGTTTGATTTTGGCCCATCACAGCAATACCCCCTGGGCCGTTTCCCGCTCCATGCGGGTTTTAGCCATGTCAAAATATTCAGGGGCCAGCTCAAAGCCGATCCCCCGGCGGCCTAAATTGTTAGCTGCAGCTAACGTCGTGCCACTTCCAAGGAACGGATCAAGGACAGTATCACCGGGATTTGATAGCCCCCGAAGGATGTATTCAATAAGTGCCAGACTTTTTTGCGTTGGGTGATTTTCACGTTCATCTTTCCGCATACATGGTTTGTTTGGAAAGTTGAGAACCGACCTTGGGAATCTTTGGCCTGATTCATTTACAAAAACTTCCGGCAGGGTCCCCCCTTGACGCCGTGTAGGATTATTGTTTTGAGTTTTCCCCGCCGGTCGCTCATAAGGCTTGCCCTCTTGCCGGATGTCATCAATGTTGAAGGTTACATCCTGAGTCTTTGTGCCCTTCACCTTATAGACCAATACAAGTTCAATATCGTTTGCCGGTCTGCTACGGTTAGCGGGAATGACCGAAGGCTTTTGCCAGACCCAGTTAAAGCGGAAGTCGAAGTACCGGGAAAAGCCAGATTCAATTTCCATAGCCGTTGCGAAATCACAAAAGACCGCTACTTGACCACCCGGCTTAATCAAGTTGGTAAATATCCACCCCAAGACATGAAAGTCCGGGCGAATGTCCCAGGGTTGGGCTTGTGTAATGCTACCAAACGGCGGATCGGTCAGGATCAAGTCCACCGATTGATCCGGTATTTGCTGCCACTGCCTAAAGAAATCCTCCATGTAAAGAGTCTGGTCTTGAAGCATGACCTTCACAGCAGTTCCTCCACGAGCCGCTTTTCTTCCGGCGAAAGCCGGTGTTTCACTGGATTCCGCCCGGCCATCAGGTAGGCCGTCAAATGTTTCCGGTGGTAAAGCCTGGTGGACCTGGGGGCGGTGGGGTCCAACCGGCGGTAAGGAAGCAGGCAGGTATCGCTGAGCTGATTTATCTTACTCTCTGAGCAGCGAAGGAACGCCGCCGCCTCCTTTGTGGTCATCCAGGGGGAGACGTGCAGGCCCAGGATTGCCTTGTCCAGCGTGTCCAGACGCGCCAGGATCAGGGCCATATCTGCCAGGGGAGCGTTCACGCTACCCTTTCCTCAAACTGTCTACACATCCGAAAGGTGTCTGGCCTGGGAGGGTCGATCTTGGTAAACGGAGCGTCAAGCACGCATTCCCCAATTCCTTTTCCTGGATTCTGAGGGTCAGGTATGAAGTAACGACAATCACCGCACCGAGCACATTAGACCTCTACTTCCGGTGTAGGGTGACCGGGCGTCGGCCTAAGAGGCCAGTTGTTTATCGGTGGGGACGGTACAACAATTCGCTGGAGATTCGTTATTTCCCCAAAAAAGTCAGGCATTTGCTACGTCCAGGGCTTTTTGGATGTAGTCGGTCAGACCGTCCACGCCAGGCTTTAAATCGCCCACTGACCGCCTATGCTCATACCCAGCCTGGAAGAGGAAACCGCTCCTCAAGAGCGAGTTTTCCAGTTTCCTTTAAATAGGGGAAAACGGAAAATCTGTAAGTCGTTGTTAATGAGTTCATTACAACGCTGGAAAAATCCTGAAATTCCAGTGGAAAAATTTGCCCTTTCCCGTCGTCAAGACTGCTGGAAATTCCAGTGGAAAAATTGGAATTGAAAAAAATCATGGCTGCTTCGGCCTTAGTTTTTTTGTGTCCGGATTGACTTCGATTCGATTCTCTTCTAGCGCGGTTTTTATTTGGTCGTATGCCCAGGTCTGGCTTTTCCTAGTTTGCTCTTTTATGGCCGTTACCAAGTCCCGGCGGTTTTTTTCGGGTGCGTCAGACAGGATTCGCTCTGCTATCCCCTGGCCCGATTTATCGCTGATAAACGTAAGCGTGGCCGGAACCAGGTCCAGGTATAGGCTGCTGGGGGCCTCTGCGTGGCGGATGTCCTCAAAATAAAGGCGTCGTGGGCCGCTGTGATCTTCCCGGTCCTTCCATTCCAGTCTGAGGCTGGTGTCAGCATCGCCAATAATGGAGGAGGCACCCCTGGCAGTGTTCCCTGCCTTGCTGGAGTGGTGGACAATAACCATCGACCTGTCATTGCCGGTGATCAGGGAGCGCGCCCGGTCCATTACCCGCTGCATTGCACCGTTGTCGTTTTCCTCTGCCCGGTGAATCTTAATCAGCGGGTCAAGGATAATAACATCCGGGCCGAAGGCCTCAACCTCTGTCTCCAGGGCTGCGAAGTGGCCTGGATTTAATATGTCGAATGGTGGGACAGCCCAGATTTCAATATTCCCCTCAGGGGGCCTCACTTCACCGCCCCAGATAGTTTCAAGCCGGCCGTGTAGCGATCGCTTACCACCTTCAATACTGATATACAGTACCTTGCGGGGCTTGGGGATTTGGAGGCTGTGCCAGTCCTCTCCTGCCGCCAAATGATAGGCTAGGTTCATCGCCAGAATCGTTTTACCAACCTTGGGGACACCGTAGAGCACCATGAGTGATTCAACCGGCAGCAGCCCCGTAATAACATCCTCTGACCACTCCTCATCGCTGGACAGCATCGCCCAAAGCTCTTGAGGCCTGGGCATAATTCTTGTCAGCGGCGACTCCCAGCGGCTATCCTTGGTGACTTCCAAGATTTCTTGGGCCACCTCTGCGATTTCCCCAACGCTCATACTGTTAATATTTTCTAGGTCCCGGTAGAGCAGCGTGCGGACCTGTTCTTTGGCGCTCTGTTCATGCAATCGGGCAAGGTCTCCGTGAATGTCTATAGACTCATATTCACTCCAGCCTGTCAGCGCGTAGGCTCCCCCTATTTTTTCCAGTTCGCCCGTTTCACTCAAGCGGAAAGCGACGTTTTGCACATCCGGGGAACCGCCGTCCTCGTGGAGGTATTTGATTGTCCTGGCTACCTTCCTCAAATTGCCGTCCTGGAAATGTTCAGGATAAAGAGCACAACCGTTATGCAGCAACGCCGGTTCTCGCATTAGCCTGGCGAGTATACCCTGCTCCAACAGTTCTGTGCTCGGTAAGGCCTTGATCTCAGGTGTGCCGTTGGTGGCCATTCTATCGATTCACGTCAGCTAAGTACCTTTTTATCTGCTCAAGTGCTACCGGAGGATATAATCGAGGTCTTCCCTTACCTCGCCGAATGCACTCGACGTGCTTTTCCCGGATCAGAAAGTCGAGATATCCCGGAGTTAGATTCGGAAATACCTTCAGGATGTCCACCATTCGATAATGTTTTTTTTTCATTACACGTCAAACCGAGTAGTTGTTGTTCTTTTTACGTGGTAAGGTTATTACGAAGGATCAGGAATGGTGCGAACAAGCCGATAACAGTGGGGGCCTACCACCGAAAGGTGCACTGCTATGAGAATTACTTTTTAATATTATTTATACCAAGAGGGAGGCTTCTGGATATTGTGAAACGTATAGAGCTCTGAATCCTTGTTGAAGTTTAGAATCTCTGTCACCTCTTTCCATTTTGTGACATATCTCGCCCGGTCCATTAGGTGGGAACGGAAAACATTCAACAGCTCATGCCTTCTTTGATCCCTGAAATTGGCCTTAGTCATAGCAAGGTCCCATTGCTTGAGTAGGCTTTCGAACATGATCTCCGTCAGTTCTTCTAATTGATAATTGATTTTTTCAACCTCACGGTTTCTGATTGCCTCATGCCTTTTTGCGAGATTCTTTAGTGCTCGATCATATAACAGATTAGCTCCCCTTCTTGCTTGTTTATTTTTTCTCCAACTATCCCTATGATAGCCGAACGCAAAATAGATCTCCTTAAGCGCTTGCATTGCCTCCTTAGGATCAGAAAAGTGCTCATCAAGCTTTGGTGCATAGGTTCTCGCAAATTCCATCCAGTTAAAACTGAGCGGCACTCCATTAACGAGAAATCCATGAGATTTACCCCCAGTTTTTCCCCAAAACTGAGTATTGAAATAGTTGAAATCCTCAATCGTCCTAATCAGGATATATCGTTCGCTATCCCTGTCATTACTAAACGGTGGCCCCGGTGGAAAGTCATCCGGCAGATATTTCGAAAGGGTGTTGTAAAGAGGACTATATTCACCCTCAGTAATACTTGGAAGATCAGACACGCAAACCCCCTTCAGTCTGTACCCTTGAATAAGTAGTAGGCGGCAGGCCGTCAAGGGGATGGCTTGTCCCTTCGGTGATCAACTGAAGGTCAGCCGCCCAAAATAGTTACTGTCAAAGAATTATCTCTGGGTATTCCTTTGTTGAAATGAATCCTGCTGTTTGGCCGAACTCCTCCAGGCGATTCACACTAATAACCTAACATGATATGGCTTAGAAATCCCTTCCAGGCTTGAACTTCTTCCAGATATAAGATGTATTGTGAGACAGCGATTTCTATCACATTCCTCTCACCTTTCATGTCCATTTTTAAAAGGGACATTTTTGTCCCTATTCCGTCGGAAATTCAGTGTCGCGGACCAACGGCTTGATGTTGATTTTTCAGAGTATGGGTATCACCAGCTACAAGGATCCCAACTGATTCAAAGTTAGTCGCATTCTCATTTTCCCAGCGATGGGACTGGACGTAATAATAGCATCCAGACTTTCTTGGGTCACGGGCGGGGAAGTCTCTTAATGGCGAAAAGCTCTTTGTCCTGCTTTGCGTGGATGGCATCTACGATATTATCACAGATTACATCCCGGACATCCGCCGGGAGCTGGTATTGAGATCCGTTCTTCCGCGTAATGGGCCTGCCAAGGTGATCGTCTACTGTCTCAATCAGCACTTTCCATAATTCCTCGATCATCATTACGATCTCTGAATACGACGCGCCATGTAGCAGCTTCTGCGCCCGCTGCTCCATCCGGTCCATGATCTGACCATAGTCCCGGCGCAGCCGCTGAGTAAAATCGATATACTGCTCGACCGTCAAATCTCCCCGATCGTATAGTCCCTGAATGTGAGCTTCCATGTATCTGAGCTTCAGCAAGTCCACCTGGGCATGTAGAACAAATATCCCCTTGAATTCCTCTACCTCTTCACCGACCCCCAGCTTACCGAATATCAGCCGGTAAAGCTCGTCTCGGTGATTGAGTACGTGCTCCTCAAGGGCCTTCAAGTAGACATTGTGCCGGAGATCATTCGGCCCCAGCACCTTCTCGATAGCTCGCATGTCCGGGCGAACGTGGATTGTACGCTTCTTCCGTTTGACACTAACAGTTTCCAGAACTTCGCCTGTTTCCTCATTCCTAATCTCGGTGACCTCTTCGTCTTCAACCACGTGATCATACCCGTTCAGCAGCTTGTTCAATCCTTCAAAGGCCGCTTGAAGCTCCCCTGTGAACTTGCGCTCAGTATATTTCAATCGTTCCTCATACGCGCATGTTACGGCATCATTTAGTTCTTTTTTTTCTTTTAACCAGCGGTAAAAGGTGGCTGGACTAACATCCAAGGCCGTATATACGTCTTCATATTTCCCCGTCTCAAACATAATCTTTTCAGCAGTTTGACACATATCTGACGAGTATTTTGTCTTTCGCCCGCCTTTATTCTTCACGGGATTCTGATAGGTTTCGATATCGGAAGGTTTCGGCATTTTCGCTTTGAAGATTCTCGCCATAAAATAAGAATAATCCAGAGACAATGCAAGCTATAACCCGTATAATAACAATATCGTATGGCTTCTGTGTCAGGCTTCATAGCGTTGCCACAAGATATGAGAATTCGGTATTCATCCATCCATTCTACATCGGTTTTGATCCTAATTCGATAGGGATATATTTGTCCCTATCTCGACGATAATAAGCTGCTGCGGACCAGAGATTATTATAGCGTTTTCAGGATGTAGATATCACCGTGTAAAAGAGTATGATATCTGAATCTTCATCGTATTAAGGGCAGGTGAGCAGGTGAGGCATACTACTCCTACATTATTACATGCTTCCCTTTTCAGAAATATTCCCAGCCTCATCCTGTTCCCCTGCTCCAAATACGGCTGATCTCAGCCCTTATAGAGATTGAAGGGATCCCACCCCCTCAATAACTCATGGCCTCAGGAGCTCAAACCACTGGCCATTTGAAAACTGACCACCAACGTACCCCATACCCTTGCCATAATACTCATAGACAAATACCAGAGATTCTCCGGTTTCGGATTGATAATCCTTCTTCACCTTAACAGCATCTTTGATAATCAATCCATTTGGTAGCTTCAACTCGTCGAGGACCTCTTCGATGCTCACTTGAAATACATCACCACTTAGTTCCTTGATCGACCATTGTGTACCACCTCTCATTTCTGCCGATAGATACACATTTGGGGGATCATAGGTATGGAATCGTCCATTTTGAATTGTTTTTTCGTGCTCGATTGCACCATTCGGTCTTAGCCTATATACCTCAGTCAATTCCATAAATAGCCTGCCGTACATGAACGATTGTACTGTCACCGGAATTTGAGAGCTGGTAGGCGAAACGTGCTCCTCAATCGAATAGCGACGGTACATCGATAATTGTTGGCCATCAGCTGCTCTTCCATCGATATACCAGGATTTACCAGGCTGTAAGCGGAAATAATCTGAACCTCTATGGACAGGCTCGGATTCCTGAGCGTTCAACGTTGAAAGCAGAATTAGAATTGCTATAATTTGGATAGTTCTCATGATTTACCTCCCATTGTGTTCAATAATACTAAGCCCACTCTAAGATTGAGCGGGGGGAACAAGTATCACTGCTCCCCCCGCCTGTCTCCATTGTGAATCGGTTAAGCGATATACTTGAAGTGCCGTCCCGTGATGAACCCATGCAAGTCCCTGTGTCTTTCTAGGATCACCTCAGGCCGGGCCAGCTTCAAGGCAGCTGTGATGGCATTGTATAGGCACCAAGCGTTTCGCGGTTCGAAAGCCTTGTGACTTGGTTCATCCCACTCCCTACGGGCAATGGTCATCATCGGATTGGTCAGCATCCGGTTCCCATACAGCAATCCCAGAATCTGGTATGCTTTATCATTCGTCAGCTTGATCCGCTTCATCTGCTTGACATCTACCAGCACCTGCAAGAAGGCATCCTCAGATGAGCCGATGTGGTCGCGGATCGCATCCTCGATGATGTTCCATACATCCCCGGTGTGTTTGCGCATGTACGTGATATCTCCGGTGAGGGCCAGATTATCACACACGAAGACGTTGGCCCCGGCAGCTATCTTCACCGGAAGGCGTTTGTCGTAGCTGTTGACCACCCCAAGACATAGGCCCATTTCTCTGTTTCCCATCCCATTCTTGAAGCGGAGATGAGAGAACATTCGCTGTCCCTCATGGGACAAGCCGAAGCCCTGTGCAACCAACTTGACAGGCAATACATCCATGGTGATCGCTATGACCTTTTTGATCAGCTCGTGATGGGCCACAGGGCTGTAGGTCTCAGTCCTCGCCGGGAGTGGTACTGCTTTCAGGTCGGCAAGTGTTGCAGACTGACCGCCACAGTGCAGCATTAATCCTTGCATAACGTGTCCTTTATAGTTTGTTATTTATTTTATTGGTTTTTGTGAAAGGGATCAGGGATGAAATCGAGAGGACGTCAGACCTCTGTTGTATTCCCTCCCTCCTTCTCACTAATACTATACATCCAACATCTCAAGGCCTACGATGGTACCCTGTGACGCTAAAATCCTTTATGTTAGGTGATTTGTCGGCGGGGAGAGGTGGGAATTAAATCGACGTAAATTGTGGACGAGCCTACGACCTGGGATGATGCCACAAGTATATATTTACTGGTTCTTACAGTCATATGCTCGTGGCTGATTTTCAAACATATTTGTATATTGTTCGGTGTCAGAGCATTGTGGACCAAAATGGATTAAATCTTGAGAGACACTTTTGCTATGTTGAACCAGTTAGCAGAGGAGTCTTGAAATGGCAGAGAAGAAGTCTGAATCAGTGATCCGGGAGATCAAGCGGAGAACCAGAAGGAAGTACTCGGCTGCGTATCCGGTTCCGTATCCGGCAATTGGTGGTAATCTATGCAAATGTTTGCAGGAGTTTGGGGTAATGGCCTGTGCGGGCAATCCCGCCGAGAATGGGCATTTGTCGTCGGGGATCGAGGAGTGGGCCCTGAGGGAGTCGAACCCCCAACCAACGGATTATGAGTCCGCTGCTCTACCATTGAGCTAAGGGCCCAGGTGGGTACCGCTGAAATTTACTACCCTTCGAGAGATAAACCAAAAGGCCGGTGTGGAAGGTCCAGGGTTTGAAAAGCATGGGAGTGTTACAATATGGCTCAATATCAATAGCGCGATCTTAATGGACCTGTCGAACTGGTAGCAATGCCTGAATGATGCTCAGAATAACTCCCAAACGGCTGGATATATCCTTGAGAGAATCGGGAAATATTTTGTATCTTCTCCATTGGTACTCCTTGTGGAATATGCCTGTTACTTAGGTGATAAATACAGAGGCTGTAGTGATGTCTTGTCTCTACTCGAGCTAGGGAGTAGGTCTCAATGAAAAATACGAAGGATACAATGAAAGTCACACTTCGTCCTGATTGGGATGAGATCGAACCTTTGCGACTTCAAGCCCACGACTTTTTCGGAAGCCA